>Ga0310694_10002052_pt1 | contig 21397 bp, 12 predicted proteins | sample 174DNAGHGhighgp2_FD_203884 | JGI IMG/M metagenome (GOLD analysis project Ga0310694, IMG submission 203884) | Sheep rumen microbial communities from Palmerston North, Manawatu-Wanganui, New Zealand - 1742 DNA GHGhigh gp2 (v2) (version 2) | ecosystem: Host-associated > Mammals > Digestive system... | reverse complement strand
GATGGAAGAACCATCAGCATCGAGACCGGGAAACTTGCCAAGCAAGCCGATGGTTCCGTGATGCTTCGTATGAACAACACGATGCTCCTGGCCACTGTTTGTGCAGCCAAAGATGCCGTTCCCGGTACAGATTTCATGCCCTTACAGGTTGAGTACAGAGAAAAGTATTTTGCCGCAGGTCGTTTTCCTGGCGGCTTCACGAAGCGTGAGGGTAAGGCAAATGACGACGAGATACTGACTTGTCGCCTTGTGGACCGCGCTTTGCGTCCCCTTTTCCCCAGCAATTATCATGCTGAAGTTTATGTGAATGTAATCCTCTTCTCTGCCGATGGCGTGGACATGCCCGATGCTCTGGCTGGCTTTGCCGCTTCTGCAGCATTGGCTTGCAGCGATATTCCATTCGAAGGTCCCATTTCTGAGGTTCGTGTGGCTCGCATTAACGGAGAGTTTGTTATTAACCCAACCTTCCAACAGCTCGAGCAGGCCGACATGGATCTCATGGTAGGCGCTACCGAAGAGAACATCATGATGGTGGAAGGCGAGATGAAGGAAGTTCAGGAGAGTGACCTTCTCGCAGCCCTCAAGGCAGCCCACGAGGCCATCAAGCCCATGTGCCGTCTCCAGAAGGAGCTGAGCAAAGAGCTCGGCAAGGATGTGAAGCGCGAGTATTGCCACGAGGTGAACGACGACGAGCTCCGCGAAGCCGTGAAGCAGGCTTGCTACCAGAAGGCTTACGACATTACGAAGCAGGGCCTTGAGAAGCACGCTCGTGCAGAGGCTTTCGAAGCCATCCGCGAGGACTTCAAAGCCGCTTATGCCGAGGCTCATGCAGACATGGAAGCTGCTGAACTGGAAGAGAAGAACACCCTCATTGACCGCTACTACCATGATGTTGAGAAGGACGCCATGCGTCGCTGCATCTTGGACGAAGGCATCCGCCTCGACGGTCGCAAGACAACCGATATTCGCCCCATCTGGTGCGAGGCAAGTCCGCTGCCCGGACCTCACGGAAGCGCCATCTTCACGCGCGGCGAGACACAGTCTCTTGCTACCTGTACGCTTGGCACAAAGCTCGACGAGAAGCTCGTTGACGATGTGCTTGTACGCGAATACCAGCGCTTCCTGCTTCACTACAACTTCCCTCCCTTCTCAACTGGCGAGGCGAAGGCACAGCGTGGCGTAGGTCGTCGTGAGATCGGTCACGGCCATCTGGCATGGCGCGGCCTGAAGGGTCAGATACCTGCCGACTTCCCCTATACCATCCGCGTGGTGAGCGACATTCTGGAGAGCAACGGTTCCAGTTCAATGGCCAGCACCTGCGCAGGTTGCTTGGCACTGATGGACGCCGGTGTGCCCATCAAGGCTCCCGTCAGCGGTATCGCTATGGGTCTCATCAAGAATCCCGGCGAAGACAAATACGCCGTGCTCTCTGACATCCTGGGCGACGAGGATCACCTCGGCGACATGGACTTCAAGACCACAGGCACACCGAATGGCTTGACCGCTACTCAGATGGACATCAAGTGCGACGGCCTCTCCTACGAGATTCTCGAAAAGGCGCTCATGCAGGCAAAGGCTGGTCGCGAGCACATCCTCGCTGAGATGATGAAGACACTCGACAAGCCGCGTCCAGAGTTGAAGCCTCACGTTCCACGCATCGAGCAGATGATAATCCCGAAGGAATTCATTGGTGCCGTCATCGGCCCGGGCGGAAAGATTATCCAGGGAATGCAGGAAGAGACCGGTGCCACCATCACTATCGACGAAGAAGACGGTGTTGGCAAGATTCAAGTGAGCGGCCCCAACAAGGAAGTCATCGATGCTGCTATGGCTAAGATCAAGGCTATCGTGGCTGTTCCCGAGATTGGTGAAGTCTATGAAGGCACTGTACGTAGCATCATGCCTTACGGCTGCTTCGTAGAGTTCATGCCTGGCAAGGACGGCCTTCTCCACATCAGCGAAATCGATTGGAAGCGCCTTGAGACTGTCGAGGAGGCAGGCATCAAGGAAGGCGACAAGATTCAGGTGAAGCTCCTCGAGATTGACCCGAAGACCGGCAAGTTCAAGCTGAGCCGCCGTGCCCTGATTGAGAAGCCAGAAGGCTATGTAGAGCGTGAGCGCGAACGCCGTCCCCGCCCTGAGCGTGGTGAGCGTCGCCCTCGTCCTGAGCGTGGCGAGCGCCGCGAAAATGGCGAAGGACAGCGCTTTGAGCATCGCCCCCGTCACGAAGAAGGCGAAGCTCCTGTAGCAGAATAAATAGGAACCATCATCAGCAAAGGCCCCTCTCCACCGACCGAGAGGGGCCTTTTTTGCCCCATGGGGCTCATGCGCCTCATTAGTCCTATTAGCCCCATGGAATATGCAAAGCGCCTCAGGCATTGTGCCTGGGGCGCTTTGTGTCCTCCCCTTCGAAAGGGAGTTAGAGAGGGGCTGTCCTATTTCACAAGAACTTTCTTACCATTGATGATGTTGATACCCTTCTGGGGCTTGCCAAGGCGACGGCCAGCAATGTCGTAGATGGCTTCGTTGTCTTGGCCAGCCATGATGAAGCCGTCAAGGCCGTCAATGAGGTCTTCCTCGAAGAGGATGTTCAACTTAACGCCAGATTCCGAGAATTTGGTGGGAACTTGCAGGTAGGCTGTCTGTGCCGCACAAGTGGTACTGCCACTGACGGGCCAGAAGACCCTCTCGCCGTCCCGAGTTTCCAAGACGTAATTGGTGTAACCATTTTCGGTAGCAGGGATTGTGCTCGTAGTGAGGTTCGCCTTGAAGAAGTTCATGTAGACGGAGTGCGACTCTGCATAAGGAATCTTGTAGGTTTGGCCAGGAGTACCGTAGAGGTATATGCCAGTACCTGCAGGCACATTGACCACACGTGTCAATAACAACTCTCTGGTTTCCAAGTTAAGGCCTGATGCGATGTATGCCCCAAGGTCGCTATTGGAGAAGTCGAGGTCTTGCGGGCAGCTGAAGAGCATGTTTTCTTCGGTCATGGTGATGAACTCCTTCGTTGACTTGAAGGTAGCTTCCACGATAACGTTGTCAGTGATATTCGTGATGACATATTGTCCGTTCACCACCTGAGCGGTTACATCCTGTCCGTTGACGAGCAGGCTGACGAGTGTACGGTCGGGGTCATCCTCGATGGTCACGGTCACGTTGTCGCCGTAGAGGGGCTTCGTGTTGCTGACGGCGATGGTGCCGCTGACTGTGACGGTGTAGGTCTTCTTCTGGAAGGTTGCGCCCACAGTCTTGTTCTCCTGAACGTTGCTGACAACAAGCATGTTGTTGCTTACGTTTGCGGTGAAGTCCTGACCGTTGACGGTAGCGGTGGCCAGTTCATAGCCGGTAGCGGGTCTGAAGGTAGCGGTGAACCTGTCGCCCCATTCTACGGTGGTTGCGCTCAGCACGATGCTGCCGTTCTGTGTCTGTTCTGTGGCAATCTGGAACTTCAGCTTCTTGAATGTAGCGCTGATGGTCTTGGCTTCCTTGACGTTGCTGACGGTGAGTACGTTGTTCACCACCTGTGCGGTCACGTCTATGCCGTTGACGGCAGCGGAAGCCAGCTCATAGCCGGTAGCGGGCTTAAAGGTAGCGGTGAAGCTGCCGCCCCATTCCACGGAGCGTTTGCTCAGCTCGATGGTGCCGTTCTGTGTCTGTGCGATGCTGATGGGGAACTGCTGCTTAGCGAAGGTGACGACGATGGTCTTAGCCTCCTGTATGTTCTCGATGGTGAGCGTGTTGTTGCGGAGCTGTCTCGTTACGTCGGTGCCGTTGACGGTTACCTGTGCGGGCTGCTGCTGGTAGCCTTCAGCCGGTGCAACGGTGAGGGTGACGTTTGTGTCGCGATATGCCTTGACGGTCTGCGATGCAGAGGGCGTAGTGCCGTTCAGCGAGACGGTGCCACCGGTGGCAGAGGCCACGATGTCGAACTTAGGCTTCTCGGTGAAGGTGGCCTTTACCTCGATGTCCTGCAACAGGTTGGGATAGGTATAGACTCTGCCTGCAATGTTAACGGCTACGCCGTTGACGCTGAGGCTTGTGAAGTCGTAGTTTGCATCGGGAATCATCTCGAATACGACATCTTTCTCGCGGTCAACGAGCAACTTCTTGCTGCCGTCCGTTACGGTCTCGCCCTCGAACTTCAGCGTGCCGCCCTTTGTGGCTGTGCCCGTCACGAAGTATGAGCTTGCCTCCATTGTCAAGAATTTGCTCCAGACGGCATCGTCCTCATAAGCTGCCCTTGTGCCGCCGGGCACGAAGAGGGTTGCTTTGTTGTAGGAGTTGTTGCTGAAGACGGATGACTGGATGCTGATAGGCGTTGTCCAGGGAACTTTGACAGTGCCAACCAGGCTTTCCGAGTTCAGTTCATACTCATTAAGTCTTGTCACGTCTTTGCCGATTTCCACTTCGGTCATATTGGGGAAGACGCAAGACATGTCTTCATAGCTCAGGTTACGGCCCAGATAGACGGTCTTCTCTGCGTCACCTAATTTAAATGAGCCATAGTAGTCATTCATTATCTTCAGTTCCTTGCTGCTGTCCTCGATGCGGATGCTGGCAAGGCTGTGGCACCAACCAAAGGCCGTGCTGCCAATGCTATCTACTGAAGCGGGGATGGTGATGCTTGTCAGGCCTGAGCCTTGGAAGGCGTCGCCCTCGATGAGTTTCAGTGTAGAGGGCAGAGTGACGGCCTTCAGTGTCGAACATTCGCAGAAGGCTCTGTCGCCGATGGTTTCAACGTTGCTGCCCATCGTAACGACCAGTTCTCTGACGTTCTCGTCGGTACCACAATTCTGGAAGGCGGTGGAGCCGATGGTCTTCACGCCGTTGCCAATCTTAATATTGTTCAGTTTGTTGTTATATTGGAACATATTAGGTTGGATGGCTGTCACGTTGTCGCCGAACTCAACGCTTGTGGTGTTGCCACCGAAAACAGTACTCTCTTCGCTGAGCTTCAGTTCGCGGCCAACAAAGACGGTCTTCTCTGCGTTGCAATCGTAGAAGCAGCCGTAGTAACCATTTATCATCTTCAGTTCCTTGCTGCTTGCCTCGATGTTGATGCTTGTCAGCGGGCAATAGGCAAAACTTCTTTCGCCAATGCTATCTACCGAGGCGGGAATGGTGATGCTGGTCAGGCCTGTAGATGCGAAAGCATAGCCGAAGATGGTGTCCAGCTTCTCGGGCAGAGTGATGGCCTTCAGTGTCGAACAGTACTCAAAGGCACACCCCATGATGTCGGTCACGTTGTTGCCCATCGTAACGACCAGCTCTCCGACGTTCTCGTCTGTACCGCAATAGTTGAAGGCGTGGTGGCCGATGGTCTTTACGCCGTTGCCAATCTTAATATTGTTCAGTTTGTTGTTATATTGGAACATATTAGGTTGGATGGCTGTCACGTTGTCGCCGAACTCAACGCTTGTGGTGTTGCCGCCGAAAACAGTACTCTCTTCGCTGAGCTTCAGTTCGCGGCCAACAAAGACAGTCTTCTCAGCGTTGCAATCGTAGAAGCAGCCGTAGTAACCATTTATCATCTTCAGTTCCTTGCTGCTTGCCTCGATGTTGATGCTTGTCAGCGGGCAATAGGCAAAACTTCTTTCGCCAATGCTATCTACCGAGGCGGGAATGGTGATGCCGGTCAGGCCTGTAGCTGAGAAAGCATAGCCGAAGATGGTGTCCAGCTTCTCGGGCAGAGTGATGGCCTTCAGTTTCGAACAGTTCTCAAAGGCAGACCCCATGATGTCGGTCACGTTGTTGCCCATCGTAACGACCAGCTCTCCGACGTTCTCGTCGGTACCACAATTCTGGAAGGCGTGGTGGCCGATGGTCTTCACGCCGTTGCCAATCTTAATATTGTTCAGTTTGTGGTTATATTGGAACATATAAGGTTGGATGGCTGTCACGTTGTCGCCGAACTCAACGCTTGTGGTGTTGTCACCGAAAACAGTACTCTCCTCGCTGAGCTTCAGTTCGCGGCCTACAAAGACAGTCTTCTCAGCGTTGCAATCGTAGAAGCAGCCGTAGTAACCATTTATCATCTTCAGTTCCTTGCTGCTTGCCTCGATGTTGATGCTTGTCAGCGGGCAATAGGCAAAACTTCTCTCCCCAATGCTATCTACCGAGGCGGGAATGGTGATTCTGGCCAGGTTTGTACCACTGAATGCCCATCCCTCGATAATCTTTACCGTAGAAGGGATGGAGATGTTGGTGAGGGCGGTGTTCTCGAAGGCAGTTCCTGCAATAGTTGTCACCGTGTAGGTGACATTCCCATCGGTGACAGTGGCGGGAATCACGATAGCCCCCCCAGTGAAGTTGTTCGACCTTCTCACCGAAACGGTCTTGTCGCCGTAATTAAGAATTGTGTACATCAGGTCTCCTTGAATGAAGTCGTTCTGTGCCCAAGTGCTTCCGCCCATCAGGCAGAAGAAAGCGAGCAATGTGAGTAAATGTTTCTTTCTCATAACATAAATTATTAATGGTTTATAATGTGTAAATTAGCATCAAATGCGATGTAAAGGTATTAAATATATATTGTGGTCGCGCGTAAAGATGTACAAATCGCACTAACACATCGTACAAAAAGACCAACAAAAGGTACAATCGCCCATTTCATCGTGATTTTTTCCTGCCGCTCTTCGTATGGGAATAAGGCGAAAAGTTGTATCTTTGCAGGGGAAAACAATGAAAAGAGTGAAGTTAAACCAGTTGTCGTGTAGTCTCTAAGATGATGTTGGGTTCTACTTTTGTAGTGCTGCCTTTGTTGGTATGCCTGTTTTGGTTTGTGCGGTTTGCTGTGCTTCTGCACCATGCCGATGCCGCCAAGCGGGTACTGGCCGTTTTCTTTGGCACATGCACGGTGCTCTATCTTTGCCACGCGCTGCTGTTCCTCATTTACGCCGAGCAGGGGCTGCCCACGCTGCTCGAGGCGCTTTGGGCTTCCTGCTCGCTCTCGGTCTATCCCATTTACTTCCTTTACATCTGCAGTCTGACTGCCAGTCCTGTTTCACCCCGCAAGGCGGTGCAGGTGTTGGCACCGGGTTTGGCAGTTGCCCTGGCCATTCTTGTGTGGAACAATGCCACGACCGACGCCTTGCGTCAGGCAGTCACTGCCTTGCAGGTGCTGAGTGTGGGTGTCATGGGTTACCGCCGGCTGCGCGCCTTCGACCGCCGTCTCTCCGAGCACTATGCAGAGACCGACGACAAGAATGTGCAGTCTGTGCGCATCCTGCTTATTGCCGTGATGCTGACGTCGCTCAATTCGTTCGTGCTGAACATGCTGGGCAGGGAGTACTTCATCGGCAGTCAGTGGCAGTTGGTCTTTGCCTTAGGGCCTATTGCCGTCCTGCTTTTCGTGTTGGGCCTTATTGGCTACAGGCGTTCCTTCCGCATGGAGCAGTTCCTTGCCGACAACCCGGAGGAAACAATTTTACCCCCCCCTCCTGACAAAAAAGAGCTTGGGGCGAAGATAGAGCAGCTGATGGTGACAAGCCAGTACTACCTGAATCATAACGTCACACTGGCAGGCGTGGCGCGCGAGGTAGGCTCCTGCCGCACCTACATCTCCAACTATATCAACAAGGAGATGCACTGTTCGTTCTCCGACTATGTGAACCGCCTGCGCATCGAGCACGCCAAGATGTTGCTTCTGCAGCATGACAGGCACGGCGGCGACAGCAAGTTCTCCGCCATAGCCCTCGATGTCGGCTTCTCCGGCGAACAGTCCTTCTACCGCAACTTCCGCAAGTTTACGGGGATGACGCCCCTCGAATGGCTCGAAGCGCAGCGCCGCCGTTCGCCTCAGCTGTGAGCGGGGGCATTCTCTTTTTCAAGTCTCGAAGAGACGACAGGCCACAGACGGGGGTGCCTCCGCCGCCTGAGCGAAGCGAAGGCCTCCCGATAATGATGCGACAACATAAGAAGCCCTCTTTTTTTATGCAGCGTGCTGTGTCGGAAAATGCAGCGTGCTGCGATGGCTTTCCCAACGTGCTGCGTCGGGCTTTTCAGCTGCCTGCGTTTACACACGCTCTATGGTCCAAGGAGTCAGGGAGTTAGAGAATCTCTGATGTCTTGAGCAGTCAGCCGCAGGAATCTCTATGGTCCAAGGAGTCAAGGAGTCAAGGAGTATCTGATGTCTTTATGATCGATAGAAAAAACTCCGATAATCCTAAACTCCTTAGACAACATTTCGCGCCGACGGCGCTTATTGGGTTGTTCAGAACATCAGCCTGACGCGCTCAATGCCGGCCACCAGAGCGTCGATGTCCTGGCGTGTGTTGTAGAGCGCAAAGCTAGCGCGGCACGTGCCTTCGATGCCCAGTCTGCGCATGAGTGGCTCGGCACAATGATGGCCAGTGCGGATGGCGATGCCGAGGCGGTCGAGCAGCGTTCCCATGTCGAGGTGGTGGATGTTGCCGACCTGGAAGGAGATGACGGCATCATGTAGGCTCACCTCTTTCGGCCCGTAAATCTTCATGCCCTCCACTTCCATAAGTCGTTGCATGGCATAAGCCGTCAGGTCGCGCTCGTGGGCTTCGATGGCATCGAAGCCAACAGAACAAACAAAGTCGAGCGCGCGGGCCAGACCTGTGGTGGCTACATAGTCCGGCGTGCCAGCTTCGAACTTATAGGGCAACTCGTTGAACGTCGTCCCCTCGAAGCTCACGGTCTTTATCATCTCGCCTCCGCCCATGTAAGGCGGAATGCGGTCCAGCCACTCCTCCTTGCCGTAGAGAACGCCTATGCCAGTCGGACCATATATCTTGTGCCCGCTGAAGGCGAAGAAATCGCAGTCCAGGCTCTGCACATCGATGGGCATGTGCGGCGTGCTCTGAGCACCGTCGATGAGTACCGGCACGCCGTGCTCGTGGGCAATCCTGATGATGTCGCGGACGGGATTGACAGTGCCCAGAACATTGCTCACGTGTGTGATGCTGACGATGCGGGTGCGTTCGTTGAAGAGCTGCTCATACTCCTCCATGCAGAGCCGGCCGTCATCGGTGACAGGAAGGATGCGCAGCTTGATGCCCTGCCTTGCCTGCACGAGCTGCCACGAGACGATGTTGCTGTGGTGCTCCATCTCCGAGATGATGACCTCGTCGCCCTCCTTCATGAAAGCCTGCCCGAAGCACGAAGCCACCAGATTGATGCTCTCCGTTGTTCCGCGCGTGAAGACAATCTCGCTGGTCGAGCGCGCATTCAGGAAGCGGCGCACCGTCTCCCTGGAAGCTTCGTGCAGCTCCGTGGCCTGCTGCGAGAGGAAATGCACACCGCGATGCACATTGGCATTCACGTTGTAGTACTCGTCCGTCATAGCCTCCACGACCTGTCTGGGCTTCTGCGTCGTCGCAGCATTGTCCAGATAGACCAAGGGGTACTTCCCGTAAATGACCTTACCCAGGATGGGGAACAGACCCACCCCCAACCCCTCCCGTGTAGGGAGGGGGTGATTGCCTTTGTTATTATCCTCCCCCTTTAAGGGGGAGTTAGAGGGGGTCAACATAGTTTGCATCCTTCGCACTTGCTTAATTCGCCCCTCAGGCGCTTATCGACCAGCACATGCAGGCGGTCGCGGAGCGATTCAAGGGGAATGGATTCAATGACTTCGGTGATGAAAGCAGCCTTCAGCAGCATACGGGCCTCCGCCTCGTCGATGCCGCGTTGACGCATATAGAACAGCGCCGCTTCGTCCATCTGCCCAACGGTGCTGCCATGGCTGCACTTGACGTCGTCGGCATAAATCTCGAGCATCGGCTGCGTGTACATACGGGCTGTACGGGTGGCACACAGGTTGGCGTTCGTCTCCTTGCTCACCGTCTTCTGCGCACCCTGGCGAACCAGAACTCTTCCGGCAAAGGCACCGACGGCACTGTCGTCGAGGATGTATTTGTAGAGCTCGTCCGAACGGCAATTGGAGACCTGATGGTCGATGAGCGTATTGTTATCCACACGCTGCATCTTGTCGGCAATAATACAGCCGTTCGCCGTCACCTCGCTTCCTTCGCCCTGCAGCAGGACATCGAGCCGGTTGCGCGTATGACCGTTGAAGAGCGTCAGGCTGGAGTGGTGCAAACGGCTGTTCCTGCCTTGCTGCACGAAGACGCTGCTGTAGCGGGTGCACATGAGGTGCGTCTCCTCCACCTCGTAGAGGCTGAGCTGCGAGTCGTCGGCCATTACAACCTCAACGACCTGATTCGTCAGGAAACTGTTCTGGCTGGCAGCGCGGTCGGTGATGATGATGTCGGCCTCCGCCATCTCTTCCATCACGACAAGGATGCGGCGGCTCACCATCGTGTCCTGTTCGCCCTTCAATATGTTGCTGATCTGTATGGGATGCTCCACCTTGACGCCCCGCGGCACATGCACAACCAGCGTATCGACACAAAGCATCGTGTTGAGCGCCACAATGCTGTCGGCAGCATCCGCTACCTTATTATATAATACGCGCGCGTGAGGTGCGGCATCCGCCATGCGGAAGCAGTAGGGCGGGAGAGGCCCGGCAAGTGGCGTCAGCGCAATGCCGTAGTTGGGCGAGAAGTCCGCATCAACCTTCACATAGCGGTAGCGCTCCACCTTCTGCGAGGGGAAACCCTTGGCGGAGAACACCTCGAACGCCGCCTCGCGCTGTGCATTCATCTCAGCACAGCTGCGGCTTGCTATCGTCTGGCGAACCTCCTGATAGAAGTCTATGTATTGCCTCTCAGCACTCACAGTCCTACCTCCTCTTTTATCCAGTCGAAGCCACGGTTTTCAATCTCAGTGGCCAACTCTGGACCGCCAGTCTTGACAATGCGTCCGCCGATAAGCACATGCACGATGTCCGGCTTCAGGTAGTCGAGCAAGCGTTGGTAGTGCGTGATGACGATGGCACTCGACTCCGGACGGCGCAGTTTGTTGAAGCCCTCGGCCACAACCCTGAGCGCATCCACATCGAGTCCGCTGTCCGTCTCGTCCAGTATGGTCAGCTTCGGTTCGAGCATCGCCATCTGGAATATCTCGTTGCGCTTCTTCTCGCCCCCCGAGAAGCCCTCGTTCACGCTACGGCTCGTCAGCTTGCTGTCGAGCTCCACAATGGCACGCTTCTCGCGCATGAGCTTAAGGAAGTCGCCCGCCGGCATCGGCTCCAAACCCTGATACTTGCGTTTGGCATTCAGGGCGGCACGCATGAAGTTCACCATCGAAACGCCCGGAATCTCTACCGGCTGCTGAAAACTCAGGAAGATGCCTTCGTGAGCGCGCTCTTCCGGTTTGAGCGACAGCAAGTCCTTGCCGTCCCACGTGATGCTGCCCTGTGTGACTTCGTAGGCAGGATGACCGACGATGATGTTTGAGAGCGTGCTCTTGCCCGCACCATTGAGTCCCATCACGGCATGAACCTCGCCGTCGCGGACAGTCAGGTTGATGCCCTTCAGTATCTCTTTGCCACCAATGCTGGCATGTAGGTTATTTATCTGTAACATTGCTTTAATCCCTAATCCTTAATCTTTAATCCTTAGCCCACACTGCCTTCCAGACTGACGCCAAGCAGTTTCTGTGCTTCGACGGCGAACTCCATCGGGAGTTTGTTGATGACCTCCTTGGCATAGCCGTTCACGATGAGCGAGACGGCTTCCTCGGTCGAGATGCCGCGCTGGTTGCAGTAGAAGAGCTGGTCCTCGCTGATCTTGCTGGTCGTTGCTTCGTGCTCCACGACTGCCGTATCGTTGTGGACGTCCATATATGGGAAGGTATGAGCGCCACAGTGACTGCCCAACAGGAGCGAGTCGCAGCTGCTGTAGTTGCGGGCTCCGTCGGCTGTGGAGGCCACCTTGACGAGGCCTCGGTAAGCGTTCTGGCTTTTGCCTGCACTGATGCCTTTGCTGATGATGGTGCTCTTGGTGTTGCGGCCGATGTGAATCATCTTCGTGCCCGTGTCGGCCTGCTGATGGTTGTTGGTGACAGCCACGCTGTAGAACTCAGCCTGACTGCCTTCGCCACTCAGAATGCAGCTGGGATACTTCCATGTAATGGCACTTCCCGTCTCAACCTGAGTCCACGAGAGTCGGCTGTTGGCACCGCGAAGATGACCTCGCTTCGTGACCAGATTGAGCACACCTCCCTTGCCTTCGCTGTCGCCAGGATACCAGTTCTGTACGGTCGAGTACTTGACTTCAGCCCGCTCCTTCACAACTATCTCCACGATGGCTGCGTGCAGTTGGTTCTCGTCGCGCATCGGAGCCGTGCAGCCTTCCAGGTAAGAGACGTAGGCATCGTCGTCGCAGACGATGAGCGTCCGTTCGAACTGACCTGTGCCACGGGCATTGATGCGGAAGTATGTGCTGAGTTCCATGGGGCAGCGCACACCTTTTGGGATATAGACGAACGAGCCGTCGCTGAAGACTGCGGAGTTGAGCGCAGCAAAGAAATTGTCTTTGTAGGGAACGACGCTGCCCAAGTACTCGCGCACCAAGTCGGGGTGCTCGCGGACAGCCTCGCTGATGGAGCAGAAGATGATGCCTTTCTCTTGGAGTTTCTCGCGGAAAGTTGTCTTGACGCTCACCGAGTCCATCACAGCATCGACGGCTGTTCCGGCCAGAGCCATACGCTCTTCCAAGGGAATGCCCAGCTTGTCGAAGGTCTTCATCAGCTCAGGGTCAATCTCCTTCTCACCTTCTTGCCCCTTGCTCCCTGCCCCTTGCCCCTTTCGGGTCGGGTCGGCGTAGTAGGAGATGCCCTGATAGTCAATCTCGGGCATCTTGAGGTGTCCCCAAGTAGGTTGCTCCAGCGTGAGCCAGTAGCGGAAAGCATTCAGTCGGAACTGGAGGAGCCAGTCCGGTTCTCCCTTCTTCTGGGAGATGAGGCGCACGACGTCCTCCGACAGACCCTTCTCGATGATGTCCGTCTGCACGTCGGTAGTGAAGCCGTACTCATACTTCTTCTCCGCCACTTCGCGCACAAAACTGTTCTTTTCCGTCATGCTTTCTTCTTAGCGGGTACAAAGGTACGAATAAGCGAGAACAATACAAAAGGAAAACGGCAGTTTTTCTTTTTATTGTCGAGCGAAAGTGCCTTCAATGTTAATCTCAAAGGTACGAGTAAACATCAAACTACTCCAGAGTAAACGTCAAACTACTCCAGAGTAAATGGCAAACTACTCTAGAGTAAATGGCAAACTATTCCAGAGTAAATGGCAAACAACTCTAGAGTAATTTGTAATTTTCACTAATGAGAAATTGCAACTTAGCCAAAGAAGTATTACAAGTTCCCCGGGAAACAGAATTTCCTGCAAGAATGTTATAGACAAACTCGGGGAAGGCTTTGAGGGGGCCAGCAAGTCGCGACTCCTGCATCATCTCTTCCTTAATCAGGTTCATCGACGAGAAGAGCCAGATGAATGCTCCCAGCACGAGGGCATACTTCACCACGCCAAAAAGGCCGCCAAGTAGCCTGTTGAGCAGTCCCGTCAGAATCAGCTTGTCCAAGAGCGATGTAAGCATCGAGGCGATGAGTTTCGCCACAATTGGCACCATAATCCAGATGAGTACGAATGCCACCACCTTACAGATGCTTGGCATCGACAGGAAACCGGATAGCACCTCGCCCAGCTGCTGGTAGTACATGCTGGCTAAAACGAAACCCATCACGAAAGCAACAAGCGAGATAAACTGCCTGACAGCCCCCGAAATGAGTCCCATGAAAAACCCAACGGCCAGCAGAATGAGCAGAAGGAGATCCATGTGCTAGTTCATAGTTATGAGTTCATAGTCCATAGTTATAGGTCCAAGTTGTGTTGCATCTGTCCTGTCCAAGGCGAAGTCCAACTATGAACTATGGACTATGAACTATGGACTATGAACTATGGACTAATCTAGAGTGTTGCCTTGATTTCAATCTCCTGGAAGGTCTCTATCATGTCGCCTTCGCGCAGGTCATTGTAGTTAACCAGCGAGATGCCGCATTCGAAGTTGGTGCTGACTTCCTTCACGTCGTCCTTGAAGCGTTTGAGTGCATTGATGGCACCTGTGAAGACCACGATGCCGTCGCGAATGACGCGAGCCTTGTTCGTCCGGCTCACCTTGCCGTCCACTACATAGGCGCCAGCCACTGTGCCAACCTTTGTGATGTGATATACCTGGCGCACTTCGACCAGAGCAGTTACTTCTTCCTTGATTTCGGGCGAGAGCATTCCTTCCATTGCGTCCTTCACTTCTTCGATGGCATCGTAGATGACGCTGTAGAGGCGGATATCGACGTCCATTTGGTCTGCCAGACGTCGTGCAGCAGCGGAGGGACGCACCTGGAAGCCCACAATGAAGCAGTTCTCTGCTGCGGCTGCCATATTGACATCGCTCTCGCTGATCTGACCCACGGCCTTGTAGATGACATTGACCTGAATCTTCTCTGTGGAGAGTTTGATGAGGGAGTCGCTGAGGGCTTCGATAGAGCCGTCCACATCGCCCTTGACGATGAGGTTTAGTTCCTGTACGCCGCCCAATGCGATGTTGTGTGCCAGCTCTTCCAAGCCGCGGCGTTTCATGGTGCGAAGGCCTTGCTCGCGTGCCAGCTGTTCGCGCTTGTTGGCAATCTCTCGGGCTTCTTGGTCGGAGTCCATGACATGGAAAGCATCGCCGGCCTGAGGTGCACCGTTGAGGCCGAGCACCGTAGCTGCTTGCGACGGGCCAATCTCCTGGACACGCTGTCCGCGCTCGTTGAGCATAGCCTTGACACGTCCGTAGTTCGTTCCGGCAAGCATGACATCTCCTACGCGCAGAGTGCCGTTGCTGACGAGCACTGTTGCCACATAACCGCGACCCTTGTCCAGGCTGGACTCGATGATGGAGCCTGTTGCTTTGCGGTTGGGGTTTGCCTTGAGGTCAAGCATCTCTGCCTCAAGCAGTACCTTCTCAAGCAGTTCGGCCACGCCGATGCCCTTCTTTGCGCTGATATCTTGGCTCTGGTACTTGCCACCCCATTCCTCGACGAGGAAGTTCATGGCCGCAAGCCCTTCCTTAATCTTGTCGGGGTTTGCACTGGGCTTGTCTATCTTGTTGATGGCGAAGACGATGGGCACGTTAGCTGCGGTGGCGTGTGCAATGGCCTCCTTGGTCTGGGGCATGATGTCGTCGTCGGCAGCCACGATGATGATGGCGATGTCTGTTACTTGGGCACCGCGGGCACGCATGGCGGTAAAGGCCTCGTGACCAGGTGTGTCGAGGAAGGTGACATGACGCCCGTCCTCGAGTGTGACGTTATAGGCACCGATGTGCTGCGTGATGCCACCTGCCTCACCAGCAATGACATTGGTCTGTCGGATGTAGTCGAGCAGAGAAGTCTTACCGTGGTCAACGTGTCCCATGACGGTAACGATGGGAGCGCGTGGCACGAGGTCTTGTTCGTCGTCCTCTTCTTCGCTGACGGCGGCACTGACCTCTGCGCTGACATACTCTGTGGTGAAGCCGAACTCTTCTGCTATAAGGTTAATGGTTTCGGCATCCATACGCTGGTTGATGCTGACCATGATGCCGATGCTCATGCAGGTGGCGATAATCTTCGTGACGGGCACGTTCATCATTGTGGCAAGTTCGTTGGCGGTAACAAACTCTGTCAGCTTGAGTACTTTGCTTTCTGCTGCTTCGTTTGCCAGTTCTTCCTCCATGCCTTGGCGAATGGCTTCACGCTTTTCGCGACGATACTTGGCGCCCTTACCCATTTTGGAGCCTTTGTTGGTGAGGCGGGCAAGTGTTTCGCGTATCTGCTTTGCTACTTCCTCGTCGCTTACTTCCGGCTGTACGGGGGCTTGCTTGGGCTGATTCTTCTGCTTTTTGCTCTTGCCTCCGCCGTTCTGACTGCTTTGGGCTTGTTGTTGATTATTGTTGTTCTTTTTCTGATTAGCCTGTGGCTGATTGGCAACGGCATTGACGTCAACGCGTTCTTTGCCGAGGCGGACGCGTTTTTTGCGGTCGCCTCCTTGGGCTTCGATGCGTTCGCGACGACGCTCTTCGTGCGTCTTCTTCTTCGGACGTGTGCTTTGGTTCAGGCTGTCAAGGTCTATTTTGCCTTTAATTGTGAGGGTTGGAGCGGCAGTGGCTGTTGAGGTGAGACGAAAGACTTCCTCTGTCGGCTTGTTTTCCGGTTCGGTTTCCTTAGGCTCTTCCTTCTTGGTGGCGGGCTCTTCCTCTTTGGCGGCGGGTTCTTCCTTTTGCTTGACTGGTGTGGGCTTTGGCTCTTCTTTTGCCTTTTTGGGGGCTGCCTCTACTTTCTTTTCTTCTGTTACGACGGGTTGTTCCTTTGGTTTTTCCGGAGTTTCTTTCTCTGTCTTAGGTGTTTGTCCGCCACTCAGGTCGATATGTCCCAGTATTTTTGGGCCAGCCATCTTAGGTGTTTCTATCTGCACTTCTTCTATGGGCTTTGCCTTGGGTGCTTCCTTGCGTTCCTTCTTGGACTGTCCGATGTGTTGCTGTATTAGCTGTGTTGCTTCGTTGCGCAGTCCTTTGTCGGAGCTGAACTCGCTTTGCAATTGGGCATATTGTTCCTCGGTAATCTTGAAGTTGGGATTAGCTTCGATGTCGTTGAAGCCTTTCTTTTGGAGAAACTCAACAGCCGTCTGCAGTCCGATGTTGAACTCTTTGGTTACTTTGTTTAATCTTATGCTCATTGTCTTTCAATTCCCGGTTCCCTAATCCTGTTACTGTTATCTTATTCGAACTCTGCTTGGAGGATGCGCAGCACTTCATCTACGGTTTCTTCCTCGAGGTCGGCGTTTTGTATTATCATCTCGCGTTGTGCGCCCAGTACGCCTTTTGCTGTCTGGAAGCCGATCTTTTTGAGTTCGTCGATAATCCAGGGTTCGATGGCATCTGTGAATTCGTCGAGGCTTACGTCGTCATTGTCGTCTTCGTCGAGTTCGCGGAAGACGTCGATAGTGTAGCCTACGAGCATGCTTGCGAGCTTGACGTTGAGTCCGCCTTTGCCGATGGCGAGTGATACTTGATCTGGGTCGAGATAGACTTCGGCGGTATGTTCTTCTTCGTTGAGTACGACGCTATTGACGCGTGCGGGGTTGAGTGCGCGGGTGATCATGAGTTGTGTGTTGGAGGTCCATGTCACTACGTCGATGTTTTCGCCTCGCAGTTCGTGTACGATTCCGCGGAGGCGGCTGCCTTTGACTCCGACGCAGGCTCCGACGGGGTCGATGCGGTCGTCGTAGCTTTCAACGGCTATTTTAGCGCGTTCGCCAGGGATGCGTGCTATTTTGTGTATGGTGATGAGGCCGTCTTGTATTTCGGGCACTTCGGCTTCCAGCATGCGCTGGAGGAATTCGGGGGCGATGCGGCTCAGGATGATGCGTGGCTTGCCGCCGGTGTTTTCTACGCGTGCGATGACGGCTCTTGTGGTTTCGCCTTTGCGGAAGAAGTCGCCTGGGATTTGCTCCTGACGCGGGAGCAACAGTTCGTTTCCTTCTTCGTCCATGAGCAGGGTTTCGCGTTTCCAGGTTTGATACACTTCTGCGGTGATGACTTCGCCTTCGCGTTCTTTGTATTGGTTATAGAGCGAGTCGTATTCGAGCTCCATGATGCGGCTGGCGAGTGTCTGTCTGAGTTGGAGGATGGCACGGCGTCCGAATTCGGACATGTCCACGCGCTGGCTGACTTCTTCGCCCACTTCGTAGTCGTCCTCTATCTGCTGTGCTTCGCTCAGGGCTATTTCTTTGTTGGCGTCCTTCACTTCGCCATCGGGGACGACGACGCGGTTGTGGTAGATTTCGAAGTCGCCTTTGTCGGGGTTGACGATGATGTCATAGTTTTCGTCTGTGCCGTGCATCTTGGCTATCACGTTGCGGAAGCATTCTTCCAGGACGCTTACGAGTGTAGCGCGGTCGATGTTGTTTTTCTCTTTGAAGTCGGCGAAAACCTCTATCATGTTAATCGCCTCTTTTGATTGTGTGTTCTTTGCCATTATATTTTGTTTAGTTATTATTTCACCTTGATGAGATATTTTGTGTAGGCCACGTCGTCGAAGCGGAAGTCTGTGGGTATTTCCTTGGTGACGGGACGCTTCTTGCCTTCCTCTTTCACCTTTTGGAGGATGCCGAGCTGGAAGCCTTCATCGCTGACGCTGAGGAGTGTGCCATGGAACTTGTGGCCGTCGTGCAGTTGTGTTTCGACTTCCTTGCCGATGTGTATTTCGTATTGGCGGTGTACGCGGAAGGGCTGACCCAGTCCGGCGCTGCCTACTTCGAGCTCGTAGTCTTCCTCGTCGCGGCTCAGGCGCGATTCGATGTGACGGCTCAGGTCGGCGCAATCTTCAATCCACACTCCGTCCTGATGGTCTATTTCCACCACGATGCGGTCGTCGGGGCTGATGCTGATGTCCACAAGGAAATACTCTTTGCCTTCAAGCCATTCCTCTACGGCCTGCTGTACTGCACTTTTGCTGATCATGTGTCTAAGTGTTTTTAGGTTTATAAAGAAAAGTGAGGAACTTTCTGAGCCCCTCACTTACATCTTTCTGCGTGCAAAGGTATGCCAATTCTGCGAAACCTGCAAATAATTGTGCGGAAAAATAAGGGAAAGCACATTATTATTTATATAATACTGAATAAAATGCGCCTTGAAAGCTCTTGAAACGGGCTTTGAAACATGGTGTTCTGCTTGGCGTCGCTCCGTGTTGCATGCGGGTTGTCCGGACGCTCCTGCCTGCGTCGGAAAATGCAATATGGAGCGTCGGCCTTCGCAGCTGCCTGCGTCGGCTTTCGCAGCTGCCTGCATCGGCCTTCGCAGCTGCCTGCGTTTTTGGGGGCTGTGGAGCGGGGCTGAAAAGGGGGGCTGGAGGGCGTGTTTTTTCAGGCGATGGTGATGCCTCGGTACTCCTGCTGAACCTGCTCGTAGCTCTGCAGGTTGCCGATGTCGAACCTGCGTCCAGGCATCTCCATGGCGTGGACGGGTGTCTGCTGGCAGAGCCAGGCGATGTAGCTCCCGGGGGCGTCTGTGCCGCAACCTTCTGCGATGCCTTTGCGCACGAGGCGTGCGTCCGTCTTCGTGTAAAAATAGAAGGGTGGGCAAATCCAGTGCGTCTCCGGCGTCGGGGACTTCTCTGTCATGCGCAGGACACGGTCGTCCTTATCCACGGTCACTACGCCGCACTTCAGCAGTCGCTGTTCGTCTTTTTCCCAGAAACGCATGATGCAGGAGGTCTGCTTCTGGTGGGCATAGCGGACGAAGCGCTGCAGGCTGAAGTCGAGAAGGTTGTCGCCGGCAATGACCAGCATGTCGTCGTCGAGCCCGAGACGGTCGATGGCGAACTGTATGTCGCAGACGGCTCCCAGTCGTGTCTCGTTGCTCGAAGTGCCGTCGTCCACGACGGTGACCTTCTGTGCCTTTGCAGCAGCCCATTCCTCGAAGTGACGGGCGAACTTGTGGTTGGAGATGACGATGTACTCGTCCACCAGTCCAGCGCCGTCAATGTCGTCGATGAGCCAGTCGAGTATTGCTTTGTCGCCCACCTTGAGGAGCGGCTTTGGGAAGTTCTCTGTGAGGGGATAGAGGCGGGTGGCATAACCCGCAGCAAGGATAAGGCACTTCATATTCTCATTCTTTCATTTCCTTTACATCAGTCCGTCTGCGCTCTCACAGAAGTGGACACAGTATTTACCCTCCAGCTGCGGGAAGGCTTGCAAGTATTCTCGCGTCACCTGCTCCCTGATGCTGTGCTCGAAGGTCGGGTCTATGAGGGCCATGCAGCAGCCTTTGAAGCCTGCCCCGCTGAAGCGCCCGCCATAGATGCCGTCCGTGTGGCACATGATGTCGTAGAGCGTCTTCAGTTCCGGAGAGCCCGTCTCCCAGTTGACAATACTGCTCCGGCCACTCTCGAAGCTGAGACGGCCGTATGTCTCGAGGTCGCCTCTGCGCCAGGCTTCAGCTCCTCTTTCCACGCGGTCGAACTCCGTGTACCAGTGCTCGGCACGCCGCCGCCAGTTCTCAGGCAGACGCTCCTTGTGCTGCTCGTAAACCTCACGCGGCACAGCACGCAGGTTCGCTTCGCTGAACTTGCCGTACTCCATGCCGGCGTAAGCCATCAGGGCATAGGCCGCACTGCGAGCCTCATCGACGCGCATGTTGAATTTGCTGCCTGCAAGTGTCCTTTCGATGCCGCTGAAAAAGATGGCAATGCGATAAGGCTTCATCGACGGATGCGTAGGGATGAGCTCATACTCGTCGGTCTTCGTGTCGAGGTAGAGCAGGTGATTCTTCTTGGAATAGACCTCGCAACTTTGGTCCAGCTTGCCACTGTTGACGCCGACATAGTCGTTCTCGGCAGCCACAGAAATAAGGATGAGTTCCAGCGGGTCAGGCTGAATGCCGTTAACACAGCAAAGAGCCTTGAGGAAAACAAGCACCACAGCTGCCGACGACGAGAGGCCTCCGATGGGGAGACTGCCCTCGATGACGCCGCTCAAGCCGCAAGTCAGGGGGTATAGCTCGCCAAGTCTCAGCGTGGCGCCGCGCAGATAGTCCGCCCAGTCGTTCTGCTTGTGGCGAGGCACATCGCGGACATGGAACTGCGCACGTTTGTCGAACTGCAGCGAACAGAGCTCCACGACGCCATTGTGCTTGGGGCTGTAGGCGAGGTGGATGCCTTTGTCGATGGCTAAGCCTGTAATCTTTCCCAAATTCGCATCGCTGTGCGCACCGATGGGGCATACCCGATAAGGGCAGAAAGCGAGTGCCTCGGGTTCACGCTTATAGATTTCCTGAAATCTTTCTTGGCATATCATGGCCGGTCTGTTGTTTTGAGTTCTGTTCCGCACCTGCTTCAGCAGCTGCAGGGATGCTGGCGTCAACCTTTGCTGAATACGTCGCGATGCGTGTGGGCAAAGTGTGGAGTGCCGGACTTATGCCTGTGCCACGTTTTATGCCGGATGCGGATTAAGTTTCTTCGTAATTCCATGCAAAGTTATGTAAAAGTTTGCACATTATGAAGTGAAAGGCTTAAAAACTTGTCTCTTTTTACTCTTTTCCTCTTTGTCTTTGCCTTTGAAAGGGAAAAGTTTACTATCTTTGCACTATCCTTTCGTGACAAGAGAACAATGGAGACGTATTTCAGCCAGGGCGATTCGCAGGTGTGCCGCATGATAGAATTGGACGAGGTGGATTCCACGAACAACTACCTTCGTCATCTCGACACGCAGGACGATGGGCGGATGACGCTTGTGACGGCTGAGTTCCAGAGTGCCGGCAGGGGTGCCGACACGAACCGTTGGGAGTCGGCCAGGGGGGAGAATCTGCTTTTCAGCCTTCGCGTGATGCTTTCCGGGCTTCCGGCTCGGCGGATGTTTGCGCTTTCGGAAGTGGCTGCCATGGCCGTATGGGACTGCGTCGAAAGCCTCCTCCTTCCCCTCCAAAAGAGGGGTGAATTGTCCGCT
>Ga0310694_10002051_pt1 | contig 21398 bp, 24 predicted proteins | sample 174DNAGHGhighgp2_FD_203884 | JGI IMG/M metagenome (GOLD analysis project Ga0310694, IMG submission 203884) | Sheep rumen microbial communities from Palmerston North, Manawatu-Wanganui, New Zealand - 1742 DNA GHGhigh gp2 (v2) (version 2) | ecosystem: Host-associated > Mammals > Digestive system... | reverse complement strand
GTTACTTTCCCACACTGCAAAAATGCTGTCGGAAATACGTGCCATGGGCGTTTCCGCCTGTGACGTGGAAGCTGACCTGAACGATCCGGATGCTGTCGTCCGGATGCTGGATCAAATCGACCGCCTTGGGATAGATGTCGATATCGTCCTGAATAATGCAGGCCTTCAGGTTGCTTATCGGACCGATTATTTTTCAACCCCGGTCTCCGATTTTGAGACCAGTTTCCGGGTTAATACCATCGCCCCGGCGATGATCTGCTATCACTTTCTTCCAAAAATGATAAAAAAGGGAACAGGCCGTATCCTGAACACCACCAGCGGTATTGCGCTGGATGTCTGCCAGGCAGGCTATTCCGCCAGCAAAGCCGCGCTTGATAAAATCACAATTGACCTGGGCTCAAAAGTGAATGGGACAGATGTCCTCATCAACCTGACAGATCCGGGCTGGTGCAGGACAGACCTCGGCGGGCCGCACGCACCAAATGCCCCGGAAACCGCAATCCCCGGCATCGTCGTAGGTGTATTTGTTGACGACAGGAAATCCGGCCGTTACCTGGGAGCGCAGGAATTTGCCGGTATGGCGCTGGAAGATGCTGTGAAAAAAGCCGAAGCGTCATTTGACAGCCCGTATCCCGTCATTCCCTCTTGACATCCAGCCCTGATTGTTTATGATTCAGGCATGCACAAAATTTGCATATTAAGGAGGTATCATCAAAATGGATAAGCAAAAAAAGAATCCCTATGCTGGCACGCAGACAGAAAAGAATCTTGAAGCTGCCTTTGCCGGTGAATCCCAGGCCAGGAATAAGTACACCTATTTCGCGTCCAGGGCAAAGAAGGATGGTTTTGAACAGATTGCGGCCCTGTTCCTGAAAACAGCCGACAATGAAAAGGAACACGCAAAGATGTGGTTCAAAGAACTGAACGGCATCGGAGATACTGCGGAAAACCTTGCCGCAGCCGCGGAAGGCGAAAACTTTGAGTGGACGGATATGTACGAAGGTTTTGCCGCCACTGCCGAACAGGAAGGCTTCGCTGATCTGGCCGCGAAATTCCGTATGGTAGCAGCGATTGAAAAGCATCATGAAGAGCGCTATCGCGCGCTGCTGAAGAACGTCGAAATGCAGGAAGTATTTGCGAAGAGCGAAGTAAAGGTTTGGGAATGCCGTAACTGCGGCCATATTGTCGTAGGTACCAGCGCACCGGAAATCTGCCCCGTTTGCGCCCATCCGCAAAGCTATTTCGAGGTCAACGCGGAAAACTACTGAGCATGATACCCGATATTGCCCATTCCTTTTGATATACAGAACAGGAGTGTGATTCAATGGATTTTCAGGAATTGATCACTGCACGCAGAAGCGTCCGGAAATATGATTCACCCATCGGGCATGAAGCCCTTGAAGCGATCCTGCGCCAGGCACAGCAGGCTCCTTCCTGGAAAAACCAGCAAACGTCCCGCTGCTATGTTGTTGAATCAGCAGAAAGCCTGGACGAACTCCGCGTTTCCGCCCTGCCGGAATTCAACCGGAACAGTTCCGCGCACGCTGCGCTCATCGTGACCACTTTTGTACGGAATATCGTCGGTTTTGCCAATGGCTCCCCTGTCAATGAGATCGGAAACGGATGGGGCGCGTATGACCTTGGCCTTCATGACGCTTACCTGATCCTTGCTGCAAAAAACGCAGGTTACGATACGCTGATCATGGGAATCAGGGATGCGGGTGTCCTCCGCGCAAAACTGGGTATACCTGAAAATGAAGAGATCATGTCAGTCATCGCAGTCGGAAAAGGAAATGAAGCACCCTCTGTGAAGCCCCGAAAGGGCCTGGATGAAACAGTCCGGTTCCTCTGACCTTTCCCCTCCGCCGGCAAAGAAGCATTCCGTGGATTCTACCGGGCCCGGCATACCGGCCCGGTATTTTATTTCCTTGATTCCTTAACATAGAGTGGGCTTTAGGGTCTAAAATATGTATCACAGTTATGGAAACAAAGACAAATATTCAAGGAGGCAGCTCAAAATGCCGCAAACAGTATTGATCACCGGTACCGGCAGACCTTATGCCCTGGGTTTTAATCTGGTCAGGCGCTATTTACCTCGATTATGGCACAGAAAAAGCAGCCCTGAATATGCTGACCATGACGATGCATAATTATTTCAAAAATGACCCGGACATCAACATCATCTGTCTGCACCCGGGCTGGATGAGAACAAACCCCGGCAACCATGAAGCCCCTCTTGATCCGTATGAACACGCGGAAACGCTGCGCTGCCTGTTCGAAACAAAAAGGCATGACAAAGACGGCCCCGTGTTCATCACCCATACCGGGGAAGCATATCCCTGGTAAGGATTGGCACAGCGCGGCAATCAGCATAAAGCAACAAAAGCATGTGAAACAATCAACGGTTCGGTTGGTTCAGCATTTTCCGCTCGATCCTCTGCCTGAACAGACCATGCTGATTGCAGTAAACATACAGCCAGCCGTTTTCCCGCCAGAAAAAGCGTGCCCCCGTGCTTCCCTCCGGGTACAGTGCCGCAGTTTCACAGCGGTCTGCGGTCACGTAAGAAACAAAGGATAAATAGTGTTCCTTGCTCATAGGGTGATCGGCAATAACATAAATCTCATCCTCCGCCTCCTGTATAACCGCCCTGTGCTGCCGGTCCGGTTCCTCCGCGTCCAGGGCGGGAAGGCGGATCCCGCAGCATGAAATCATCGCGTCCCCCCTCGCGAAAACAACGTTTCCGCATACCGGGCATGCGTAAAACCTGCTTTTGAGCATATTTGCAGCACGGTTCGTGTTTACAACGGTCTCACCGCAGAGGAGTTCAGGGACGGAAACATGCAGTGCGGCACCGAGGGGTTCGATCAGGGAAATATCCGGGAATCCGCGGCCGTTCTCCCACTTCGATACAGCCTTATCACTCACACACAGTTTCGCTGCCAGTTCAGCCTGTGTCATCTGCTGCGTTTCACGCAATACTTTGATGGTTGCCCCGGTAACGTAGCGGTCCATCCGTATCAGCTCCCTTCCGTCATAACATAACAGGCATCCCGGCAGTACGCAACCTACGTTTCGTAGAATGGCGGCATTTGTTCCTTGCAATCGCGCAGCTGATCATGGATAATAACGGGGAAACGCGGTTACCGGCAGCGATGAAAGAAGGCTTGCAGCATGAAGCACAAGGTTCAGTATTACGAAACAGACATGATGGGCGTTACACACCACGCAAACTATATCCGATGGATGGAAGAAGCCCGGATAGATTTTATGGATCAGATCGGCTTTCCCTATAAACGGATGGAAGCGGAAGGTATCCTGTCGCCGGTAAAAAGCCTGCAGGCGAATTACCTGAAGCCTTGCACGTTCGGTGATGAGGTGGAGATTACTGTCCGGATCACAGATTTCAACGGTGTAGTCATCTCCCTGGCATATGATATGCGTCTGGGCAGTGAACAGGTCTTTACCGGTACATCACAGCATGTTTTCCTTAACCGCGGCGGCAGATTCGTCCGGATGAAACAGGTTATGCCGGATTTCTGCGAAACAGTCAGCCGTCTCGCCGAAAAATAAAATGGTATCTTTCCCCTATCTCCCTTTGCTGAATCCGCTGTTTCCATCAGCCCGGAAATGGACCTGTTCCATCTCCAGGAGGCGGATTTTTCTTTCGATTCCCCCTGCATATCCTGTCAGGTTCCCGTCAGACCCGATGACCCTGTGGCATGGAATAATCAGCAGGATCGCATTATGCCCTACAGCACCGCCGACAGCCCTGGCAGCCATACGGCCGGTGCCTGTGCTGCCTGTAACCTTTTTTGCGATTTCCCCGTATGTCGCTGTCCGGCCGTAAGGGATCGTCAGCAGGATTTCCCACACAGCCCTGCGAAATGCCGTGGCCCGCATGTCCAGCGGCGGTGTAAAGTCCGGCTCCCTGCCGCTGAAATAGGTATCCAGCCAGCGTTTTGTTTCATCAAATACAGGAAGCTGCCGTTCCTTATGATCTGCGTGAAGTGTTTCAGCGAAGTACTTCTGTCCGTTGAACCACAATCCCGATAAAGCGCTGCCGCTGCTGGCCATCATCATATCTCCGGCGGGAGACTGATAAAAACTGACATAATCCATTGATTCATCCTGCGGCTGCGTTGCCGGCGCAGGGACGGCGTCTTTTTCCGGATCTCCGCGGCGGCATTATTGTTCCGCTGCCTTGAGGTAAAGCGCTTCGAGCACTTCCGGTGTAACTGACTGAACACTGTTGTAAACCACTTCCCCGCGCCGGTTCAGTACAACAGTCTGGGGCAAGGTGGCTGTTCCGCCGATCATCTCTTTCACAGGATCGCCTTCCAGGTCTGTTGCGCATGGAACATCAAGGCCAAGCCCTGCCACGAACGCCTCCGGATCCTCCACAACCAGGGACGGGTGGATCACAATCATTGCGATATCGCCCGCATGGGCCCGGTACAGGTCGTTGAAGTACGGGAGTTCCCTGATGCACGGCGCGCACCAGGTTGCCCAGCGGTTGATGACGGTTACCTTTCCTCGGGTATCTGACAGGCGGAAGGTGGAGCCGTCATAGCATTCCAGCGAAAAATCGCCAGGTACCATGCCTTCCTCATAGCCGGCGGCGGCATCGCTTTGCCAGTTCTCTTCAGCCTGCATCTGCCCTTCGGAAAGTCCTTCGTTCCGGATCGAAGGATCAAGGAAGTTGAACCAGACCAGGGCAAAACCCATCACCGCCAGCGCAGCAGCCCACAGGATCCGTTTCCGCTGCCGGTATCTTTTCCTTGTGTTCTCCCCCATAGTGCGAATATCTGCGTCGGGTGCCTTCAGGGTGATTTTCCCGGCTTTCAGGGAGATTGCACCCTGCGGGCAGTATTTCATGCACTCCCCGCAATGGATGCACTCATGGTCACCCACGTGCCTGACATCCATACCGCAGCGGTGTACGCAGGCGCCGCAGCCGTTGCAGCGTGCTGTGTCCACCCTGACCCCGATCATGCTGAAACGGTTGAATAAACTGTAAAGGGCGCCGAGCGGGCAGATAAACCGGCAAAAACCCCGGTAGCAAAAAACGCATAACAGGCCTGTTGCCGCCAGGATCACCCATTTCCGGGTAAAGAGAAGTCCGAGCATTCCATACATTGAAGCATTGCCCGGATGCGCAAGATGTCCTGCGGCCCCTTCCAGGGTTCCCGCAGGGCAGATAAACTTGCAGAATCCCGGATACGGTAAATCCCTGGCCAGTGCATAATACAGGGGAATGGCAATCACGAAAACTGCGAGGATGATATATTTGGCCCATGACAGGGCCCGGGTCATCCTGCCCTTCCGGATCTTCAGTGTCGGAATACGGTGCAGCAGTTCCTGGATCAGGCCGAACGGGCAAAGCCACCCGCAGACCGTTCTCCCCAGGATAATACCGTATAGCAGAATGATCCCGAGTATATACCACCCGGCCCTGTGGCCTGCAGACGAAAGTGCGTTCTGGAGCGCGCCAAGCGGGCAGGAGCCGACCGCTCCGGGGCAGGAATAACAGTTCAGCCCGGGGCTGCAGAAGTACTTTGCGTTACCCTCATAGATCTTTCCGTCAATAAACCCTCTCAGGTATGCATTATGCAGCAGGGCTGCATAAAGCTGGACCATGCGCCGTGTCGCCGGACGGCGGTCCTTCCCGGGAATAATCCTCACCGTATCTTTTCTATCCAAGGCCGATACACTCCGTACAGATATGAATGGCTTTAATCAGGACATCACGGGCGCTTCCGTTCAGGATCCCCGCAATGATCAGTGCGGCAGCTGCGGCGACGAGAACTGCCTGTATCAGTCCTGTGTGTTTCAGCCTGTGGCCCTGCTTGATCCGGAAAAGCTTTCCGGCCGGTTTTTCATACGTTTCGTCCCTTACGCGAAAAACCGCACACAGCACCGCGAGAAGGGCAGACACAAGAAAAAGGGGGAGGAGCATGCCAAGTTTCTCCGCGACCGCATCCGGTGTATAGACGCCTGCCAGCGGATTCAGGATTTTGCGTGCCGATCCGTCTGTCCAGATTTCCACTGCGCCGGCGGCAAGAAGCACCGCCAGGAGGATGCAGCAGGCGGTTTGCAGGATAAGAAAGATTCTTTTGCGGCCCGTCTGGCTCACCTCCCTGCAGGATCCGGAATTCCGGTATCACGCGCTGCTGTTTCACGCGGAAGCCTCATCAGCGCATGTGCCAGGGCCATCCTGGAAAAGCTGCCTTTCGGCGCGTCATAGGCAGCATTGCCGCCGACAATGATGTCAAGATTCCTGAGGATTGCTTCAGCTCCGAACAGGATGCAGCCGGTTTCTATATGATAATCGCTGGTAACAATAACGATCGTGTTTATATTCGGATAGGACTCCCCCAGCAAATCAAGGGTGAACACTGCATTCTGTACGGTTGTCATGGAACGGTCCTCTACGATCAGCCTGTCCGGTTCAACATGCTGCGCCATCAGCCATTCCGCCATCTTCCCCGCTTCCGTCGCAGCCGGATCACCGGCAGCGGTTCCTCCGCCGGTACATGCAATCATTGCATGCGGGTATTGTTTCGAAGCCGTGAGCGCGACTTCCAGCCGGCCGATGAGTTCTTCCCGCATTGTTCCGTCAGGATTCAGCTGATAACCGAGTACGACAATGCACAGGCTGTCATCTTCAGGGAGTCCTTCCGGGAGCATGCTGCTGATTGTAAAGGGCGTTTCCCAGAGTTCCATAATTCTCTCCCATTGATCTCCTGCTGCAGGATAATAAACAGACAGCTGGGCAAGCCCCTGCACATCCTTCTCCCCCGATGAGGCATACGATGTCACAATCTGTTCGATGAGTGCGCTTTCAGGCACCGCAGGCTGTTCACACCCGGCTTTAAAGCTGATCGCAAGCGCAAGGCAGATAACAACCGCAAATAAGGCTTTTCCGGACTTCATACGTTGAGCGCCCTCCGTTTCTCCTGTCTGAAAGCCATGCCGGAAGCTTCCGCCGGAACACCGCGATACCGGAATCGGAAACTGCCGGCTTCTCCGGCCGTTCCGGCGGTTCATAAAACTCCGGTCACAAAGATTTCCAATCCGATCAGGACCAGGATGATGCCTCCGACCACCGTCGCCTTTCCGGAAAGCTTTTCCCCGACCTTTCCGCCCAGCCTGATGCCCGCGGCGCATAATCCGAATGTAACTCCGCCAATGATCAGTGACTCCGTCAGGGCGAAAACAAATGTGTATTCAGCAATGGTGAAGCCGACTGAAAGTGCATCAATGGAAGTTGCGACTCCCTGGAGAAACAGTGCGCTTCCACGGAGGCTTTCTTTTTCCTCTCCCCTGTTTCGGATTCCTTCCAGGATCATCTTTCCGCCGATATATAAAAGCAGGGCCAGCGCAACCCACGGAATATACCGTTGGCATGCCCTGAACGTTTCTGCGATGGTATGGACACAAAACCAGCCCAGCAGCGGCATGGCTGTCTGAAACAGCCCGAATGTTCCGGCAATCGTTACCAGCCTCGGTGTTGGCATATCCGGATCGTTCAGTCCGTTCGCCACCGAAACAGAAAACGCGTCCATTGCCAGGCCAATTCCAAAAAGAATGCTGTTCAGTATAAAAAGAAAACTGAAGGTCATTTTGTCCTCCTCAGCCGTCAAACCCTGTTTTTCAGGATATCCGCCGCCAGCTCGAGCATATGGAACGCTGCATCCCGAACCGCAGTGATTTCATCATAAACAAGGTCTTCCGAAAGGACTCCGGCCGGAATATTCCCGGGAATTTCTCCCTCCCTGTCCTCATACCAGGCTTCACTGCCGTAATAGGAAAAAAGCTTTGTCATCTTTTCCGCCAGCGCGTCTGTCCGCTGCAGCTGGGCCGTCAGGTCACGCGTTGCCGTGGAACACTCATTCAGGTACCCCTCCATTTCCCTGATACGGTCAATGTTCATGCAGCATCCTCCCCGTCCGGATTCCCTGTTCCCCTTCAGGGCCGATTAACTCTGACAGCTTCCTGCTGAAGAGGAAATCGTGCACCAGCCTGTCCAGTTCTGACCACAGTCCGATTGTTGCGCAGGCATCATGCCGGGGGCAAGGTTCCGACCCTTCCTGAAGGCAGGCCACCGGAGCCAGTGTTCCTTCCATCAGCTCGACGATCTCCCCGACAGAATACTCCTCCGGACTGCGCAGCAGCACATAGCCGCCACCTTTGCCGCTGGAGCCCTTTACAAGCTTCCCCTCTACAAGTGCTTTCATAATGATTTCAAGATACTTCTTTGAGATCCCCTGCCTGTCGGCGATCTCCTTCAGAGGGATGGGACTGCCCGCCTGTTGCTTTGCCAGGTCAATCATTACCCGCAGTGCATAGCGTCCTTTTGTTGAAATCATAGCCCTTCCTCCCGTTTTTTTGCATATTTTACCGCAGGGTAAATGGGGCAGTCAAGCCGGCACCGTTTTCACCGCCAGAATGTAACAGAGCTCGGACAGAATTGTTACATTTTCTTGACAAAATCTGTGTGTCGGCGTATAAAGAAAGAAGGTGTATGATCTGCAGGATCCGGATTCGGTTCCGCAGTGTCATCATCCGGAAGAACCGGAAAGGAGAATCCTGACATGAAGAAAATGATAGCCGCGCTGACCGCGCTGATGATGGTCCTGGTCCTCGTTCCCGCCGCAGCCGAAGACATCGGGCCTGATACCGAAACAGCCAAGGTTTTCGCCAGCCGCTGGGCAAGCGGAAATATCCGGATTGATATTTCAAGCAGTGACGGCATCTGGGAAGTTGTCGTTGATCTTGGTTACGGCGCTACGGTCTGGAATTACACCTGTGTCCACGACAGCGACCTCAATGCCCTCGTATCGGTGGATTCTGAAACAAACACGAAGAGCGTCATAACGCTGGATGATAACCGCTCTGAAAACGGAAGCGAAATCGTGGACGCCGAAGCAAAAGCCGTTTTTACAGTAGATGAAAAAGGGCACCTGGTGTGGAAAGACCAAAAAGAAGATGCCGGAGCCGGTATGGCCTTTGAAAAAATCGGCTGGTATGAAGACGATTTCTATTGTGATGATTACACCCTGAGCTGCACCTGGGATGTGGAGGAATCGACAGACGGCGAGATCTACTCCGGCTACAAAGTCCTTCTTGTCCTGGAGAACGATAAGGGCATCACAGAATGGTATTATCCCTGCTCTTATAATGCGGAAACGGACTCCCTGGTTTCCCTGTTCGGGCACAAGGAATTCAAACCCGCGAATTCCGAAGAGTTTGAAATCATTTATGAGGACGGTTCTGCCACGTTCACCATGGACCGGGAAGGCAACGTCCTTTGGAATGATGAAAAGGAAAACGCCGGCAACGGGCTCTCTTTCCAGCGGGGAAACGGCTGAGCGGAAAAGTTTGTCCGGGAGCTGCAGTTCATTCCTGCAGCTCTTTTTTGATGTGTCCTCCCTTGACTTTTTGCCCGGGGTCTTCTACAATCATTTGTACGGACAAAAGTTGGGAATAACTGAGAAAGCAGGAGGTTACCTGTCATGAAAAATCAATGGCCGCTTGATGTTTCTGTATCCTTTGATCCCTATGCCGGTGAGCCGGGCCGGGATGGAGAACAGTTCGCTGAAATTCTTCCGGACGGGCAGGTGCATTTCAGGATCATCGCCAAAGACGCAAAAGAAGTCACCATCGATCGTTTTGGTACGCTCTATCCCCTCGCGCCTGCCGGGGAAGGCGCCTGGGAAGGCACCTTCAGCATGGGAACCGGTTTCCTCTATTTCTTCCTGAAGATTGATGGCGCGGATGTTCTCTGTCCCTATCTTCCCATCGGTTATGGCTGCTGCCGTCCGATGAATTTCGTGGATGTTCCCGTTAAAGACATGGCTGGCTGGGACGATCTGGAAGGCGTTCCCCACGGCGCAGTTACCCGGCACTATTTTCTTTCTTCCGTCACCGGCAAGCATGAAATCTGCCTCATCTACACACCGCCGGCGTGGGATCCGGCAAAAGCCTATCCCGTCCTTTACCTGCAGCATGGCTACGGTGAAAATGAAACCGGATGGATATACCAGGGACACGCCGGCCGCATCGCCGACCGTCTTCTGGCAGAAGGCAAAATGAAGGAAATGATCATCGTTATGGGAAACGGCATGACACGGAAAACCGGTGATCCGTCAGACAGGATGCTTTTCCCGCGAATCGTCGTCGAAGACCTGATTCCTTTTGTTGAGTCTCGCTACCATGTGCTGGCGGATAAATGGAACCGGGCGATGGCCGGCCTCTCAATGGGCAGTTTCCAGACCAGCATTACCACGCTGACCCATCCGGATCTGTTCGGTTATGCAGGCCTTTTCAGCGGATTCATGCGTGCCCCCTGGCCCTCCGATGATGCGCAGGCACACATGGCCCTTGCAGAAAAACCAGAGGAATTCAACAAAGCCTTCCGGGTTTTCTACCGTGCAATGGGTACGGAAGATACATATTTCAATGCTTTCGCAGCCGATGACGCATGGCTTGACGGCCGCGGCCTGAATATCATCCGGGAAACATTCCCCGGCGGCCATGACTGGACGGTATGGCGCCGCTGTATCCGTTCGTTCCTTCCCCGGCTCTTCTGATGAAAACCGCCTTCGGGCGGTTTTTTCAGGCTTCTTCCGTTTTCCCTGTCCTTACTGTATACATTTTTAGGTTTTCCCTGAGTTTTTCGTAACGAACCCGTTTTTCTTCCTTTCGGAAGTGTTCATTCCGCAATTGTTCCGGATGATTACTGTACTCCAGGTTTTTCCCGGGGAACTGCTCACTTGTCAGGTCAAAGACACAGTCCCCCACTGCGTTGTAGCAGTGGAACCCTCCGTCCTCCAGCGGGATCCCGTATACCTTCCCGCCGAAGATGTCCTGGGCCAGGAAAGCCGTTACAGAGCACTGCCCCAGCGTCCGGTTCTCCGCGTTCCAGTCTGTTCTCATCCGCGGCGCACATGTTTCCGCACTCCACACATGCCAGAGTGCGTTATAAAGGTCCTTCGGTGTCACAATTCCGGGATATTCACCTGAACACGCCCTGACATCCGCCCTTTCCCATCCGGCAAAGCCATATGTGTCCATCCGGAAAACACTGCTTGGTTCGCCCTGCAAATCAAGCATTTTTGCAACAGGCTTCGCGCCGTATTTTTCATACAGGCCTTCTTCCCGCGTGCAGATATATACCCCTTCAAGCCCGCTCTCACGCGCCGTTTCCCTGATCCTGCTGAACAGTTTTCCCATCATCCGCTGCCCGCGGTACCGGGGAAATGTATAAACAAAACCGATCCATGGCGCCAGGCCTGTGTCAGGAATGCCATCCTTTTCCCCGTACGTGCAGAAGGAAACCAGGCTGTTTCCGTCAACCAGCAGGAGCAGATCCGCATTCTCCCCGGAAAATTCATGGAATCGGTTTTCCATGAGCAGCCGATGCAGGAACTGTGCTGCAGGCCAGTCCGATTCCCTGATTTTCTCCCGCCACCATTCAGGTTTTCCAGAATCGAAATATGACAGAATTTCCATGGTCTTCTCCTCGCTCAATCCGATATTCCCTTCATTCCGCCTGCACGGTTTTCATCAGGCACAGTCCGGTTTATCCGCCGGCAATTTCCGCTTTCCGCAATCGGGCAGGCCTGATGTTAATGTAGCAAAACAATATGAAATCGTCAATTTGATCTTGACATTATTACGGTACCGAAATATAATTATTTTGTTCGGTACCGAATTGATTGGCTGACTGTTAATGAAAGGAGTCCTGATCATGAACAACGATAACAATGTTATTCTCGCAGCATTGAAGCTCGCGCGGGCGATGCGCCGCTGTCCGCCGGATCCGGCTGAGCACCCGTTTCCGCCCGCGGTCGGCCGCCTCCTTGCCTGCATCGCCGAAAACCGCCGCGTTTCATCACGCGACCTGTGCGAACTCCTCGATGTCCGCCCTTCCTCGCTGAGTGAAATGCTTGCCCGTGCTGAAGAGAAAGGCTGGATCACCCGGACTGTCGATGAGGAAGACCGCCGCATCCAGCGTGTGGATCTTTCAGCGAAGGGAGAATCCCTGATTTTGCAGATGGAGGAAGCCCGGAAGAGGGATCTTGACCGGAAAACCTCCTGTTTTACGGAAGAGGAAAAAGCGCAGTTCTGCGCCCTGAGCAACAAACTGAGCGATCACCTGGAATCCATGGCGGTCGGGCTTCCGCCGCGGCCCCCGCGGCCTCCGCGCGGTCCGCATGGTCCGTTCAGCCGCCCCGGATTTCCCGGCGGTTCCGGCTTTCCGGCTGAGCCGGACCTCCCGGAACCGGTTGATCCTGATGGGTCTGAACCTCCCGAAGCTTCCGGTTCCCGGGACGATTCACGGCTGCTGGAAATCATGAAGCAGGGCCGGCTTCGCTGCTGAGGGTTCAAAAAGGCGGGCTGTTTTTTCAGCCCGCCTTTTTGAACCGCCCGTTATCATTTTTCGGAAGGCTCTTCAACCTGCTCCGACGGTTCAGCACTGTCTTCCGGGAGAGTGGTAACCTGGATCCGGGTCACCCGGAACCCGTCCATCTCCGTCACCGTGAACTGGTACCTGCCAAGGCTGAACACGTCGCCGATTTCAGGCACCTTCTCCAGCATCTCTCCTGCCCAGCCGCCTACCGTATCGGCATCGAATTCATTTTCAATGCCATATTTATCCAGGAGCTCCTGCAGCTGCATATTCCCGTCCACAATCAGCGTTCCGTCTTCCTGCTCGACAACTTCCTCGTTTACCTCGTCGTGCTCATCGTAGATTTCACCCACGAGCTCTTCAAGCACATCCTCCATGGTCACGATTCCTTCCGTACCGCCAAATTCATCCAGCAGGATTACAAGGTGTGTCTTGGCGCTGCGGAACATTTTCAGCAGATTGCTGATGGAGAGGCTTGCCGGCGCAAACACCGGTTCTTTCATGATATCTGTAATCCGGTTATACCCGTCATGCGTCATCTTGTAAAAATCCTTTTCATTCAGGATCCCTACAATATGGTCCAGGTCTTCGTGGTATACCGGAATGCGGCTGTACCAGGTTTTGCGGAACAGGTCGGCAGCCTCTTCCGGCATCGCTGTATCCTCGATAGCAGTCACGTCCACCCGAGGCGTCATAATATCCTCCGCGTTCTGATCGTTGAATTCGATCGCGGAACGGATCAGCTCACCCTCATCCTCCTCGATGTCGCCTTCCGTCTGCGCTTCATCGATCATGGTCATCAGTTCTTCCTCAATCTGGGTCTCTTCCGGTTCCGGCTTGATCAGCTTGGCCAGCAGCTTCCTCCACAGGGCGAACAGGAGATCGAGCGGTTTCAACAGCACGACCAGCACACGGATCGCCGGGCTGACAGCCATCGCAAATTTTTCCGGCTGCTGTTTGGCCAGGGTCTTCGGTCCGACTTCACCCAGGAACAGCACCAGCACGGTCATTACGACAGACGCCACCGTTGCCCCCGAATCCCCGCCCAGAATATGAATAAAAATCAGCGTCGCAATTGCCGTTCCGGCGATGTTGACCAGGTTATTTCCGATCAGTACGGTTGTCAGCAGTGAATCATATTTCTCCAGGAGGTCCAGCGTAATCTGCGCTTTCTTTTTCCGCGGGCCTTCCACCGTTTTCAGCCTTACGCGGTTGGAAGCGGAAAAAGCCGTCTCCGTGGCGGAAAAGAAAGCAGACAGGAATATGCAAAGAATAAGGGCAAACCACAATATGCCCATAGGACGGTGATCATTCCTTTCAGTTACGTACCGTAAAAATCCTTGTTCCGATTGCGGAACAGCAGGATTATACCATGCCGGCCCTTTATTTGCAACATTCCGGAGCCTCACGGTCCTTTGCCGCCCGGGAAAAACGGCTCCACAGGCCCCGCCGCCGGCTGCTTTCCGATACCTGTATACTAATCGTTGTGGTTTCAGGCGGTCTGTGATACAATACCTGCGTATGAATGCCTGACATATCACCGGTCATAATGCGCATAAGGAAGGAGGCGCGTTCTATGGATGCACCGCTCCAGGGCGGCCGCTATATCCGTTATGCCTGTGCAGTCCTTACGGATTGCGGGGTATGTTCGCTTCCGGCAGATCCTGTTGGCCTGGCCGCCCGTGCGGGCATCATGCTGCTTCCGCTGTCACAGATCGAGAATTATCCCCTCTGGGTGCCGTACGATATCGCAGACTCCCTGCGCATGACTTCCGCCGTGACCCTCTCGTACCCAACCTTCTGTATCGTTTTCAGGGATATGGAAACAGACGCGGACCGCCTTCGCTTCGCCCTGTTCCATGAGCTTGGCCACATTTTTATGAATCACTACCGGGATTTTCCTGAAGCCATGTCCTCCAACCGCACCGCTGATCCGGCCCTTGAAGCTGAAGCGGATGCCTTTGCGCTCAATCTGATGGCGCCTGTTCCGGTTGTGGATGTCATCCGGTATAACCGCCCGCGCCAGGCAAAAGCTTCCCTCTTCGGCCTCAGCCGCACTGCATGGATGCGCCGGCTCGATTCCATGGACAGTGACCGCAGCTTTATCGATGAGGAAATGGCCAATATCCTCCTTTTCCTCTTCAGGGATTATCTCCTCGGCCGCCGTTGCTCCGCCTGCGGCAAAAGTTTCCGGGATGAACAGCAGAACGATACCTGTCCTTACTGCGGTGCCTCCTCCCCGGAATGGACGCTGTAAAGTATTGTAAAGAAAGGGGCTGTCAATGAAACAGCCCTTTTATGGATGATATCCGGTTACAGTTGCTGGTCAATATAGCGGCATGCAGCCAGTGCGGCCACAGCACCGTCACCGGCTGCAGTTGTCAGCTGGCGCACGCTCTTGCTGCGGCAGTCACCCGCTGTGAATACCCCCGGTGTTTTTGTGCAGCAGCCCTCGTCGCTGTCAAAGTATCCCCACGCGTTCAGATCTGCGAGGTTCCTGAATGCTTCGTTTTCCGGAATCAGGCCGATGGCAACAAACAGTCCGTCGCATCCAACCGTTTCCTGTTCTCCGCCGGCCTGCGGTTCCACGGTAACACTTTTCAGCTCCCCGCCTTCCGTATTCAGCGCTGTAATCCTCACACCGGTCCGCTTTTCCACGTTTTCCCTGGCAAACAGGATATCCTGCAGTTTCTTTTCCCCTGTAAACTCCTGCAGATCCTGCAGCATAATGACTTTTGCGCATTTCCCGGAAAGCAGGATCGCTTCCTGCAGAGCTGAATTTCCGCCGCCGGCTACACAAACGGTTTTGCCTGTATAGAAATCGCCGTCGCACACCGCACAAAAGCTGATTCCCTCGCCGACCAGTTCGTTTTCCCCGGGCAGCCCGAGCATCCTGTGCTTCACACCCGTGGCAATAATCACCGTTTTTGCTTCATGAACCTTGCCGTCGTCAGTATAAACAGCCTTCACGCTGCCCCGATCCTCGATCTTCAGCACCTCCGCCAGGTCCACTTCCGCGCCCTGGGCCATCACCTGATCCAGAAGTGCGTCTGCAAACTCATTGCCGCTCATCTGCACGGTACCCGGCCAGTTTTCAACCTTCGGGCTGTATGTGATCTGCCCGCCGAATCCATGCTTTTCCAGAAGCAATACGCTTTTTCCGTTCCTCAGTCCATAAAGTCCTGCCGTCATTCCTGCCGGCCCGCCGCCGACTACGATGATATCAAACATACTTCCCTCCAAAACAGGGACGCTTTGCGTCCCTGTTTTTCCATACCTGGCTGCCAGCTGCCGTTTCCGGCCGCTCCTGCCATCGGCTGTCTTACACCGCCTGGCGCGCAGTCAGCATTCCTTTGATTTCGGAAACACCCTTGAACTTTGTATACTCGCCGCCGGTGCCGAGTACAACCAGCGTCGGCGCCTGTTTGATTCCATACTTGTTCGTCAGCTCAATATTTTCTGTTGCGACGACTTTCTTGAACAGGAATCCTTCCTTCTCCAGGAGATTCATCGCAAGTTTGCAGTTCGGGCATGTCTGACTTACAAACAGGAGCGCTTTCCCCATCCCGGTCTGCTCAGGCTTCTTTTCTTCCGCAGGAGCCGCCGGAGCCTGTGCCGCCTGTGTTTCAGCTGCCGCTGGCACAACCACGGGGCCGGTATGGGTCAGATGTGAATGCCCGATATCATAGACTTTCCTGTCCTTGAATTCCTGGGCTTTGCCGTCGTTCCAGTTCTGCACCGGGCGATAGTATCCGGTAATGCGGCTGTATACCTCGGTCTTCTGTCCGCAATGCGGGCATACATACTGTTCGCCCGTCAGGTACCCGTGATCCTTGCATACGGAATAGGTGGGGCTCATCGTGTAATAAGGCAGTTTGTAATTCTCTGCAATCTTCCGTACAAGGCTCGCTGCCGCTTTCCAGTCCGGCAGTTTCTCACCCAGGAAAGCATGGAACACCGTACCTGAAGTGTAAAGCGTCTGGAGTTCGTCCTGTACGTCCAGCGCAGAGAAAATATCTTCGCTGTAACCAACCGGCAGGTGGCTGGAATTCGTATAGTACGGCGTACCGTTCATATTCGCTGTAATGATGTCCGGATACTGCTCCTTGTCATGCTTGGCAAAACGGTAAGAGGTGGATTCTGCCGGCGTTGCTTCAAGGTTGTAAAGGTCACCGTACTGCTCCTGGTAGTCGCTCAGGCGTTCCCGCATGTGATTCAGCACATCCTGCGCAAATTTCTGGGCTTCCGGTGTGGTCAGGTCTTTCTTCAGCCAGCAGGCATTCAGCGCTGCCTCATTCATGCCGACCAGGCCGATCGTGCTGAAGTGATTGGCAAAGGTGCCCAGGTACCGCTTCGTATAAGGATACAGGCCGCCTTCAAGAAGTTTCGTAATAACGGTGCGCTTTGTCTTCAGGCTGCGGGCTGAAATATCCATCAGATGATCCAGCTGGCGGTAGAAATCCTGCTCACTGGTCGATTCATATGCCAGGCGCGGCAGGTTGATCGTCACAACGCCGATGGAACCGGTGCTCTCGCCGCTTCCGAAGAATCCGCCGCTCTTCTTGCGAAGCTCCCGCAGATCCAGCCGCAGGCGGCAGCACATGCTGCGCACATCGCTTGGTTCCATATCGCTGTTAATATAGTTGCTGAAGTAGGGCGTGCCGTACTTTGCAGTCATTTCAAAGAGCAGTTTGTTATTCTCCGTTTCGCTCCAGTCAAAATCGCGCGTAATGGAATAGGTGGGAATCGGATACTGGAATCCGCGGCCGTTGGCGTCCCCCTCAATCATGATTTCGATGAATGCCTTGTTCACCATATCCATTTCCTTCTGGCACTCACCGTATGTGAAATCCATGTCCTTCCCGCCGACGATAGCCGGCAGGTTCTCCAGGTCTTTCGGGCAGGTCCAGTCCAGCGTAATGTTGGAGAAAGGCGCCTGCGTGCCCCAGCGGCTGGGGGTGTTCACGCCGTAGATAAAGCTCTGGATGCACTGCTTGACTTCCTTCTGGGACAGGTTGTCCACCTTTACGAAGGGGGCAAGGTAGGTATCAAAACTGGAAAAGGCCTGGGCACCGGCCCACTCGTTCTGCATGATACCCAGGAAATTGACCATTTGGTTGCACAGCGTGCTCAGGTGTCCCGCAGGGGAACTGGTGATCTTGCCGGGGACGCCGCCAAGCCCTTCCTTGATCAGCTGCTTCAGGCTCCATCCGGCACAATATCCGGTCAGCATGGACAGGTCGTGAATATGAATCGCCGCACTGCGGTGCGCTTCGGCGATCTCGTTGTCGTATATTTCGCTCAGCCAGTAATTGGCTGTAATAGCGCCTGAGTTGGAGAGAATCAGGCCGCCCACGGAATATGTTACCGTGGAGTTTTCCTTCACACGCCAGTCATTGATACGCAGGTAATTATCCACAAGATCTTTATAGTTCAGGAGGGCGGAATTGACGTTGCGGACCTTTTCACGCTGCTTGCGGTACAGGATGTAGGCCTTTGCCACGTCGGCGTAACCGGCTTCGGACAGCACCTTTTCGACGCAGTCCTGGATATCTTCAACCATGATCCTGCCATCCCTGATCATCGGCTCATATTCTGCCGTAACCCGGAGCGCCAGCATATCGATCACGCTGGGATGGTACTGCTTTTCAAGAGCCTCAAACGCCTTCGTGATCGCTTTTGAGATCTTGCTGATTTCAAATTCTGTGACTTTGCCGTCACGTTTAACAACCTGATACATATTATTCCGCTCTCCTGTTTTGTTTTTACTTTCGGAGACCACAAAAAATGCGCTCTCCGCGTGCCTGACTACTATATCATGCTGAGAACGCAAAAGTCAATATGTTGGTGGTGAAAAACAATATTCAAACTATATATTGTGTATACAATGCACCGGCGCAGTTCAGTCAACACCCCTGAGCTCCGTGTTTGCGACATAGGATTTCATAATCTCCCTGTATTTCCTCATCTCTTCATCTGCCGGAGCGTGGAATCCCCCAAACGGAACGGTATCCCGGTCCGTGAACTTCTGCAGGTAATACCGCTTCGCGCCCCGGATCCACTCGCCGATCGCATGGAAGCTCTCCCCGTCATGCAGCTCCGCGACCACCGTGGTCCTGAATTCGTACTCCGTATTCCCGCCCGCCAGCAGTGCCGCGCTCTCCCTCACCGGAGCCAGGTCCATCTTCACAAGGCCGCAGGTTTCCGCATACCGGTCCGGTGAGTTTTTGATATCCATCGCAACATACGAAACAAGACCCCTGTCCATCAGTTCCCGCAGCCGTTCGGGATGCGTCCCGTTTGTATCCAGTTTCAGCGGATACCCCAGGTCCCGGATTCTTTCCGCAAGCGCTGTCAGCTCATCTCCCCGCAGAAGCGGTTCGCCGCCGGTAACGGCAACTCCTTCGAGCAGGCCCTGCCGCTTTTTCAGGAAAGCCAGTAATTCTTCTGATTCCATCACCGCGGGGGCTTTTCCGTCAATCAGTTCCGCATTATGGCAAAAAGGGCATCGCAAATCGCATCCGCCAAGGAAAACCGTACACGCAACCTTCCCTGGGAAATCCAGCAGCGTCATCTTCTGCAAGCCATGAATTTTCATATCTTTGTCCTCCGGTTTCTTTCCAGTATATTTTATGGTTCACGCCCTTGCCCGTCAACCCTCCGTGTTGTATACTCCGGAATGAGATAAACCGGCTGCTGGTCCCGGCGGGATCTCCGGCCGCTGATGCGAGGTATTTATGGCTGGTTTTTCCGTTACCTTCAGCAATGTGCTCCTGACTTTACTGTATCTGCTTCCCGGTTTCCTCCTGCAAAAAAGCGGGAAGACCCGGGCGGAACACCTGAGCAGTTTCAGCGTTGTCCTGCTGTATGTTTGCGGGCCGGCCATGTTCCTTAACGCACTGATTTCGCTGGACTACTCTCCGGAGCTCCTGAAGAGGATGGGCCTTTTCCTTATCTTTTCCCTTTCCGGCGAAATGATCCTGATGCTCCTGATTCTTCTGCTGCTTGGCAGCAAAAGAAAGGAATTCGGCTTTCGCATGCTGTCCATAGCGTCCGTCATGGGGAATGTCGGCTTCTTCGGCATGCCCGTTGTCCGGGCACTTTTCCCGGGCTCCCCGGAAGCTGCCGTCTATTCATGCGTTTTTAACACTTCCCTGAATATCCTGGCCTGGACCGTCGGCGTTTTCACACTGACAGGTGAAAAACGCCATGTCTCCCTCCGTGCAGCTTTCCTGAATCCTTCTGTGATCGCTGTTTCAGCCGGTCTTGTGCTTTATCTGCTGAAAGCGAAGAACTGGCTGCCGGATCTGCTTCAGGCCGGATTCCGGACCGTCGGTGCCATGTCCACGCCGCTCTGCATGGTGATCCTTGGCATTCGGCTTGCGACAATGGACCTTCGAAAGCTCTTCACCACACCCCTGGCATGGATGGTTTTCGCAGGCAAGCTCATCATTTTTCCCCTGTTCTGTTACCTGCTCGTCCTTCCGTTTCCGCTTGACCCGGTCTTCAGGGGGAGCATGCTGATCCTGGCGGCCACTCCGTGTGCAAGCATCATCCTGAATCTGGCTGAAATGCACAATCACGGCCAGGCGCTCGCTGCCAACTGTGCCCTCCTTACCACATTGTTAAGCGTGGTCACAATCCCGCTCCTCGGACTCCTGATCTGATATCCGGAAACTGCAAAGCGGCAGGGGAAGTATTCCTCCTGCCGCTTTGCATGTAACCGGAAACCGGTTTTTGCAGTAACCTTCAACCGCCTCAAAGGCTGGCTTTTCCCGTCCTCCAGTCCGAGAAAGCTTTCAGTTCCTTTTCAGAAAGCTTCAGGGCAAGCCCAAGCACCGCAATATCGTCCAGATGTCCAAGAATCGGAATGGAATCGGAAACCAGGTCTTTCTTCCTGATAAAATACAGAACCGATCCGACCAGGCAGGCAATGACCTTCGGGGATACAACCGTATACTCTTTCTTGATCCATGCCTTGATCATGGAAATCATCAGCGGCAGGTCCGACAGGGTTGACCCGATCACGGGCACCGCTTTCAGCTTTTCCTCCAGCTGTATCAGGATCTCATCCACTTTGGATGGATTGCTGATCAGTTCCTGTGCTTCAATCATTTCCTCATTCAGGACTTCCTGTGCTCTTTCTGTGCTGAATTCCATTGTTTTCCCTCCTCAGCGTTGTCTCTTTGCCGGCATTTCCGGCAGGCAAATCCTGCCTGCCAGGCCGGCTGTTATACCATACTTTCTTCGGAGACTGCGGCATTTCCTCCGTGGCAGTACCCGTAATACCAGCACTCATACGGAATTGTGCATTGTTCGCCGGGATCGGTCCGGATTTCCTCCCGTTCCTTCTGCATACGGTTCAGGTCCCAGATGTTGTCATTGATCCACTGAAAGTATCCCTTTGCATCCCCGGTGACATCCACGGGAACAAAAGGATTCGCCTCGTCCTGTCCGTGGATTACGATGTAAACCTTCCCGATCCGGATCCCGCACCGGCAGATGATATAATTCTGAAAGGCAGCATCCCGTATAAACTGTTCCCGGACTTCCGGGGCATTCTTTACCTCATAGAGGTCATATCCTTTTTCAGTCTTTCGGAGAATATCCGCCGCGCAGTAATTGTTATAATTGCTGAAGGCTGCTTCACAGATTACAGGAACCCCCCGGGCAAGCGCGTCCTGTGTTTTTGCCAGCATTGCTTTCTTGTCCGGTATCGTCGTGCCCGGCCTGTATACAGTCATTTCCTCATACGGACCGAACATTCCCATCGCCTGGTCCCCGAAAGCGTTACCGGCGTCCAGGCGTTCCTGTACCTCTGGGGGAATTACCCGCAGGCCCGGCTTATGCTTATCCAGCCACAGCATCTTCCTGCACTGCATTCCGCGCATGAAATCCGTCTTTGTAATCGCCATATGTTCTCCGCGCTGTTTCTTTGCTTACCGGTCATTCTCCTGCCAGCACTCGTTCTTTGGGCTCCCG
>Ga0310694_10002050_pt1 | contig 21402 bp, 25 predicted proteins | sample 174DNAGHGhighgp2_FD_203884 | JGI IMG/M metagenome (GOLD analysis project Ga0310694, IMG submission 203884) | Sheep rumen microbial communities from Palmerston North, Manawatu-Wanganui, New Zealand - 1742 DNA GHGhigh gp2 (v2) (version 2) | ecosystem: Host-associated > Mammals > Digestive system... | reverse complement strand
TATCCCCGCTAACCGGCATATTGTTTCATGAGTCAGTTTCAGCATACGTTCCGTTTCAACAGCGCGTGGCTTGGTGGTATCCGGATAAATCGGAGCACCGACAATCACTTGCGTCAAGGGTTCATTCTTCGGTCCCAACAAACGCCATAAGCCAGTTCGCGGACGATAAGTGACCGCAAATGGAAGAATAGGTTTGTTGTATTTGTAGGCCATAGTGAAAGCTCCCTTCTGGAACGGTCGCAAGGGCTTGTACCAGTCCCAACGCTTGGCTTCCGGAAAAATATGGAACCAATAACCGAGTTTGTTATACTCGTCAAATGCAGCATTGAACGCTTTCATGGCACTCAATCCAGCTCCCGCTTCCGGAATAGGTATTCCGCCCACAAGCGTCAAGAAAAACTGGTCTTTGGTTTTGAAGTTCGGCGCGAACATCGGAATACGCGTATGATAATTGGCATGAAAAGAATTGAGCACGGATGCACAATCATGCCGGTAACAATGATTCGATACGGTAATAGCCCCTCGGCTCAAATCAAACTGTTTCAGCCACTTGCGTATTGTCCACGAGCATCTGCTCCATCGTTTCTGTCCCTCTACTTTCCATCTTAAACCATATTTGATGCGTAAAATAACGCCTAATGTCCGAAGTACAAACATATATCCCCATAACGACCGCAAGCGATTATGCCAACTCTCGTCAAAATAAGGATACGTAGCATCAACGGCCTTAAAGTCCCGGTCATAGACAGGTTTGTACAATCCCACATAAGGGTCATCCTCCGGAAAATCCGTCGTCACAGGCGGAACGTATGTACCCTCTGTGACTTTCAAATCAATATATCGCTTGTTCATACCAACAAAAATTTCGCTCCTACTACGCGTGCTGTTTCGCCGTCTTTTTCGTCCCTGTCTCCAACAAAAAGTGTGGTACTTGGATCCGCATCCAACATCTTCATTACTTTCTCGGCACATGGTTTTGAGGGCTTCAATGCTCCCAATTCCGGTGCAGCGACCAGCAAATCAAACTGTTCCGGGTCAATATTGAGCACCTTCAGTTTATCCACTACGCTTCCGTAATCCGAATAAACTGCCATTTTCAACCCCCTCTTCTTAGTCTCGTTCATCAACTTCACCACGTTTTCGTGCCGCGGACAGGTCATGCCAATCAATTCCACCATAGTAGGCAGATACACATGATTATACCATCGTTCAGCCATTTTGGTACTCCACCAGTGCCCACGCGCCATTTCTGCAAAAAAATGAGAGAAAAACTCCTCCTCGGATGCGAACTGAACCTTATGCATCTTTCTACGTGTCAAGCGTTCTGCTGCCAGAAGCGGCAAACACCACCAAAGACGCCTAACCATTCGTTGCGCCAGTCCTTTTTTATCGTACAACGTACCGTCCAAATCAAAGATTACGGTTCGTATTCCCTCCAACTGTACACTTTCAACCTTCAACTTCTTTCTTCTTTCTATTTTTCGCCTCTTCTTTTTCTTTCTGTTTCCGTCTTCTTCTATCATCCAATCTGTTAGCGCGATCGATAACATTTTCACTAAAGCGGTCGAAACGGCTCTCCCAGCGCTGCAACATATTGAATTTCGTACGGCGTTTCTCGTCCTGCATAAGCAGGTTGAACTTGAACTGTCCGTCTCGGAAACCGTCCTTCAGACACGCCGCTTTGAAACGCGCATAGGCATTGGACAACAGAATATGCGTCTCCGGCTCATGCAGACGGAACGACTGACGCTTAGATTCGTATTCGAGGTTTATATGTTGTAATTTCTCGTCCACAACTTTGGTGAACGCCTCTGCCTCCTCCTGTTTCATCTTCTCATTCTCAAACTCAAAATAGAAATGGTATTTCGACTCCTCCACATCCGCAAAGCCGACAAAGAACTTCGTCTTGATTCCCGTCTCATCCTCCGCCTGGTGTACAGCATCCATAAATTGTGGTTCGTATAGTTTCTCGCCTGTCATGGAAACGATACCATTCACTTTGGAAACCATGTGTACCGTCGGTGTGTTTTTGAATTTGCCGCCCACTTCCACCAAGTCATTCATATTATAGCGGAACAGCCCCGAATAAGTAGTCACGTATGCACAATAGCGTTTCCCAAGTTCCAGTTCGTCTATCTGGAGGAAATGTTTGCGCGGGCTGTCCAGTTCGCTCTCCTCCAAAAACTCATAATAATGGAACTGCGGAAAAAGGACAGACTCGTTGGTCTCATCAAGCGAAAAACCAAAACGGCACTCGGTGGCAATATAGCCTAATTCCTGATAGAACGTCTTGTCCCAATTGAACTGATCCATGTATTTGTCCATGTAAATCTTCGTGTTACCGCATTTCCATGTACTGAGATATTGAAGCCATGGCCAGAAATCTTTCGGCCACAAATGTCCTGTTTTCTCAAATATCCCGCGTAACTCGGCAGCGCGCTCGGGTTTGGGCTCTATATAGTTATCCAGTTCTGAGCGAATCTCGTATGGTATTTCGAAATCTTCGCATATAGTGCCTTTCTCGATGTCATTAATCATCTCCTCCATGTTCTCATTCATCACGCGGAGCAACTCCAAAATAGTGGAAGGGTTTGCCGTAGCCCATAGCGTTACATCCCGATGTTGGAGTGCCAAACGCATCAGGGTGTAATTGCGCGCAGCATAGTCGGGGATAGACATCACGCTCGCCGGAGCCGTATAATGCTTCTTGATAATCGGAGGAATATCCCGAACCAATACACCGCTCACGGCTCCGTACAGAGTGCCGTCCGGCGCATAACCTTCACATTCCTTGCCAACTGTAGTAAAAATATGACCGCCGAAAATGCGGCTTCTGTGCTTCACAAAATTCCATGTCCATATATGCGACATCTTGCCATAGACATCTTTGAGATACTTGTGAGTCATGGGTATCCATTTGGGTTCGCTCGTCGTTCCTGAGGTGGTGGCATACATATCCGGCTTGCCGGGAAATAGCACATCTTCCTCTCCGTTTTTATGACGCTCTACATACGGACGCAAGGTCTCAAAACTATTATTCACAGGAACATACAGACGATATAGACGGAATAAATCTTCTGCCGAAGTGGCAGATAGGATACGGTCGAAATGATGTTCACGACCATAAACGGTATCACGGGAAATAGTGAGTATATCGCGCAAAGTTTTCTCTGCTGTATGACGCGGCTTACGACTCCAGAAACGCAAACGCAAAGTTTGGATCCCGCCTACTATCATCAACATGAAATTAATAATCCATGGATACGGCAACGCCCTGCCCTCTTGATCCAGATATGGTTTTTCTTTTTTGCTCATAAGGAATCTTGTTTTCGTGTATTGTTTCTTCAAAACACAATTTGGGCGCAAAGGTACGAAAAATATTTCATATACGCAAGCGCGCGCGTTTTTTTTAAGGAAAAATTTTCTTTTATTTGCATATCTCGAAAAATTGTAGTACCTTTGTACCGCGAATTATGCATCATAATAATTTATGTTACAACTTTTTAGTGCTTTTGTGCTTGGATTGCTCACTATCCTGGATCCCTGCACACTGATGACAAGCATCACAGCGATCAGTTATATTGACAAAGAAATCAACAACCGCCGCAAAGTTCTGACAAACGGTTTAATGTTTGTGTTGGGAAAATTAGTAACGTATGTTCTGCTGAGTATTCCGTTCATGGCTGGTGCGCAGACTGACGGTATCCAACACTTCCTCGGTCATTGGGGAGAACCTATACTGGCTGGATTCATGCTTATATGTGGCACTGTTCTGCTGTTTAGCGGACATCATCACCACAAACATGACCACGGCATCAGCAAGTTCCTCCAAAACGCAGATTCAAATGCCAGTTGGCTGTGGTCGTTTATTCTTGGTATCTTCTTCGCTATCGCTTTTTGTCCTCACCGACTGGTATATTTTCTGACGATGATTGACACAACACTTACGCTTTCAAGCAGTTGGAACTGGCTCATGCCTGTAGTATTCAGTTTAGGAACCGGTTTGCCTATCATGCTGATTGCGTGGCTGGTAAGTTATAGCGCTGTAAATATTGCCAACCTAAAAAGCAAATTGGGAACGTTCGAAAAATGGTTCCGGCATATATGTGCGATCCTGTTCCTCGTTTTAGGCGTTTATCTTGCTGTACATTGCTATTTGGAGGCTAATGAGCACGACCATTGCTGCGGTCACGAACACCACCATGTCGAATCCATTCTTTAAATTCAAACAGTTTGTCGTACGGCACGAACAGTGCGCGATGAAAGTGGGCACTGACGGTGTATTGTTAGGAGCATGGACAACTACAGAACCAAGATTCAACAACACTGATTCTATACTCAGAATTCTTGATATTGGCACAGGTTCAGGACTGATTGCTTTAATGTTGGCGCAACATTTCTCCGAAGCACATATAGACGCCATAGATATAGACCGGATGGCTGCGGAACAAGCCAAAGAAAACTTTGATGCTTCTCCGTGGGGCGAAAGGTTACATATTGCTGACTGCAAACTGCAAGAATGGAAACCGGAATACCGATATGATTTGATAGTGAGTAACCCGCCGTTTTTCCAAAACAGTCTCAAAAATCCAGATATAGGACGCAAACAGGCACGGCATACGGACACGCTATCTTTCGACGAACTGGTGCGTCACAGCGAACGGCTGATTAATGAAAATGGATGGCTGGCACTTATCCTTCCTGCCGACGCGGAAGCGGAAATACGAAATTTAGCGAAAGACGCAGGGTTCATTCCGACTCATATTACCCACGTTTTCAGTAAAGAAGGAAAGCCGCAGAGAAGAGTATTACTTCTTTTGGAGACATCAAAATCCCGCAACACCGAGAAGACGACACAAGAAGACTCTCTCATTCTCGAAGATGACAAAGGCGGACGAAGCATACAATACAGTAAATTAACAAAGGACTTCTACCTGTGAGGCGGAAGTCCTTTGTTATTTGACATTCGTCATTTGTTATTTCGCCACATTCACGGCGCGTACCTCACGGATAACAGTAACCTTGATCTGTCCCGGATAGGTCATTTCGTCCTGAATACGCTTTGCCAAATCGAAGGAAAGGAGTTCGGTATCCTTGTCGGAAATCTTATCCGCTCCTACAATTACACGCAACTCGCGACCGGCCTGCAAAGCATAGGTTTTCACTACTCCGGGGAAGGACATAGCCAGGTTCTCCAGATCATTGAGACGCTTCACATAACTCTCCACTATCTCGCGACGGGCGCCAGGACGAGCTCCGGAAATAGCATCGCATGCCTGAACGATTGGAGCAATAAGTGATTTCATCTCACACTCATCGTGGTGAGCGCCGACTGCATTGCATATATCCGGTTTCTCTCCGTATTTCTCGCATAATTTCATTCCCAGTTCAGCGTGTGGCAGTTCAACGTCATCGTCCGCCACTTTGCCTATATCATGCAATAAACCGGCACGTTTGGCGGCTTTCACATTAAGACCTAATTCTCCTGCCATAGCGGCACATAGGTTCGCTGTTTCGCGAGAATGCTGAAGCAAGTTCTGACCGTAGGACGAGCGGTATTTCATCTTTCCCACAAGACGAACAAGTTCCGGATGAAGACCATGTACACCAAGGTCGATAGTAGTACGTTTACCCACTTCTACTATTTCGTCTTCCACTTGTTTCGTCACTTTTGCAACAACCTCTTCGATACGCGCCGGATGGATACGTCCGTCCTGTACCAATTGGTGTAAAGCCAAACGGGCTATCTCGCGGCGAACCGGATCGAATGCGGAAAGCGTGATTGCTTCAGGCGTGTCATCCACAACAATTTCAACGCCCGTAGCTGCTTCCAGCGCACGGATATTACGTCCCTCGCGACCGATAATACGTCCTTTAACCTCGTCATTTTCAATGTGGAATACGGATACCGTGCTCTCGGCTGCCGTCTCGGAAGACACGCGCTGAATCGTTTGGATAATAATCTTCTTCGCTTCTTTGTTCGCCTCCAGACGAGCATTGTCCATTATCTCATTGATATAGGACAACGCGGCGGTCTTCGCTTCGTCTTTGAGCGCTTCCACCAATTGCTTTTTCGCCTCTTCGGCAGACATGCCACTCAACTGTTCCAACTGCTTCTCAGCCTCGTGATGCATACGCTCCACTTCCTGTTGCTTGAATTCCAAAGCCTGCTGGCGTTGCTCTACTGCTTGCGTTTTCTGGTTCACTTCGTTGAGAGCTCTTTGGACTTCTCCCTGACGCTGGTTGATCTGTTGCTCACGCTGTTGCAAACGTTGTTCGTGTTGCTGTATGCGTTTGTCCTGCTCGCGCACTACATTGTCGTGCTCCAACTTCAGGGCGATAAATTTCTCCTTAGCCTCAACAATCTTGTTTTTCTTCAACACCTCCGCCTCCTCTTCCGCTTTTTTGATGATGTTTGCGGCAGCAATACGGGAGATGAGAAAGTAGATTCCGGCTCCAAGAAGGAGACCGACTACTGCACTAATAATTGCTGGAATAATCATTTGTTTATCGTTTTAGTTTTTATGGATTGTTTTTTGAAATACCGAAATACCGGTATCACGTAAGTTCTTTTTTTATTAACTCGTTCAGTTCTTTGATTTCTTTCTCTACTGGGACAAGACTCTTTTCGCGTGCATCTGATTGCAGAGCAACCGCCACTTCAAGCGCTGTGTACATCCATAACTGCTCTGCTGACGCGTTGGGACGCAACTTCAAGTAGTACTGATATCGCTTATTGAGCAGTTCGGCTGCCTTGCGGTAGTTCGGTTCCATATCTCTCGGCACGTCCAAACCAACCGTATGCGCATCCAAATGCAAATTGATATGTTGTTTGTCTGACATCAACATCCTCTGTCTTCTTCGTCAAATTCAACGCTTAAGCACTGCGATTGCTCTATCTACTTGGGCTATAAGGGCATTAAGACGTTTGGATGCTTCTTCGCTCCCTTCGGCTGATGTCATCGCGCTGGCAAGCGATATCCTTCGGTTCTTCTGTTGCAATTCCAGCAACTCGCTATGCGTACGTATCAATTCCTGACGTTGCCTCTCAGCATCCTCGCGAAGTTGCACATTCTCCTTCTGTAACGCCTCGTAGCGCGCCAACAACTCACGCAAATTCTCCGAAAGTTCTTCTAAAGCCTGCATCCTTTGTCCCTTGGTACTTGGTTAGAACGAGTAACCCACGCCGAGACCTATCACGCCTTTGAACTGCACGCGCTCTTTCTCGACACCGTTTTTGTCTGCTATCAGAGTACCGGGATAGTACTTCAGATTTGTCTGCAAGGTAACTTGCAGGCATTTGAGGAACTGATAACTCAGCGCTACATCCCAGTCCACATCAAAATGACCGAAGGAACGGTTGTTGTTTGACCACTCGAAATAACCGGTATAGGTTTGACCGGGGTTGGATGCTTCCCATGCGTCTTTCACGCTGAATCCCTTGCCTTGATAGGGGGTAAAGAGTGCAAGCGAAGTGCTCAACTTGAATGCTTCATAGGTATAAGCGATAGCGCCTTTGAAACTCAAACCGAACTCCGCGCGGGCATTACACCAAATCTTGTCTCCGTTGGAATCATATCTATATGTGCCGTTTGCCTGTTGTAATGCGGAACGAAGGTCATAATCGGTGGTTCCCATTGCTGCATTATACTCTGCGCTGTACTTCGTATTCCATGCATCACCAATGTATGCCGTTGTTACACGACCGGCTATCGGAGACAGATATACGGAGAAATCCGCTCCATTGACACTCTTCTTCCAGTCAATACCGACAGATATATCCGTATAAGAAGGAGCCAACCATTTGGAAATAACCGGGTTATAACCTGTTTCATATTTGCGACCTAATGCGTATTGGCTCTGAAAACCCGCCAAAACCGTAAGATACCAAGTCGGCTTGAATTCCCATCCGAATTTGGTAGCCAATTTTATATTGTCACTCGATTTTTGGAACGCGTCCTCGTCTTGGTCTATCCATGTCATTCCGAAATCTGTGTCAAAATTCGTTTCCCATGCTACTGCGTCTTTGTGATAAAGTAGGTGCAATTTGGCATACACTATGCCGTTCACGTTGTTCTTACCACCTGCTGCCCAGTTTACCAAACCCGTAGCCGCTGCGTTCACACCTACGCTTCCATCAAATTTCCAGGCTTTCTCTGCGCTCTCCAACTTCTTCAGGTCCTCACCTGCTTTCGCTGCCGCTTCCGCTTTCTCTACTACTACACCTTTGTCAACTTCTTGAGCTAACATTCCGAGCGTTGTGAATAAGCACAGCGACATTGTGAATAATGTTTTTTTCATATTACTTTTTCAAATTATTTAAAAGATTGTTATTTTTATTTTACCGGCTTTTGATTTATACACCGGATAGTTTCTCCAAAAACGGCTACAAAGGTACAAAAAAATTTTTATATACGCAAATAAAAAAGTACGCGCGCGGGATTTTTTAGCCGTTTGTGTCAATTTTTACACATTTTTTTTAAATATATGCACATTCATATGCAAAAAAAGTAGTAATTTTGCACCCGATTTAATATCCCTAAATATGGTCTATTTGAGGAATCACATAGACGGTAACTAAGCAGTACAAGAGAGATACAAGACAAATACCTGCTTTTATCGCATCCTACTGCAACTTATAATATATTATATATAATATATTATCCCGTGATTTTGAAAGTTAGTTTTGTGTAAAATCAAATAAGAAATTAAATATTCAAGAATATGAGAAACATTTTTTGCAAAAGTTTGTTCATCTTTTTCGGTTGCTTCGTAGCAACCTCTGTTTGGGCACAGTACCCCACTCCTATCGCCAATCTGAATTTTGAAATTACGAGCGGGCAAAAGGATTTACCATCTGGGTATGTATATTCGGAAAAAAATCCACCGGTTGTCGCGACACAAGACGGCATTTCATGCATCAATGTCTCCAACGGAGGAGGTTCTGAAGCGCCTACATTCAACGGCAGCGAAAAACCAAGTGGAGGAAAAAGATGGATGGCTTTTTGTCCGGACGCCGCATGCTCTGCAAAAATCAGCCTTTATAGCAACAAGAAGAAATTCTTTATTCAAAATGAAAACGGGGAGTTCTTCACATACACCAATACGGCAAAGGCAATCGAAGAGGTAACCGTTGAAAACCTGGAGGCAGGCAAATGGTATGCTATGTGTGGAGGTAGCTCGCAAGTATATGTCACGAAAATAGAATTCATTTCTGCAGGCAAATCGAAAGATGCCACTCTGAGCGGTATTACCGTTAACGACGTTGCTATTTCCGATTTCTCGGCGGACAAAACGGAATATGAGATAGAACTGCAGGCTGGCACTACCGATGTACCGAACGTAGATGCAAAGACCAGAAGCAGCAAAGCGACGATGGATATTACCCAGGCTTCATCCCTGCCCGGGAAAGCCACCATCACCGTAACAGCGGAAGACGGCGAAACAACCAAGGTCTATACCGTAGAGTTTTCCGTTGCATCCGCTTTCCCGAAAGTTAAATCCGCCACTTGGGACAATATCGCTGGAAACGCAGTTATTGATCAGGCGAACTTAACCATTACCGGTAGAGTCAAGAACGGTAGCAGCCTCTTCCTGACACCGCAGTTCACGGGTGATAATATTAAAAGTTGGACTCCCGATAAATGGGATTTCGGCAGCAATCCCACCACCGATTTTGAATTCAGCTCTGCTACCGGAGAGATGACTACCTATTCCGTCACTATTACTGAGGCGGAAGCCGCTAACGATGACGCATCGCTCAAAAAGTTGAACTATGGAGACAAATCCGTTCCTGATTTCTCGTCGACTACATATGTATATAATATTGAACTGAATTCCGGTATCAAGACTCCGCCGACTATTACCGCTGAGTCCAATGATCCAAACGCTAAAGTCGAAATTACTCAAGCGCAAAGCGTGCCCGGATCAGGCAAAGTGGTAGTAACGGCAGAAGACGGATTTACTCAGCAGACATACACCGTCAACTACACTGTTTCCGTACCGCCAAGCGGCTTAACCATTCATATGCCGGGAGTATATGAAGCGAAGGAAATTGCTGGCGGATACGGTGGTACGTTGGATACGGTCAAAGGACATGAGTATGAAGTGTATTACGCTTCGTTCACGGAGAGCGGTTCATTGTCCGTTACCATCAATCCGGTACAAAAATCAGAGGGTATAACCACCTCGATAAGTGACTATAACTGCAAAGCGAATGACGGATGGTTCGAGATGAAAACAAGTACCTCAAAATCCAACTACACCATGTCCGAGACGGACGAGTTCAAAGCCGGTAGTTCCGCCGTTCACAAACTGCTCAACAACGCCTACTACAAAATGGAGGTCAAAGGCTTTGACCAGTTCTCGTTCATTGGAAAGGACAATAACGCCGATGAAAGCAAAGGCAAACATTTCGAAGTATATATCGACGAAGTGAAACAAAACATGACATTGGCAAGTTCGGCTACTATCCGCCGCTTTGACATGACTACCGGAAAACATGTGATTGAAGTTCGCGGCGTGGGTGCCAGTAACAACGAGTTCTATGGTTTCTCACTCCGCATAGCACAGGAACCACGTACGAAATGGCTAAAAGGTAATGACTCCACACAATTCGTGCTCCAAACGGCACCGATTGCACCTATTCACTACGTAACCAAATATAACAACATGCCCGGTGCAGAGACAAAAATCGAATGGATAGGAACAAAGGCAGAAGGCATCGAATTGAGGGAAATAAACGGAGAGTTGAGCGACACACTGGTATTAGAAGGCACAGCTAACTGCCCCGTAGGTACATACAAATACGCCATAGTGGCATATCTCAACAATATTGAGACCACTCGCGCAGAAGGCAAGTTCTACGTCAAATCGGACATCAAATCGCTGTCTGATTTGGATATTGACGTGTATGTAAACGAAGAAATGGACCAGATTAAGTTTAAGTACTACGCCCTCTCACCGAATGATGTCAAACTCACTTTTTCAGATCCTCAACCCGTCGGTATCGAAGGGAAAGGAGAAAACGGCAGATATTTCATCGGAGGTACGCCTACTACTATCGGTGTGTTCCCATTCCAGATAACTGTAACCGGAGCGGACACAACTATTATTGGCAAGGTTACTGTTAAAGAACTGAATTATGGTGACAACCCGGTCCTCTATCTATACAAGAACCAGAAAGCATATGAAAATGACGGCGTCTTCAAATATTTGTCAGAAGGCGGAAAATGGAATCCTGTTGCCCGCAAGGCAAAAGAAGACGGAGACGGCTTACGGCCGGAGGACCAATATAGCAAATACAAATGGGTACTTATTTCCGAGGACGCTGACGCCAACAGCAAAGAAGTGTTGGCTGTCATACGAGGTGGCGCCAACCTACCCGTTTTGAACCTCAAAGGATTTACCTATACCAAGGGACGTCTGGATTGGGGAGAACCGGACAATGGAGCTGTTGATTCTACCGCTTCTAAAACAAAAGGATGCAGTATAACCATACGCCGAGCTAATCATCCTGTTTTCGCCAAATTAGGTTATTTGGAAAACGGACAAAAAGTACGGATCCTCACCAATTACCAATCGCACGGAATAATGCCTATTGCTGTCAATCTACCAGGCACTATGTGTCTCGCTACGGCCAACACTCGTGACTTGGATGACTATTATAAGGAAAGCGAAAACGAACAAACTGCTATTCATGAGATTCCGGCTGACATGCGTGGAGGGCACAAATATATCTGTCTCCCGCTTGCTCGAGATGTGACTCTCTCTGATCAAGGCAAGAAATTGATAGAAGGAATAGTGGACTACCTGATGAGCAGCCAACAGGCACCGATAGAGAGTCCGTTCTTGCAAATAAACGAGTTTACAGTACAGAAGCACAAGGCTATCATCAATCAGGACGAGAACACCATCACACTCAAGCTCACAACCAAAGAGTTCAACGAACTGGATAGTCTCCGCGCGGTCAAACCTGTTATCACACTTGCTGATCCGGTTTACTCATACGTCAATCCGGGGTCGGAGGAAGAAGTAAAACTCACCTACGCTGCTTTCACTCCGTTCAAATACACAGTAACTGACTTCATCAGCCATAGGGATTATAAACTCTACATACAGTTCTATAGCCCTGAAGGCATTGAAAACATATATGAAGCAGGGCAATGGGTGAACATCTTTGATGTTTATGGTCGCAAAGTGGCTACCACCAACGAAGACATCTATTCGATGGAACTACCGAGAGGAATGTATATCATTGTAACAGAAACAGGACAAACTATCAAACTATTGCGTTGATAATCCTCGATTAGGATTTGATTTGATTAAGAATATGTAGGGAGCTAATGTTTTTCCTCCCTGTAATAAAAACTGAAAACAAACATGCGAACAGAAAATGAACTGCAGGGAGTTACCCTGCTTGGTAACCAGCACGTCCGGTATGATGACAACTACAATCCGGACGTGTTGGAAGTTTTTCCAAACAAACATCCGGAAAACGAGTATCTCGTTACTTTCAACTGCCCGGAATTCACTACACTTTGCCCCAAAACAGGTCAACCTGATTTCGGACACATCTTCATCTCTTATATCCCACGCGAACGAATGGTGGAGAGTAAAAGTCTCAAATTGTATCTCTTCTCTTTCCGCAACCACGGCGATTTTCATGAGGATTGTGTGAACATCATTATGAAAGACCTGGTCAAACTGATGGACCCAAAGTATCTGGAAGTGACTGGATATTTCATGCCTCGGGGAGGTATCAGTATCTATCCTTTCGCCAACTATGCGGACAAAGAGCACGAGGAACTCAAGAAACAAAGACTCTTGGAGCAGTTTAAAGAATCTACCCGTCATTCGTAGATTCGGCATTCTTAGATCCGATAGACACGATTTATTAGTAATTTGTAATTTGTAATTCGTTTTTTTATGAAAGATAGTATCATCGTCCTTTCTGGTGGACTGGACTCTACCACGATGCTGTATGAATATGCCCATCGAATAGGCATGGCTGTGTCGTTCCATTACGGCAGTAATCACAACGACCGCGAGTTGGAATTCGCTAAATTGCATTGTAAACGGTTGAATATACCTCATAGAATCATCCGTTTGCCGTTCATCAAACAGTTCTTTAAATCCTCGCTACTGGAAGGAGCAGAAGCTATTCCCGAAGGCAATTATGACGAGGAAAACATGAAATCAACGGTCGTTCCTTTCCGTAACGGTATCATGCTTTCTATCGCGGCGGGTATAGCCGAAAACAACAAGATGCAGTATATCATGCTTGCCAATCATGCCGGAGACCACACTATTTATCCTGACTGCCGGCCGGAATTTGTGCAAGCAATGAACAGCGCCATCCATTTCGGGACATGGAATGGAGTACAATTACTCACGCCTTACACTCACCTTACAAAAGCTGAGATCGCCGCAAAAGGGATTGACCTGCATCTTGACTATTCTGAGACTTGGAGTTGCTACAAAGGAGGAGAGCATCATTGTGGCGTTTGTGGTACGTGCCGTGAACGAAAAGAAGCTCTCGCTCAAGCGGGCATCATAGACAACACCGTTTACGATAACTGAATACTGAATACTGAATACTTAAAAACCATGTTTTACGTAGAAAAAAGAATAGAGATTTCGGCAGCACACAATTTGATGTTGTCCTATGAAAGCAAATGCGAAAACCTGCACGGACACAACTGGATTATTGTGGTATATTGCAAGTCCAAAGAACTGAATCGGGACGGAATGGTGACTGATTTCACACATATCAAAAAGGTAGTGAAAGATACCTTTGACCACAAATATATCAACGAAATACTGGATGTCAACCCATCCGCAGAGAACATCGCCAAATGGATTTGCGACCATGTGGAGAACTGCTACAAAGTGTCCGTCCAAGAATCCGAGGGAAACACAGCCATCTACGAGAGAGACTAATCCGCTATATGGTTAGATATCGAAACAACGGGTAATGTACAAAGTCAACGAAATATTTTTCACCCTACAAGGCGAGGGAGCACACAGCGGCATTCCTGCTGTTTTTGTGCGCTTTAGCGGATGTAATCTGCGCTGCCCGTGGTGTGATACGGACTTTGCGGACTATACCGAAATGAGTGCCGAAGAAATAGTAGCAGAGATGAAAGCACTGTACGACACCCCTAACGAGCGGAGGAAGATGTGTGTACTGACAGGAGGTGAACCAAGTCTACAAGTGGACAGAGAGCTGATAGAAGTGCTTCACAAAGAGGGTTTCTATATCTGTATTGAGACCAACGGAACACATCCGTTACCCGAAGGAATAGATTGGATTACATGTTCGCCGAAAATGATCGAGCGCCAACACGGAAATAAACTTTCAGGAAACCATCCTGCTCACTTGGCATTACACCATGTGAACGAAGTGAAAGTGGTTTTTACGGGTACATATGACCCGGAAATATGGCGCACACAACTGGAAGCAGAACACTGGATGCTGCAACCTTTGCGATACAATGGAGAATGGTTGCTGATGAGCGGTATTGATGATTTTGAGATTGACAGTAATGACAATATGGATGAAACCGTCCGTTATATCCTTTCCCACCCTTTCTGGCGACTCAGCGTCCAGCTTCACAAGATTGCCGGTCTGAGATAGTCATTTCCGGATAAGCATGGCACAAAAAAACAGGCGTTTTGCCTGTTTTTTCTATAAATAAGTCAGCAGATACTTATTATTCAACCTCCTCTTCAGAACCGAGAACTTTCGTAAACAACAACATACTTGCATCTTCAATACGCTCAAGTTGATCGTCTGTCAGTTGGTCTTCTTTCTCACTCAGTTTTTCGATAATCTTCTCTGCCTTCTCCTGGTCACCGGCCTTACATGCTTTCTCTAAATCAGAAATAAGGGAATCAACACTCGGTGCACAAGACGCAAAGAAAGCCATTACCATTGCTAAAGCAAATCCTTTCATTACGTTCTTTTTCATAACTTTAAAAATTTTAGGGCACTTCTAAAAATTCCACGTTTTTAGGATAGCCCGTTTAGTTAACCATTTGGCACTTTTATACTGCTTTAGTCTTTCTCTTGGTATCATGCAGATTTTCAGTCAGTCACAATGTCCGCATTGCTCTCTCCATCAAACCGGCAATCTACTCAAGACAAACCTCTAAATCAGAATAAAGCAATTTTTAGAAGTGCCCTTAAAAATAAATAGAGATTGTTTGTTTGTACTCCTTTTATGAGTTTAATATTGTGCTGCGTCATAAACGGCATCCGCCACATCCGAACCGGCGATACGCTCAATAATGCAGAAGGCGAAGTCTGCGCTCAATCCGGGACCCTTCGCAGTGATTATATTCTTCGACTCCACTACCAGACCGCCGACATAACTCTCGCCGAGGGCGTCTTGGAAACCGGGGTAACAAGTAGCTTGTTTGCCTTTGAGAATGCCTAATCTGCCCAATACAGCAGGAGCAGCACATATAGCAGCTATCGGTTTGTCAGCCTTGTTGTGCTCAAGCAGCAACTCACATAATGCTGAACATTCACTGAGTTTGGTTGGACCGCCTGGCAAAATCAACATCTCTGCGTCCGAGAAGTCAATTTTGTCCATTAGACCATCGGCCTCTACTGCAATGTTGTGAGCGCCTAATACCATCGGATTTCCTGTAATGGAAACTGTCGTCAGCGCGATATTGGCGCGACGAAGTAAGTCGATAGTAGTGATTGCCTCGATTTCCTCGAAACTGTTGTCTAAAAACAAGTAATTCATACAGTAATTTTATATTTTTGGTTTACTACTGAGTCATTTGTACAAAATGATAGGTAATGGTTCCCTCACTGTCTCCTGTGCCTTCATTCCACATCACTTTTTTGAGCATTTCCTCGATACAATGGATCAGATTAACGTCTGCGGTAGTTGTGCCTGTTGCATTCGCTGAACTGGCCACCTTCACATTACCGTTCTTGTCAATACGGATTTTGACAGCGACATCGCAGGGTTGGTTGGTGGTACACTCCGGCGTTGGCAGTTGGCCATCTCTGGGCCATCGACCGTCTAATCCTTTGATACGGGAGTCTCTGTTATTACCTCCTCCGCCGCCGGAACCGCCGCCTGTCTTACCGCCGCCGGCTTTACCGCCTGAAGTGTTAGAATCATCTCCTCCGCCGCCGTTACCGGTACCATTACCGGCTCCTGAACCGTTACCGAATCCGAGTCCGCCAATCAGTGAATTGGCGTTATTCTTTGCTTCTTGTTCTTTTTTAGCTTTCTCTGCGGCTTCTTTGGCCTTGCGTTCGGCTTCTTCTTTGGCCTTACGGTCAGCCTCTTCTTTGGCTTTGCGCTCGGCTTCTTTTTTTGCTTCTTCCGCCTTGCGTTCACGTTCGCGTTGCTCTGCCAGTTCTTGCGCGCGTTTCTTGGCGGCGTCTATACTGTCCTGCTTGTGCTTTTCGTTCTGAATAGCTAATTCCTCATCCTCATCCACCACTTTCTCCGTCTGTTGCTCTTGAGGCTGCTGTACAATCGGTTCAGGCTGCTCGGCTGGCGTTTGAGGAGCCGGTGTCACCTCTGTTACTGACGCCTGAGGAGCGGCTTGAGAAGACTCCACACCGGTTATTCTATCTGTATCACCGAACAATACTTCGATTCCGGCTTCCTGCTCCTCTTGTTGATATCGCAAATGAATCAGCAAAAGCAACAACAATACCAGCAACATGAACAATATAGTGCCGGCAGACGCAATAATATGTCGCTTCTGTTTGGGGGTCATTGCTTTCTGGTTGCCACAACTAACTTCATTTTGTGTTCGTTAGCAATATCCAACACACGTACTACTTCCTTATAAGGCACATCTTCGTCCGCATGCAAAGCGATGTACATGGTGGAGTCCGAGGACTGGATATTACTGAGGTATCCCTCCAGACTTTCTGATTCGATAGGCACCGGTTTGCCGTTTCCGTACGCCACAAAGTAGTTGCCAAGATTGTCAATCGACACTTTCGCTACTTGCGGACGGGTCGCTTTCTGAGCACGCGATGCAGGAAGATTGATTTTGATATCGTTGGGAGAAGACATCGTGCTTGCCATGACGAAGAACAGGAGCAAGAGAAACACCAAGTCCGTCATGGAACTCATCGCGAAAGTCGCTTCTACCCTATTGCGCTTTTTTAATGCCATAATGCTTTCGACTTTTGACTATGGGCTATTAGCATTTTGCTAACAACTGATGTTTATTAAGCGGGTTCGTTGAGCAGATCCATAAACTCCAGGGTTCGGCTTTCAAGCAACCTTACCACGCGGTCAATGCGGGAAACAAGGTAGTTGTATGCAAACATCGCCAAAATACCCACAATCAAACCGCCGATGGTGGTCACCATGGCTTGGTACATACCTGTGGAGAGAGCGCTCATCTCAATGACGCCTCCGGAGGTTTGCGCCATGTTATAGAACGTTTGAACCATTCCCAATACGGTTCCGAGGAAACCGAGCATGGGTGCACCGGCTGCTATGGTAGCCATAATCACGAGTCCTTTTTCCAAACGGCCTACCTCCAGATTACCCACATTTTCTACAGCTACTTGTACGTCTTGCATCGGGCGTCCTATACGCGTGATTCCTTTCTCTATCATATGCGCGGAAGGCGTATCTGTCTGCTTGCATAAGTTCTGCGCTGAGTCTATCTTACCCTCATGGATATAGTCGCGTATCCGATCCATGAATGTCTTGTCCTCGCGCGTTGCTTGCTTCAGTACTACCAGACGTTCTATAAAAATATAACACGCGCCCGCAAGGAGGATGGCTAAAATAATCATAATCCAGCCGCCGTACTGAGCCATTTCAAACAAGTTAATTTCTTGAGCTGTTTCTTCGATTGCTGCCATTTCGTCTTGAATGGTGGCAATAGTGTCAATTTGCAATAACATAGTTATTATTTGTGATTAGTAATTTGTAAATTATGATTGGATATTTATTTAAGTAAATCCAAATATTCCTGTATCGTTTCCTGAATACCAAGATAGAGAGCATCGCATATGATGGCATGGCCGATGGACACCTCCGCCGTCCAAGGGAAGGCTTGTATGAAGGGCTTAAGGTTTTTCAGGTTTAAGTCATGTCCTGCATTCATTCCCAGTCCTAACTCATGTGCTTTTTCTGCGGCAGGACGATAGACCTCGATGGCGCGTTTGGGATCCGAGCAGAATAACTCCGCATAAGGTCCTGTGTATAACTCTACACGGTCAGCTCCGGTGCGTAAAGCATACTCAACCATCACCGGATCCGGATCCACGAAAATACTAACACGTATCCGATAAGCATGCAGTTGGTTCACCACGCCTTTGAGGTAATCCAAATGACGCCGTGTGTCCCAGCCATGATTGGATGTCAATTGGTTAGGGTCGTCTGGTACAAGGGTGACTTGCGTGGGACGAATATCGATCACCAGGGCAAGAAACTCTTCGGTCGGATTGCCCTCCACATTCAGTTCGGTCGTCACCATGGACTTGAGTTGATAGACATCCTCCTTGCGGATATGACGCTCGTCGGGACGAGGATGAACCGTGATTCCCTGAGCTCCAAACAACTCGCAATCGACTGCAAAACGCTGAACATCAGGCATATTGCCGCCACGTGCATTACGCAGTGTGGCAACCTTGTTGATATTAACACTTAGTTTTGTCATACCATCTTTCTCCAAAAACGCTGCAAAGATACAACAAAATTTTCAATTATGCAAATATTTGGATAAAAATAATTGTTATTCCTTGCAAAATAAGGAAGATTCGTTTGACCTGAGCGTGTCTGCATCGAATATCTAATAGCAAGAGAGTGTGCCAATTAGCTTTGACACACTCTCTTTTTGATTTTGCACAATGGTTATTTGTACATTATTGGACTTTGCTTCCGTTTATGTTGTATAGGACGCCATTACGCTCGATATAAAGCAAGCCGTCAATGAGCATGCACTTCGTTGAGGGAGAAATCTATCCGATAGCCGAATCTCTCCACGGCTCGTTTGAGTCCGTGTTCGTAGATGGTATCGCGGTCTATGGTGTTGCAAGAAAGATGCATCTGCAAGCAGTCATGAATAGCCGTGCAAACGGATTGTGCTCCTTTGATTCCTTCGGGATGGTTGTGCGTGCAAGCGCTGGCTTTCTCCACGATGTACATCTGTCCGATAGCGTTGAGCGAGAACCACCCAATAGGGCTGACGCGCATAGCGGCTCCGTTGCCGAAACTATTGTAAGGCTGCGGGTTTTGGCTATGCACCCATTGTGCAAACGAGCCGCCGTAACCTCCCATCGGATGAGGATAGCGGTTACACCAATCGTGCAGGGACTCGCCGAAGTCACGGTCTTTGAGAAGGGCATCGGCTATGGCAATCGTACAGATGGTGTCATCCGTAAAACTGCATTGTGGCGAGAACAACTCAAAGTTGTAATCGTTGGTCGGGTTGAACTCAAAGCGGCTTCCTGCTATGTCTCCTATGATTGCGCCTAACATGACTTAACTTGATTTCGAATGCAAAGGTACAAAAAAATTTCGCATATACAAATAATTTTTCAAAAAATTAAGATTATAAGCTATTTTACTATTGCCGAAGTCATAGGAATATGATACAAAATCAAAAGGATAAATATTCAATATTTTAGAAAAATAAAAGAATACTTGCATATATCAAAAAAATGTAGTAACTTTGCACTCAGTTTTAGCAGTAGATATTAGGATATTATTAGGTTGTTATTAGGTTGTTATTAGGTTATTATTAGGATATTAATAGGTTATTGCCGAGACGCAAGTATAACAAAAGCACAAAATAAAACGATGAAAACTGTATTCGAAGACCCAGTCCGTGAACTCCACGGCGCATTTACCAAAGGCGGCACAATCAATCGCCGCAAAACCTATCGTGATTCCAAAGGCCGCATCAAAGGAATGTCCGACCCTGAGTCGTACAAGATTATGAACCCTCGCGACTGGAAGAAGAATCCGGCAAAGGGCAAAGAACTGGAGCATCAACTCCGTTTCAAACAGGCATGTGCAGAAACATACCGCATCCTTCTCCCGTCCAAACCGCAAACTTATGCCGCCGCCCATAATGGAGCATCGCCCACTCCCGAAGAACTTGCCACGCTCCAATACTGGCAATCCCGCTTCGATGCCCAACTGGACAAGCCCGAACCCGATGCACCCATCGATCCCAAAACGGGCAAACGCAAGCAGTACTTCCGCCTCGATGCCTTCATCCGCACATGCCTCCTCCGCCAACTCAAACAATCCGACCAAACCGACCCAAACAACACTCAAAACGCATAATTTTGACAGAAAACCCGCCAAAAACTTGCACATGTCGAAAAAAAGCAGTAACTTTGCAGCCAAAAGTTGCAAAGCTTAATGAATATGGCTCGTGAAGATAGAAATATTATCGGTTATACAATCGCACTTGTAAGTGAGTTTGCGAACCATTTTGGCGTGGAACCGCGTCAAGCATATGCGTACATGAAGCGTTATAAAGGAATGGAACATTTGCAGCAGCACTATGCCGTTCTTCACACGCAATCATTCCCTGACACGGTTGAGGCTCTGGCTCAAGTGTGCGCACATAACGGAGGAGGTTTGAGATGAAACTATACCATGGTTCCAATGTGCCGGTGAATGTGCCTGACCTAAAGCACTCCAAGCCCTACAAGGATTTTGGACGTGGTTTCTATTTCATTCTTGCTAATCGCAGTTATGACCGCAAGCAACCTGTACATGACTACGACATAGTCTATGGCCCGATAGCCGATGATGGCGTGACGTATCAGTTACGTCGATATGAAGGAGGCGTTATTTCGTTGGAGAGACTACTAACAGAATTACGCTATCCGAAAGGTATTACTTTTCAGTATTTCTTTGGGACCGAACGCGCATTAAAGTGTCTAAAAAGAATCTAATATGGCTTTAACAAAAGAGCAAATACAACTAATGAAGGATGATCTCAGCACGGAGTTGGCAGGTTTTCTTGTTGATGATTACCACTATGATCCACAGCAAGCAATTGATGTCCTTTATACGTCGGAGACATTTGAACGCCTACAGGACAACGCTACAGGCTTGTACTACCAAAGTCCCGGCTACGTCTATTCCTTCCTTCAAAACGAACTCACCACCGCGAAGGTGATATAATATCGTCCCTCTCCTAGACGTTAATCTATAAAAATAAATAATGTATCGACCATATATGGGCGATTAAAAATAAAAAACAATCACCGCCTATGGCATAAAACAACAGACAAACAACATACATAAATAATAAAGCATTTAGCCTCTTATTAGGTTCTTGGAAAGCTGCACACTTAAACAAGAACGATTAACCAAAGGAGAAGCAAAATGCTCATGCGTTAGCGTGAGCTTTTCCCGTGTAAATTGGTTAATC
>Ga0310694_10002049_pt1 | contig 21412 bp, 38 predicted proteins | sample 174DNAGHGhighgp2_FD_203884 | JGI IMG/M metagenome (GOLD analysis project Ga0310694, IMG submission 203884) | Sheep rumen microbial communities from Palmerston North, Manawatu-Wanganui, New Zealand - 1742 DNA GHGhigh gp2 (v2) (version 2) | ecosystem: Host-associated > Mammals > Digestive system... | reverse complement strand
ATGATCTACTTTACCCGGTAACTCCCGAAGTACATGTATAGCTGCCCGCTGTAGTTCTTCATCCGTAAGTAAAAATGGGTAATACATTCCGCATTTACACCATTTAAGCAGCATACAAGCATCGGCACAATGTTTCTCATCGTACCCAATGGAACGTATAAAGTCCGGTGTAAACCTATCCACGGGTATGGTCCTGACCTGGTACCGGCCGGTATATGCTTTATAAAACCAACCCATTGGTACAAAATCAAAAAACTTCTTGGTACCGATCCTAGTGAACTTATACAGTCCCCGGTCCTGCCCCCGGACTATTTTTAACGGATTTCCACACATCTCACAAGAACTCGTGCTCATGTCTCTCTACTCCTGATACGTACCCGATACTAAGTGACTTATACTGGAAGATTAAAACAGGGGAACAGAATCCCTCCGTTGTCTTAGTAAACCACTCATTAAAGGTTATTTCTTTACACGGCAGCTTATCAACTACTTTATTAAAATGATTCGAGGGCATATATTTACCACTTGAACAGTACGTACCAATATATCTAAATTCAGATGATTTCACATCAAACTGCGTTGCTATGTAGGTTGGTTCTTTATTTCCACCCTCAAACACGAACTCTGCTCTATAATTATCAAAACAAAACGCATGCCCGGTAATGACCCAGAACGGCTTCTCCAAATACCCCATATTAAACCGAATACCTGGAATATAATATCTACACCTATTTGTTTTATAATCTACGAAAATCAGTACGTAATCACTGCACAATTCAAAGTCATTGGAAGTTATAATCTCCTGCTTAACCATCTCACCAATTAAAGCACTGAGTAACTCCTCATCGTAACACTTATACAACCAGCCTCTTTTACCATACTGATATCTAAGCCACCATCTCGGAGCCTGATAGGGCAAACAGTGAGCAGGAACAGTTGAACCACCCTGCCAGTATTTATAACCTACATCAAATATACGTCTCTCCAAAAGATCTCCCCTACTATCATCACCTAAAAATATGTCCACCCATACGTTACTCTGTGGGGTATATAATACAGTCCCACCCTTTAATACCACCCTACAGTAAACTATACCATAATACCCTGCTTAAAGTAAAGTAGATATTCAAAAGTAGACATTCACTGTAAAAGTAGACATTGGTCAGGATAGGATATGTGGTCGGGTCGTGTCAGGTAATGGACCGGGTCGTGTTAGGGTCGGGTCGGGGTCGTACCAGGTCGGGTCGTGTAATTCCCCTGTAAGATCCAAAACCTGGAAAATTTGGGGCATTATTTTTAAGGCATGTGGCGACCATTTCTGCTAGTGGGTGCTAGTACCCGTATATTTTATAATTAGCACTTTTTAGCGTCCTTTTTTATTAAGATATACTAATTATAGGTATAGACGGAAAAAAGGGAAGGCAAGCACAAAGGAAATATATTGTGTTTTGCTTTTTATAGTCCTTTTTTAAGCAAATATACTAATTATAAGTATAAAGCAAATAAAGGCACTAAACAATAAATAAAATGTTTGTGCTGTCGGTTATGATAGCACAACGGAAACAAAAAGCAATTATAACAGTATAGTATCGGTTATATTGCTTTTTTCAGTCCTTTTTTTGCGTGATATACTAATTATAAGTATAAGCAACAAGGCAACGGACACGCAAAGCCACAAGCCACAAGGCACAAGCCACACAACCGCAAGCCACAAGGCAAGCGAGCGAGTGGACACCCAAAGGGCAAACGGCACAAGCGACACCCGCAAAGCCAACGCCTAGCAACCTAATAAGGTTATAGGCAAGTGTGGGGAAACGGACTTTGAGGGGGGGGAGTGCTTACGCACCACCCCCCCCCGTCTATACACCCCCCCCACACAAGACACCCCCCCGTCGGGTCATAGACGGGAAGGAAAAAACAAATGGTTAACATTTCTACGCTGGCCCTTGACAGCCATAAAAGTCAAATGATTACTATTGTGTCCACAAAGAAAAAAGGACAGTTCGGGACTATCTTACATAAGTCCACCGCAAAGGGTAAAAAGTTGGAAGCCCTTAATATGTATTGCTTGAAGTTGGACCGCTTCCACCTTGTGGACTATGAAGCAAAGGGACTTGTGAAAGAGTACCGCGAAACAACGGGGGTACAAGCAAACAACCCCGCTGTAATGAACGAAGTGGAAACGGACGTATTTGGTATCTACTACAATACCAAAACCAAGAAAGTGAAACTTCGTGTCCCCCTGTTGAAAGATGCGAACATCAGCAAAGAGTATCATATGCTGGTGGGGGGAGTGGACACCATTGTATCCGCTGACGACTACTATGCAAAGTATGATGAGTTAGGATACACACGACCGACGGCTTCGGTATCTAATACCGGAGTCAACTTCCGTGCCTATGACCTTGACAAGGTTATAGATATTCAATAACAGAGAGGGGGGGCTTCGGCCCCCTTTCTTATTGGAGGAAACTATGGCAGACTACTGTGAAGTGGAAAGATTAGATGACTATGGCAACCCGAAAGGTACAACCATAGAAATTGAATATAACTATCGGCCGGGCTACTTCATCAGCAACCCGCGAAATGAAGCAGAGTATTTAGACCCCGGCTGTCCCGATGAAATGGAAATCATTTCAGCGGTTATCCTTTTGGGTAAACGTACCCGAAAGATTAACTTACGCAAGTGTTCCGAACAGACAACTACCTATTTAGAAAACTGTGTATGGGACGCAATTGATAGGAGATAGATATGTATATTCTCACTTACAAAACCAGTGCCCAAGAGACCCCGGTCTTTGTGCGGTACGCAGATAAACGGACTTTAATGGAAGCGACCTTCCTAACACTCAACACTTTTGAAAAGTTGATTGAGAAAAACTCCGGGTTGTTCTCCATTAAAAACGGATATATCAAGGCCCGCTTGTCTAACGAGTGTATCCTTGAAATCTATATTCAAGATATGGACACGACCATCGCCAAGCCTGTCCGCCTCAACGACAAGTTAATCGTTGAGTGTTGGGAACGTTATCAAATGATTAACGTTGACCTAACCAAAGAGGAAATCCTCAAGGAGCAACAATATGAAGTGGAAACAAGACGGTAAGGGGTTCAAGTTCATAACCTATCTGGATAGCAAAGACCTAGACCAGATGAAACGGGCGGCTAGTCAGCCGTCCTTATTTCCGGGGGTATAACTATGGCACGATACCAATTGATAGTTGAGACCAACGGAGCAAACACCGATGGGTTCTATTACGCACTGAAAGATTATGGCTTTCGGTTAATCAAACAAACCAAGATAGGAGACTAATATGGAAACGAAACAAGTTCAACCGTTCGCAGACTTAAATGCGAAACATTGGGGCGGGGAAGGCTACTACCGAGACTCGTTTATGCGGTTCGTTTATACCGATGGGGTCAAGGACTTCATTGAAACCTATGACGCTGGCTGGTTAATCAACCGCTTAATGCTTGAAAAGAAAGTACGTCAAGCCAAGGACCAAGTCTATCCCGCTTTAATCGTAGACAAGGACCACGTTGCTCACGTGTTCTTTGATTGCGACCACGCTGAATTGGGGAAAGATACACCCCTGTTCAGTATTAAAGATGAGTGTCATTGTATGCCCGTCAATGAGAAACTCAACTTTGAGTTCTCTCCGTGGGAACAAATCCTTATCTTAATGAGTGAACATTAAGGAGTGTCTATGCCGAAATATAAACCTGGTATGACCGTGCAGTATCTAACCAACGGTGACCCCGCTTCGCTTCGTACGAACGAGGGAGTCATCCAACGTGTGTTGATAGCAGACCAAGTTGAGTACTTCATCAACTCACGCTGGCGTTTAGAAAATCAAATTGTGAGGGTAATCAAATGAGTGATAAACAACAACTGTGTCCAAACTGTAACACGAAAATGGAGAAACGCTGTTACGTTTCTACCGAGACCGGCGAAGTCGTGTCTCGTTTTTGGGAGTGTCCCAAATGTAACTTAAAACTGTAAGGAGGTTGCTATGAACATCACCGAACTTATTGAAGTCTTACAGAACTTCAAAAAACAACACGGAGATGTACCTGTGATTATGTCCTCTGACACAGAGGGAAATGAGTTCAGTACGCTTGACAAACGTTTCTCTCCCTGCCAAGTGTTAAACGATACATCAGACAAGACCATTGGGTTGTGTCTGTATCCGCACTATGAACACCTTGAGGATATGGTGGAAGCAATCAATATGAGCAAAAGGAGTAAATAGTATGGGAGTTCATATTTTCAGAGGGTATTTCGACCCCAGCGAACAAAGCACAAACGACATCGGACAAGAGATGATGGACTGGGCAGAGCGTGCTCGTGATGACTATATGCCAGCAGAGTACGGTTATCTCAATCCTGTGTTCTTTATCCACCCCGATGGCCTATGTGATGTACTACGCGATGACTACGAGGACGACCCCGCCTGGAAACCATTGATGACCGTCAAGGGTATCAACAAATACTTTAATGACAACTATGGTCCAGCCAAGGTCAAACAAAGTATTGCCATCGTACGCAAAGCATTGAGCAAGCCGAACATTGATGACACCGTGATTGCGAAGTTACCACAACACTTTGCCAAGATATATCACGGCGGTCAGTTCATCAATAAACCCATCGACGTGCGTGATGATGAGTTTAATCCGTGGAATTTTACATTCACCAATACGGACATAGATGATAGCATTACCGATGCTTATGCTACCTATGGCGGTTACTTGGATATAAAACCACAAGATGAACATCACTATTGTTTCCTGCTCGTCTTGGATGCTGGATTTTAAGTTATATGCTATAATTAAATGGGAGGAAACAATGTTATTCAAAGGTAATTCACCACACGAAGTATTGAAAGCCTTATGTAGTGCACTTGGACGGACCGATTTAGTTGCAAAGGTTGGGGTCGTTCCTGATGACGTGATTGTACGCGAAATCAAAGACCTTTTACCACCGTCAGCACGTAAGGCTGCCGAGGCTATGTTAGCCAAGGCTGAACGGGTTAAAGAATTAAAAGCCTTTGCGGAACGGATTAAACAAGAATCCCCTGCAAAGTTTCCGTCACGCGTAGTCATTGAGGCTATGCTTCGTGGCATACATCCTCAGACCTTCAAAACTAACAAAGAACTTCCACTCGAGGAAAAACTTAAACTACCCGAGTGGGAACTTGTGTATAGTTTGAACTACAAGGAGGAACACAATGAAAAAACCAAAAATCCACGAAAACGCGGATAAAGAATTTAGACACTTCCTCGACTCTAAACCTAGATTTGTGGAAGTGGTAGGAAAGGCTGCCGACGTAGGCAGTCGATTAGGCGTAGACCTCGCAAATGCGATTGCTACTTTGGCTTATGTGTCCAAGACAAAAGGCACTCTGAAAGAACAAGTAGCAGCATACGAGGTAATCACAGAAAGGCTCTTGAATCTGGCAGTAGACCTCAGAGCGCATGGGAAGTATGTCACTGACCAAGTAATGTTCTTAGTTGGTAGTGCTGATGAACTTCTCGAAGCGTTCAAGGACAGTGACGAGGATAGTTTCCAAGAGTTCTTATGTGGACTAAAACCAAAGAAAGGAGGGTCAAAACATGACCAAGAAAAGTAACGACAAGGTGATTGAATTCACCGCAGTAGCAAAAAACCAAGAGGATATGAACAAATTCGTATCCTATTTACACAAAGCATATAGTCTCTATAACAAAGAGATTATCCCGGATAACAATGAAGTCTACTTCAAAGCGAATCCGGCCTCAATGAAAAAATGCCTGTTGTCTAAACGCATTATGGAAACTGCCAAGGGATTAAACATTAGTTTCAAAGGCAGTACCATTGTGCATGACGGGATTCAGTACGACAAAAACCAAGAACTGTGGCAGAAAAAGAAAGCTGCCCTCTATTCTACCCGTCAAGCCAAGGCTAAAAAGGTAGTAACACCGGTAGTAAAAACGGTACGGGTTCCTTCGAAACCCAAACGTAAATGGTCTTTCACGGAGCGTGTATATAGAGCGTATCGTATCTTAACTGGTGCTGCTGGCAAATAAAAGGGGGATAGATTATGGGTTTATCCTTCTTTGCTTCAAAGGACGAAAAGATTGTAAAACGGGCTTTGGAAATAACAAAGAAACGTATGGAGTTAGATAAAGAGCTTAACCAATTACGCCCACAGATTCAGCAATGCATGGAAAAGAAACATGCAACGCAACTCCAAGTGGACGGGTTCGGTAAAGCGGTTATCAAATACAATACGCACAAAGTACTAGACACGGAAAAACTAGTCGCTTTGTTAAAACAAAATCCGGAGTTGCTTCACAAGTTTGTATCCACATTATCCACTGTAAAGCACGGTGCCCTTACACTGGTCTTGTGTCAAACACGGAAACAACTGAATCGATAGTGTTCATCGTTGAATAACTATCCATGCCGAAAGGCACAACCAATAAAATTAAAAGGAAAAAATAACTATGGCAAAATCTAATGCTGCAAAATTCAGTGTCGAGGGTGCGACCCTCAATCAAAACGAAGTACGTTTATTCTTGGATAGTGTAATCCGTCAAGACGGACACCCTATGCCTGTATGTTTGTGTGGTAATCCTGGTATTGGTAAATCACAAATCATACAAGAAGTGTGTGCGAAATACGGAGTTACCTATGAGAACGGAACGTATCACGAAGTTCGTGCGTCTTTACTCGTAGATAGTTCGGACGTGACTGGTTTACCTGTCATCCAAAAGTTGGTCGGTCAAGACAAACAAGGTAAGATGACGGAGTACGGACACGTAACGAAATACTCTATCCCAGATATGTTACCGTGTATTAAACACGACGCTGACGGTAATGAAATCCCGGACAATCGTAAACACGTGTTGTTCTTTGATGAAATCAACCGTTCAGCAGACCCGTCCATTATGAACGCAATCTTTCAGTTGACTACGGAGTTCCGTATCGGTGTTCATAAACTGGTCCCGAATTGTATCGTACTTCTGGCAATCAACCCAGAAAATACCGGATACGCAGTTAATGAAATGTGTCCGGCGTTGGTTAACAGAATCAACTTCCAGTATATGAAAGCGGAAGTTCAACCTTGGTTGGAGTATGCTCGTTCCAAGAATATCGATTCTGTAATCACGGACTTCATCGATGCTAACCCAGAGGAGTTGGCTCAAGACGGTATCGTTACCAACGAGGGGCAAGACAAACGGTTCCCTACTCCTCGTGCTTGGTTCAATGTAGATAAGTTACTCAAGTCCTTACACTTATCTTACAATACAACCAGCAAAGCAGCCTTGAGTATCAAGTTGATTGCTGGTATCGTTGGTTGGCAAAGTGCTACGAAGTTCGTAGCGTTCGCTCGTACCAATGTCCAAGACCGTCCGTTAACCGGTAAGGAAGTACTCAAATCCTATGCAGACGCCCAAGACATGCAAGACAAAGTCACGGCCCGTAACGACATGGGTATGAGATTGTACGATACGGTCAAGACTACCACGACCCTTAACTCCTTGAAAGATGAGTTCAAAGCACGTGGTACCAAGATTAAGAAATCTGAGTTGAGAAACATGCTTACGTTCCTCAAGGATATTGCTCCAGAGAACGCTTTGAGCTTCCAAGACTACTTGTTGAAAGAAGTAGACAAGGAGTTCAGTGCATGGTTCTTTAACCAAGTGTTCGCAGACTCCGAATTGAAAAAGAATTGGGAGGCTTTACAGCAAGGCGTAACCAATGTAGGTGTTGGGTCTAACGACTTGTTATAAGTTCCATGGGCCCGGCTCCGGTCGGGCCCTTACTATCTATGGAGGCTAAACCATGGCAAAAAAAGAACAAGTAATTAAGTTGGATAAAGAGGATATCCAAGCAGCAGATGTGAAGCTGAACAAGGTAATCGTATCCTTCTATACAACACAAGAGTTCTGGACAATTCTTGCCTCACAGTTCAAGCGTGTACCTGTACTAGATGAAAGATTAGTCAATGTACTTACGCGGATAACTGAAAAGGGTATTGAGTTGTTATACAATCCTGTGTATGTAATCAAGGCAAAAGAGTCCGAGTTGAAGTATCACATATTGCATGAATGTATCCATTTGATTTATAGACATGCTTACAGATTTGCAGTAAGCACGGACCAAGTAGATACCAAGCAATTGAGAAAGAAAACTCCGGAAACGGACATGCCTGTGGCTCCTGCCAAATCAGCAGACCTGGCCGCTGACTTAATCGTTAACCGTGATATATGTGAAATCCTTGGTGAGGATACAGTAGACCATTGTAAAGGTTTATTGTGTAAGGACCTCAAGGCGTTAGGTTATGAGGATACGGACCGTGGCTATTACTACGGTGATAAGAAATCACTCAGGGACAAAGAGAGTGAAACGTTGGAACAAGAAATCCTTGATACCTATACACATGTTAAAGGCGGTAAAGGTGACGGTAACGGACCCGGCCAAGGTGGTGGCGGTGGTCAAGCACAAGGCGAAGGACAAGGCGGTGAGGGTGAAGGCGATGACGAGCAACAGATAAACGGTTCGTCACAAACAAACGTCAATGGTAAAGAAGTACATAACCATTGTACAGTGGATACGCAAAATCCCCTGCAAAAGCAACTCGGGCAGCACTTCGTTGAGGAAATGATTAAGAACGCTATCAAGCAATCGGGCGGTACCGGACAAGGACACATGCCAAGTGGACTGGAACAAGAGTTGGAAGCCATCTGCAATCCACCGAAAAAGGATTGGAAGGCTATCTTATCTAACTATGTTCAAGCCAGTATCCCGGCTCAGTCCACAAAGACATGGGCAAACCTTAACAGAAAATATCCGTATCTGTTAAAGGGTAAAAAGAAACGCCGTGTACCTTTGATTGGTCTGGTTCAAGATACGTCTGGTTCAGTAAGTGATGCAGCCATCCGTGCTTTCTACCGTGAGATAGATAGCATACGCAAGATTACTAAGTCCGACATGGAGTTAGTACAATGTGACGCAGATATTAAAGAACCTCGTATCATTAGCTATAAAGAGAAACTTCACTGGAAAGTCGAGGGTCGTGGTGGTACGGAGTTCTTACCAGCGTTGAAGTACTTTGATAAAACCAAGAGACGCCCGGACGTAGTCGTGTTCTTTACAGACTTGGAAGTGTGCGACCATGATGTACCCAGTGAGCCAAGGGCGTACAAAATCATCTGGGTGTCGGTTAATAAAGAACAGTGCGAACACTTTGCTAGTCTAGATAAGTACGGTACGTTCATACACTTGGATGTGGACGAAGCCGACGAGGAGGGATAATGATTTGCTGGGACGGCAATCCAAAGACTGCCTACCGGTATATCTACGGTGCTCTGGCCGTCATGATGAGAAACGTCGAGGCGGCCAGACAAACCTACGTTAGACTGGTACAAGTCTTACGCTACACTGAGAAGCTAAGCATTGACTGCTCACTTCAACAGATGGACATTGAAGTGTCCGACACTTTGAATAAGGGCAGTGCGGCTTACATCACCGTCACCTACCAAGGTGAAATCGGTGCAAGTCCTGAGTATATAAAACACCGAGGACTTCAAAATTTAATAACGGAGTGGAACAATGAAATTAAAGGAAAAACTAAAGGAGTATAAAGAACGTGCAAAGATGTGTAGGGCGTATATTAAATACTCCGTGGGCCGCTGGTTTAGTCCACGGACGTATGTGATAGCATACACTTACAAAGATAAGCACGGTATGCCCGTTGTGGACTCAATGGTCATGCGGGCAGTTGTTCCTCATATCGCTTCCTTAATAGCAGTCCTTCAAAAAGACTTGGCTATCCAAGGAACAGACTTGCGTGTGCTTAGTTTTACAGAGGCACCTGCTTCCTTGTATAACGGTACTGTGTTAGACGCCGCTGAACAACTTGTGGCAAACGCCGACAAAGTAGCAGAGGAGTTAAAGGCACAACCGGAAATCAAAGTGGAAGCAACGCCCGAGCCCGAAGAAGAGGACGATGACGAGGACGTGTCTGACATGTTTAATTAGGAGGACATATGCCCAATCTAGGAAAAGCATTACAAGATGACTTTGAGGAAGCCATGCGGATGAAAGATGAGTTTGAGGCCAAGCGTGAACTTCTTAAGAAGAAACAAAAGGACCCGAACTATCTCAATCCCAAGTGTACCGAAGAGGAACTCAAAGACATATTCGGAGGTAACTAATATGTGGGACCGACGCAAGGCGTGTAAGAATTTAGGTATACCGGTACGGATAGTATCTATTGCTGAGGGTGTGGAAGGTGCTTCCAACCTGCAACACAGATATATCCACATTGACCCGGAACATGCCGAGGATGACCGCGTATGGATACATGAAATTGCCCATACGCTTCTGCACTTCCAAAGGTTTGAGACTGCTGCACTCATTGGAAGTACGGAACAAAATGCCATGGCCGAACTGGAAGCAGATACGGTTGCTTACATAGCAGCCAAGGTCATTGGAAAAGAGGATAGACAGGACTACCTCAAATATATTAAAATGTTTATGAGCCGACTTCCGGTCCATAAGCAGTCCGGTGACGTCCTGAAACAACGTATGCCGGAACTAATCAAGATGGTAAAACTAATATTAAATGCCGGAGGAATATAATATGGCAAACGTAGAAACTAAAACTGCAAATGAACAAATGTTGGACGGTATGTCTAACTTCATCACCCCAGAGCAATGGAGAACGCTCCTTAATGACCGTATCAACTACGCTCCGGGGGCTGACAATGAACTGCTCTTATCTAAGGAGTTCATTATTAAATATAAGAACCACATGCTCTTGAGTTCGTTGCCTCTCTACTGCATGATTGCGTGGGATAAACGTAAACTAGACATTGAGTTCTTGAAACGCTTCTGGAATTATATTGACTTCACAGAAGGGAACGACCTGCTCTTGGACTTCCAAGAGTTTAGTGGTAGTTCCAAAGGGTTCTTGGAAGCATATAAGTCTATGTGCGACATGACCGACGTGGCGTTAATCCACTCCGGAGACGTAGCACCGTTCACCATGGAACAGTTGGACAAGCACCCTTTCCACTACAACGGTGAACAATGGACGGCTTCCTTGAATAAAATGAAAGAAGTCAATAAAGAGTTCTTAGAGAAGTATATCCACATGGTAGACTTCTTGGCAGTTCTCAATAACCCGAACCTTAAGAGCACGGAACGTGTAGCCTTAAGAGACCACTTCGCGGTTAAGATTGCTCATCCCAATGGGAGCAAAAATAGCACCGTGTATCTCTTCCCTTGTGGTGCAGTATTAGAGGATGAGAACTGGAGAGATATGTCTGCTGGTTTAGCATATCTCAAGAACAAGAACCGCTTTGCCATCAAGGACCAAGATGAGGCAATCAAACAAGTCGTAGCCAAATGGCCGCGTGCGTTTGAGGATTGTCTGTCCGGTGGAAACGAACTTGTAATGGTAGATAAATAACTTCCATAGTTATCTACTCCTAATAAATCCCCTGCGTCTGTAAAGGCGTGGGGGATTTGCTTTGGAGGATTTATGAGAAAAGATAATAGACCTAAACTTATACCGACCCCGGCCAACATCATGCGAGCCGGTATCAAGTACGCAAAGGGCTCTGATAAACTTGCTCTTATGCGTGCTGCCACGTATTTCGATTCCATTGGTTTTAAGAAAGGCAGTGTATGTGGTGTCAAATGTCCTTGGGTAGCAAACAGGTTATGGCGTCTTAGAGACGAACACTTTACCAATAAAGAACGTATTGAGTACGCACAGATATTCAAAGACCGTTGGGCCAAGTACGGAGACCCATTAACATATAGCCTCTATGAGAATAACCGATTAAGTAGTTGGTCTTACTTTGACCCTGTTACCAAACTGTATTACAACTTTAGTTGTAGCCAAACGTGGAAGCAGGTTCAACTGCCGCACGAGAACGGTCTTATTGATAGTAGAAGTAAAGTAGTTACACAGTACATCCTTAAACCTCGTATCACCAAGTCATCGTATAAACGTGCTTATAGAAGAAACTGCGACATAGTGGTGTCGTACTCTCAAATAAGGAAACATATACTGACCATGGTCGAACAGGACATCGATATACGTGATTTGCATATTAAAGCGTCCAAGTACTACTCTGAGCGTTATACCAGAAGAGCACCGGACGAACTTGAATATGCCCCGGCCGTCGCTTTCGTAGACGACCCCAATAAAGAATTTATACTAAATACGGAAAACGCAAAGATTGTTGCGTGGGCCGATTAAGGAGGAACTTATGACAGAGAAGTTAGCACCTACAGCAATAAACATACTCAAGGCAGGTATCAAATATGCCAAGGGTTACGATAAACTACTCATCATGCGGGCACTCAACCGTGTTATGTGTGTGCCTCAGAATCCCCGTAATTACTACCATTGGTATGACTTGAAAAAGGACGACCCGAACATCAAGTACATCAACCAAGATATGAAACGGTTGGAGAGTGAGACCTTTGTCCGTATCACGCTCAATGTCATGGAAGAAGTTTGTATCGATTGTTCCAAGGCGTATGCCCCAGTAGGCACGGTGGATGAAAAGATAGGTCGTTGGAATATGAATATCTACAAGCCCCGTATCGTTGTCAATGTATATGAGGACTATGACGGGTTTGGGTATCACCGTAGAAATGACCACATGGCGGTATCTTATACCAAACTTAAAAAGGATATTGCCACGCTCGTAACGGGTACGGTCCCGTGTACTCCCGAGAAGTATATGAAACCCAAAAACGAACAGGACAGTTACTACAACAAGACGAACTATGCCCGTCGTGTTACCGTCGCCCGTTTAGTAGATGATATTAAAGAGTTTAGTTTCCGTTCCCTTAACGAAGACGACGCCATCATCAACATTAACTATTGGTCTTAAGGAGGACTATATGCATAATACACATTTCTTTTTCACAACCGAAGCCGACCCGGACGCAGCCATCGAGCATGTCCGGTGTTACCTAGAAGAAAAGGAAGACCTTGACGGAGCCGATTACTTCTCTGTGGAAGGAGCCATTAACATAGAGACAGGACACTCCGCCGAAGGGGACAGGGCACTCGACCCTGAGTTCTATACTATCGGCGGCGTACTCAGGTTCTTTAAGGATAAGTTCCTTGAACCCAATCATGTCCAAGAACAGCTGAACAGTTACCGTAAGCAAATACAGGACGGACTGGAGAAAGAGGAGTACTGGCAGTGTAGTTACGCTGGAAAAGTAGCTGAAATCCAGTGGGAGAAACTACGACTTAGTAAGGACCCCATCACCATCGAACGTATGATAACCGATAAGAACTTCGAGTGTGGTGCATATAAATTTACGGAAGTAGGTATCACACGGTTGGAGTGCGACGATAAACTCCCCACCCTTGTGCTGGTCGACTTCCACTCATAGGAGGAATATATGGAATTTGTAACAAATAGATTAGGCTATTGGATGAGACGTATCAAAGCAAAATTTCCAGAAGTGTATGACCTTATCCCGATACCTGCGCGTGCACTGTTTGTGGTGCAACGTATGACAACAGGTAAGCATGTACTCTACTCGAATTCTGCAGAGCAATCACCCAAAGCACAACAAGCATTTGGTACACAGGGAACAGTGATTTCGTACACTTATGAACCAACTTGGGGATATATTGGATTGGAGTTCAATACGACGAAGGGAGTGCATAAAAGCATGGCCTTTGATATGGAAAAACTTTATACCCCTTGATTTCAGCCTCAAAAAATTGTACCATAAACGTAGTGACGTTTGTTAAGGACAAACGGAACGAGGCTTAGGGTTCCAGTGCACAGCACGTCACCACTAATAATACCATATCAAGGGACCTAGGTCAAGTCGTTAAAGTCGTTAAAGTTTTGAGAAAACATTTAACTTGAATAGAACCGAACAGGTTGGGCGAAGCCCGGATGTTAAAACCTGTTCGGTTTTACTTTACCGGCTCCCCCAGTTGGAGCGGCTAAATCTATAGGGACCGTCACGACCCCGACAGTCGTGACTAAAACCCCGATCCGGTCCCGACCATGGCTTTATGGATTTGTGGGGGGACTCTGCCCTCTAAAACGACGGGCCACTTTTTAGATACAAATCTGACCTTGACCTGGTCTGGTCCCCGACCTTTAGATTTAGCTGTTTTAATAAACGACACATTAAAACAGAAGACGCTAGAGATTTAGCTTTCCCTTATCGGTGGGAAAGTAAAGTAGATGAAGTTTAACAACAAACGACTTAACGGCGTTGTTAAACTTTATTTATTCAAGTAATTAAACTTCTCTTTTTTAACAACTTTTAACAACAGACGCTGACCAGGAGTTTTAACCATTTCGCCCTGCCGCCGCAGGCGAGCGGCGAGCGGCGAGCGAAGCGAGGACTATATGTCAAAACATTATCATAACTATAAAACCGTAGGAGTTGCGGTCAATCACCGGACCCGTCAGGTAACACTCAACTATACAAAGATTATGGCAGAACTGTTCTATAACTGGCGTACAGGTGAGTGGACCCGTAAGGCGATGATTGCCTATCGGCTCCTTGTCCAACGGGCCCTTCAACTACAGAAGTGCCTCGGCTGGACCTACACCGTTTCCAGATACAGTAAGATATTTAACATGATTGCCATCGAACTGTATCACAGTCGTACGGAGTCCCTTGTGCTACATGTTAATGATGGGGGTGATTTCCCCTGCGTTGTGATGGAGACGGTCACGTGGGAAAAGCGTGATGACGGGGATTATGCCCGTTACTACTGCACAGGATACGGCAAACCGTTTAGTGTGGGAGGAGTACGTCATGCGGCTTCCGTACTTGACAGACGTATAAACAGTTATAAAGCCACGGGTCATATGTTTTTACCTGACCGTAAGATTTTGACGTCGTTTCCTTACTTTGTGAACCAACGGGCCGTGACCAATGACTTTAAGTTAATAGCAACTGGGTACTATACGGTCCGGTTTAAGGAGCGGAAACATGATTCAAAACTTTAGAAACGGGGTCAAGATTAGGTTGGGGGTCTCAAAACCTTATCTTGAACTACCCTCAAAATTATTACAGAATTTCTATCCCGGCTGGCAACACTCATGCTACCGGGATGATTTATGGTTATTGCGTCACCTGCTTATGAAGGCACGCAACACCGGAGCCTGCCCGGTCTATGGTATAAACCTCAGTGCGAAATACTATAATGAACCGGTAACACAGCTCAAATTCGGCCTCAACTCCTTTTTGTTATTTAACAATCTGGAGTATGCGGTCTGGTTCCATACCTGTAAGGGCAAACCGATTCAGGTCCTGGAACTTGCATATAAACGGAACGGCCGGACGTTCTTCATAGGACATATCAATAAGAGATACGCACAAGTGACAGCGACCTCGAGATATGATAGTGAACTGGGAGTACACTGGACCGGGATCCGTGGACTATGGGCGTGGCCGGGTGCGTCACGAACCCTGATGGAAATCTATGCACCAAAGGAGGAAGTAAAATATGTTATTAAGTAAAGGAAATCACAAACTACCAAGCGATATTGCCATCTTTAACCTGCCTCACATGACCACCTGTCCGGGTGCGACTGAGGAGTGCAAGCGTTACTGCTATGCCAATAAAGCAGAGAGATTGTATCCTGCAACCTATCCATTTCGGAAAAGGAACTTTAAGTTGAGCCAACGTGAGGACTTCGTTGACCAGGTGAGTGCGGCCCTGCGGCGGATGAAGGTCCTGCGGGCCGTACGTATCCACGAATCGGGGGACTTCTACAATCAGGAGTACCTCAACAAATGGGTGGAGATTGCCAAACGGTTCCCCAAGATTATCTTCACGGCGTATACCAAGTCCCTTCACCTGGACTTTACTGCGGCAAAGAAACTTAAGAACTTTGTTCTCTTTGCCTCGATGGACCCTACCACTACCAAGTTCATGAAAGAGGCGAACACCCTTCAACACAAGGCCGTGGTCATACAGAAAGGGGAGAAGGTTCCACGCGGCTACTTTGAATGTCCGGGGTCATGTAAATCCTGTGACCATTGTTATAAACCCCGGGCCAAGTCAGTCGCCTTCCACAAACATTAGGAGTTAGATATGTCACATAATGCACACTTCTTTAGAATCAAGGCCGACACCAAAGAACAGGCCGTCGCTGCGGTAACCAACTATGTAGAAGATGGATATGAGTTCATTAACTATGTAGATTATGGTCAACCAATGGCTGTGCTGGATACAGCCGATGGCATCTTCGAGTGTTTCCCCGGATACGAAGGGTGGAACACCGAGGACTGGTGCACGACCAAGTTACTTGCCAAGTACCTGGATATGAAACCCAAGCAGTTAATCGACTGCACGGAACAGTACAAAGGAGCCTGGTGCGAAGAAGAACTTACGGACGTCATGCGACCGATGGGCAAGGCGTCCAAGACGTTTATTGTTATATATGACTTTCACTCATAGGAGTATTTATGAAAGATATCATTGAATCATTTAATACAATATATAGTGACTACGAACTATATATAGACCGTGACCTAAAGGGTGACGGTAAGATACACTTTTACGACATGGACCGTCATCATAAGGTCCGTGTCAAGGGCAATGCTTTTGATGACGAGGTGCGTGCCTGGTTGTGGTTTACGGATAACCTGCAGAAGATACGGGACTGGCAGGACCGTGACAGGGAGAGATTATGAAAAAGAAAACCGAAGAAGTAGACCATTTAATCGATGCGGTCGGTCAGGAGATTCGTAAAGGTGACCGGGTTGCATATTTGCACACAAAGTTCCGAGGCGGGATGACCGTTATCCCTGCCCGCATCGAGATGGTTTGTATCAATGAAGCGGGACAACGGGTCAAGTTGCTCAAGACCAAAGATGGTATGGGTCCGCTTGGAACGTCGTGGGTCTGGCCGGATAAGGTGATTGCCATCCGTGACCAGTTCCTACCGTTTAATAAATTTGAAAACGAGGATGATTAAATATGAAATGGGACAAAGTATTATTGAAAGACGGGCACTTTAAGGACACCCGTTATCTGGGATATATCACCCGTGTCGTGTCTTATATGAGATGCGGGTCCGGGAAGTTATGGGGAGACAAAACGGGAGCCGAGATATTTAAGTACTTTACGGATGCGGCCATGACCAACAAACTTACCTGCCGCAGGGCAAAGTTTAATTGTCTGGATGCCATCAAGTTGGAAGTACCCTATAAAACAGAGTACGGGTACACCTACCGTAATGAACTGGCGTATGTGATTCCCAAGCTGGACCTGATATTCTCCCATCCGTTTGTATTACGGGAACGGGATGCTGAAGGCAGCTATCATGACAAACAGTATGTAGTGTGCTGTCATGACAACCGTGTCATCCTTATCCAGAACGGACTGGAACTGGAGTGGATATGTAAGTTTGCCGAACACTGGCAGGCCAACTGGACCACGCCGCGTTTCACCGTCACCGAGGTCTTTAATATGTTGGCAACCAAAGGTAAAGTCGTACAATTGGAGGATTTTCATGATAAAGATAGAACTCAAGGGAAAGCAGGTGCGTGAGCACTCAGATGCTTATACAGTATATAGGAACAGTTTTTCGTACAGTAACGAGAAACCCAGTAACTTTCCGTATAAGAACATGTGCAATTATCCAACCTACTATACGATACCGTTGTGGTACGAACTCAACAAGGCAAGCCATCACCTGCCTTGTATACCCCGGATGGCCCTACAGCAATTACTGTACCGGACACCCGGCATAATGTATTACTCACTGGAGAAGAACTGGGGAGTCCCAACCTGTACGGGTCGGGCCGTGTTCCACTTCAACGCCTCTGCGGATAACGGCGTAACTTACAGGCATGTAGGAGAAGCTCCTTTAAGATTAACATGGTATTATTTCTACAAGCATGGTATAATTGTATTTAGGTTCTCCCATATACCGGAGGACCGTAACCGCTCGGAGGAAGATGTCGTGCAGCAGTATTTCATGTGGGATGGGGAAAAGATGTACCTGATCCCCAATACACACGGAGTTGCTATGACCGTCAAGCTGCTAAACCATCGGGTCAATGCGAACTGGTTGGATCCTCAGCAGTTCGATAAGTACATGTCCAACATGGAGAAAGTTTATCGCAGCGTCTTCAACTGGATACCTATATGGCTCAATGGGAGATTCCCCTGCATTATGCGGGCAAGACCGGTTGCAGCGTACTACGAATTGTACCAAAAAATCAAGGAGGAATATTATGGAAGTAACACTAAAAGGAGTAATGGTAAACGAACTCGCAGCACTGGGCCTAAAATCACACCCAGCTTTTAAGGAGGTTCGTCATTCCTACTCTGGGGACCTGACCCGTGCCTGGGTTACGACCGATGTCGAGCCGCTCTACCAACTCCTTAATCATATAGCTACAGGTAGGTCTCCCTCACTGGGGTATGGTCTGGCCCGGTCCTATATTAAAGCCAGACACGGACTCCTTACACTTACCTATCTCAATGGGATGTTTGGAGCCCGGGTATATGCCGATTCGAGGTTCTTTGATCATGAGGAAGAAACCGACCTGGCCATTGGCTATATACGCCTACGCCAGTACGGACTCTTACCAGCACTGGGAATTTACGCAGTAAATTGTGACACAAACAAGGCCCTCTTTAAGGAATCGGATATACAAAGGGGCCCGGTTTATTACTTTATATTGCTGCCGAAATCTTTTTCCCGGTCAATTGCACCGATTACTATTTATGACTTACAACTTATTAAGCGTTTCGATAAGTTCGAGGCGTATGATTTATACACACACGATTTATTAGAGACCATGGCCACACAGCCGTCACCGAATCTGTCGTTCTACTCCCCCGCCTGTGATTTCAATTCATACTGGCACTGGAGAACGCCGCCGTTGACGCAGCTTGTACGGTCCTGGTACGAACATTATCAAGGAAGGGGGTGGACCATTCATGACAAAGTTACAAGTTACCCAGTTACTTACTGACATCACCATGCCGAGGATCTGGCTTACCAAGCGTAAGGCGGACTTTGCCGAGGTCGGGTCGGATGTCCTGCGTGTCATCGTACACTGTTTATACCGGGTCGGGATAAGTGGGTTTGAACTCCCGGTACTCTATGCAGCCGGAAAACCAGACATCTTTTATCTTATGAACCACAAGGCCGATTCCATGGGACCCTATGCCAAGCAGCAGGTTCAGTTTGATGACAGACAGGTAATCATGGAGTACCGTTTCTATTACAAGGACCCGGCGTTTGTTCTTGTACTGGTAACGCCTCTTAACAGGGAGCGTCGTGCCGAGGTGTTCTTGTTATATGATAAGACGTTCTACAAGATCAGCACGGGAGACAACCCGTATTCCAGTGAACACATGGCCAAGGTTGCACTGATTCTAAAGAAACTCGGGAGGGATCCTTATGGCAAGTTATCCTAAACTACCGGACCAACAGGTCTTACTTATGTTTAAGGCAATCTATTATTGTCACAAACTCATGGACCCTGCCTGTGAAACCTTCTCCCGTTTTCTACACTGGTGTAATCATCGGATCACCGTGGAGTCCATGAAGGGGGGTGTGGTCCATATCCTGGCCGGGCATACGGACGATACTGGGACAGCCTACCGGGATGAGATCGTTTACTATCCTAACACATCCCAGATTAACTATACCTGGAAATCGGACTCATTCAATCCATTTACGGAGGATCATATCAAATCCAGAAACGGATATGCTTCCAGGTACAGTTTATCTTTTAACATTGATATGAACAAGCTGGCCATCTCTTACCAGGACAATGACACCTACCGTACAGCGATTCCATCCCTGCACAATCCCTGGGAGAAGGCCATGCTCATGTTTCTTATTAAGCATGGAAAAGAACTCGAGGTCCCCTTCATCCAAAGATCGGGCCCGACTTTATCCAATGTACGGACGGTGAAATATGTCAAGAAATTTCGGGTTAACCACAGATGATCCCAATCTGATCCGCTGCGGGTATCATGTCCAGAGGTTGGCAGAGTGTCTACACATGCCAGTCCAGGGTCGGGTCAGGCCCCTTATCCAGAGGCGTATGTATATCCAGGTACAGTTTGACAGTTATATTGTGTTTAATACTGATTACCTAGATATATCCCTGGTCTGCTCCAATCACCAAGAGGTCAAGATCATGCAGAAAGATACTGTACTGGGCTGGTTATGCTTTCCCCCGGTATATTCTAGGACTCTACTGATCTGGGACAGACCTGATGGACAGGATCGATACACTGTTTTTCCTGAAGGTGGACCCCTTTCTTGCTATATTAAGCAGTTAGCACAGGACTGTGACTATATTTATTGGACTTTTAAGGGTCAATCTGGTAAGAAAATCTATGTGGAGGTGACTAAAAATGAGATATAACAACAAGATACAGTATTATTTAACTGGAAAAGCCAATATAAACGTTTTTAGGATATGGTACCTATATTATACCCTAATTACTGGTAGAAAACCGATTCTGAACCCTATTTTGCTCTTTTTAGGCCACTTTTATATCGTTTGCAAAGGCCAGACAGATAAACTAGACCCTTATTTCGTTGTTTCTGTAGGTAGTTTCAACCTGGTAATAGGTAAAGGATGGGTCAGTATGGAAGCACCTAACGGAGCACAACGTCACTTAGGTCAAGAAGCCGTACAAGGATCACCCCGTTTCTTAGGACCAGAAACTATATACAAGAGTAACTGGTATAGATATGCACTAGCCAATAAGTGTCTGTCTCTAGCCAATGAAACCTTTAACCTACTAGCCAAGGACTATTATCCCAGTGACTGTACAAGAGACAGTAGGATAATAAGATCCTTTACCTCCGGCTATTAGGCACGACCGGGTCAGGTACTGTGTTGCAGCCACAGTGCCTGACCCCGACCCTGACCTGCTTGGGTGCATAGGGTCGGGTCGGGCATGGAGTGAGCGAAAGCGAGGGACATGGGCCGGGCAAGTGAGCGACAGCGAACGGAGGGGTCGGGGTCGTGTGTGTGAAAGGGGTGTGATTTTCCTACTATATATACCCCGAAACCACTACAATTTTAATAGGTATTTGGGTATGACCCCGGCAGACACACACTTATCGTGTGTATCTGCCTATCCCTTGTCTGCCTACCCCATACCACTATACCTATCTGCCTACCCCCATACCCTATATGTAACTACCTATACCATACTCTACATATCACTAGGAGATGATATATATGACCAAATACTATGCTGATGTACTTACCAAAGTTAAAAGAGATGAATATGATACTGAGTTAATTAAACTGATTTACCGTGCTTATTATTATGCTGAAGTGATTTCTTACTGTATGTTATATTGGGAACACAATAGTCATTGGTCTAGTAAACGTAATGAAGCTGTCCGTAGGTTA
>Ga0310694_10002047_pt1 | contig 21414 bp, 17 predicted proteins | sample 174DNAGHGhighgp2_FD_203884 | JGI IMG/M metagenome (GOLD analysis project Ga0310694, IMG submission 203884) | Sheep rumen microbial communities from Palmerston North, Manawatu-Wanganui, New Zealand - 1742 DNA GHGhigh gp2 (v2) (version 2) | ecosystem: Host-associated > Mammals > Digestive system... | reverse complement strand
TAGTCGAGCTTAGCGCGATCGATACCATCGGGATCGTAGATGTAACCGTCAGAGTCAGACATGGTCATAGGTATAGCACCCAGCTGGAGGCACTTCTCAGCAGCATACTGAGCCACGTTACCTGCACCAGAGATCAGCACCTTCTTGCCCTTCAGCTCGATGCCGCGTGTAGCCAGCATAGAGGTCAGGAAGTATACGGTACCGTAACCGGTTGCCTCAGGACGGATGAGTGAACCACCGAAGGGGATACCCTTGCCTGTGAGCACGCCCTGGAACTGGTGGGTGAGCTTCTTGTACTGGCCGAACAGATAGCCAACCTCGCGGCCACCTACGCCGATGTCACCAGCGGGAACGTCCTCATCGGGACCAATCACGCGATAGAGCTCGTTCATGAAGGCCTGGCAGAAACGCATCACCTCAGCGTCGCTCTTGCCACGGGGAGAGAAGTCAGAACCACCCTTGGCACCACCCATAGGCAGAGTTGTCAGAGAGTTCTTGAAGGTCTGCTCGAAGGCGAGGAACTTCAGGATACCGAGGTTTACAGACTTGTGATAACGCAGACCGCCTTTGTACGGGCCAATGGCATTGTTGTGCTGGATACGGTAGCCCATGTTCGTCTGGACATTACCCTTATCGTCAACCCAGGTAATACGGAACTCATTCACGCGATCGGGAATGCAAAGACGCTCGATGAGGTTTGCCTTCTCGAACTCGGGGTGCTTGTTGTACTCCTCCTCGATGGTGGGGAGAACCTGAGAAACTGCCTGGATGTACTCCGGCTCATTGGGGAATCTCTTTTTGAGATCTTCAACAACTTGTGCTGCGTTCATAATTTTTTTTGTTTGTTTATTAATACTATTAATTAAAGATTTTTTTCTTTAAAGTGAGAGCTTCTTTCTTTCGGGCAGCAAAATTACATCAAAAATCTGAAATACCAAACATTTTATCAGAAAAAATACTTAAAAACTGTCTTTTTGTTACTTTATTGATTTATATCAATTGAAAAATGCCAGAAGCGGGGTGCTTGATTGTGCGCGAGAACATGGAGGGGTGTAGAGAGTGGGGGAGTTATGAAAAAGAAAAAGCGGGAACCTCTGTTGTGAGATTCCCGCTTTGGGAGGTGCCTGGCGGATTCGAACCGCCGTAGACGGTTTTGCAGACCGTTGACTAAGCCACTCATCCAAGGCACCATTTGAGCGAATGAAGAGCGATGCTCGCATCAGCTCTTCTGAGCGTAGGTGGCTCGACCAAAGGTCAAAGCTCCTTTTTTCTGAATGCGGCTGCAAAGGTACGAAGAAATGAGCAAACGACCAAATAAAAATGGATTTATTTTTCGTGGCAGCAGTCTTTTTTCTTCTCGCAGCCGTGTTTGCTCATTTCTTTGTATTGTTCGCAACCTTCGCAACCTTTACAGCCTTCGCATCTGCAGCACGGGCTGTCTTGCCGTAGCGTATGGCAGATGCGGCGAATGGCATAGCTGATGGCACAGAGTAGGACGAAACTGATAATGACGAACTGTATGTCCATAGGCTTATAGCTTGGATAGTCGGCGTAGCATTAGTTTATTGATAATTTGGATGCGTCGGCCCTGTTTGCCGATGTCTTCGCGTACATTATTTATATTATTAAAGAAGTCGCTGAAGGCGTTCAGCACGGGGTTGGGCTGTGCTGCGTCCTCTGTGGCGTTGGCGTTGGTGACGATGCGTATACCTAAGTGCTCAATGTGTATGTCGATGTCTGTTCCCGTTACGATGGGATCGCCGTCGTAGTGTATGGCACCAGCCTCGCGTCGGCTGATGTGCAGGCGCTCGGTACGGAAGGTTTTGATTTTCGAGTTATTCCCCAAGGTCTTCATGAACAGGTCGGCCGCTATCTGTGGCGCGTCCAGGGCGTTGAAGGGTTCCATGATGATGACGTCCATCAGTCCGTCCTTCATGGTGGCGCCAGGGGCGATGTAGGCGTTGTTGCCGTATTGTGAGGCGTTGGCGCAGGCTATGAGGAAGGCCTTGTGGCGCTGCTTGCCCGTCTCGTCCTCTACGACATAGGTTTCGGGCTTGTATTTCAGTCCCTCTTTCAGCACGTTCTCCATATAGGTGATGGGGCCGCGCTTGCCTGCTTCGGCAAACTTCAGCGAGATGAAAGCGTCGAAGCCCATGCCGCAGGTGCAGAAAAAAGGCAGGTTGTTGATGACGCCATAGTCGAAGGCCTCGATATGGCAGTCGTTGATGACGCCGAGGGCCTTTTTGATGTCAAGGGGCAGCATCAAGTGGCGAGCCAGCCCGTTGCCCGAGCCGCAGGGGATGATGCCCAGGGCCGTCTGGGTGTGAGTCAGCGAGCGTGCCACCTCGTTGACCGTTCCGTCGCCGCCGACAGCCACCACCACCTGGCATCCTTCGGCGGCACATTGGCGGGCTATCTCCGCAGCATGACCGGCATACTCGGTGAAGACGGTTGTTGCGTCGAAGCGGTCGTGGTCGAGCTGCCGCTCAATCAACGACGGTATCTCGTCCTTCGATTGCGTGCCCGAGATGGGGTTGACGATGAAGGTGACAGTTGTCTTTTTCTTGTTCATACTATGCAAAAGTACGAAAAAATCTTTGAATCGTGCAGCTATTTCACGCTATTTTTTCCTAAAAAGAATATTTATTGAAAAAAAAGTGCACAGATTCATAAAAAATATGTAACTTTGCAGCCTGTAAATAAAAAAAATCGTAAAACGATACCTATATCGGAATGGGACAGTTACAAGAAAGATACAAGAGTTATCGTGAGCCGCAGAAGTTTATGGCGGCTGACGTATATCCGTATTTCCGTGCCATCGAAGGCAAGCAGGGCACAGAAGTAGAAATGGGCGGCCATAAGGTCCTGATGTTCGGTTCTAATGCTTATACCGGACTGACGGGCGACCAGCGCATCATTGATGCGGCCAAGGCTGCGCTCGACAAGTACGGCTCAGGCTGTGCCGGCAGCCGTTTCCTTAACGGCACGCTCGACCTGCACATTCAGCTGGAAAAGGAGATATCGCAGTTCATTGGCAAGGACGACTGTCTGTGCTTCTCGACTGGTTTCTCCGTCAATCAGGGTGTTATACCGGCGTTGCTCAGTAAGGACGACTTTGTCATCTGCGATGACCGCGACCACGCCTCGATTGTGGATGGTCGTCGCTTGGCTTTCGCCAAGCAGCTGCACTATAAGCACAACGATATGGCCGATCTGGAGCGTGTTCTGCAGAAGTTGCCCCACGAGGCCATCAAGCTGATTGTTATTGACGGCGTCTTCTCGATGGAGGGTGACTTGGCTAAACTGCCTGAGATTGTGGAGCTGAAGCACAAGTACAATTGCTCGATTATGGTCGACGAGGCCCATGGCCTGGGTGTCTTCGGCCGTCAGGGACGCGGCGTCTGCGACCACTTCGGACTGACTGACGAGATAGACCTCATCATGGGCACGTTCTCGAAGTCGCTGGCTTCCATCGGCGGTTTCATTGCCTCCGACTTTGACACCATCAACTGGCTGCGCCACACCTGTCGCACCTATATCTTCTCTGCTTCCAACACGCCTGCTGCTACGGCAGCCGCCCTCGAGGCCCTGCACATCATCCAGCAGGAGCCTGAGCGCATTCAGGCACTCTGGGACGTCACCAACTACGCCCTGAAGCGTTTCCGTGAGGAGGGCTTCGAGATTGGCGACACGGAGAGCCCCATCATACCGCTTTATGTGCGTGACGTGGAGAAGACGTTCCTGGTGACGGCCCTCGCCTTCAAGGCTGGCGTATTCATCAACCCCGTCATCCCGCCGGCCTGTGCTCCGCAGGATACGCTTGTGCGCTACGCTTTGATGGCTACGCACACCAAGGAGCAGGTTGACCGCTCGGTGGTTGCGCTGAAGAAGATCTTTACTGAACAAGGAATCATTAAATAATTGAGAATATAAGAAATTGAAGGATTCTTGCGTCCCTTCGGTAGCAATCGACTGGAGGTTGAGCGGAAGTTTTGCTATTAAAAAATGCTAATTTAAAGATTTCAATTCTTCAATTTTTTAGTTTTTCAGTTTTTCTTCGTACCTTTGCAGCCGCAAAATTCGAGGTGTAGCGCAGTTGGTAGCGTTCCTGGTTTGGGACCAGGCTGTCGCAGGTTCGAGTCCTGTCACCTCGACTCTAATTTAATTCAATCGCCGCTCCCCAGCGTTGTACTGTGGAAGCGGCGATTTTCTTTGTGTACTCGTGCCATTTGCCCTTGCCGAGCGTCGGCAAACTTACTCCTTGTCGTGTTTACTGCTGTTGATTCTTGTCACCTCTCGGATGGGCTTGTTGTGGCATTGTGATGATGTTGTTGCCTCCAAAATCCTAAAAATGACTAAAAAATAAGCGGAAATAAAAAAAATGTCAAGTTTTAGTGTAAATTTGCAGCTGAAAAACAAAAGAAGATGAAAATGCGTCGTATTGTAAGCTTTCTGCTTATGCTTGTCAGCGTGGCTTTTGCTCAGGCTGACGATAAGCGCGTTTTCAGAATCCTTACGGCAGCTGATGGTCTGGCTGACAATTCCGCCCAGACCATCAAGTGTACCAAGACGGGCCGTATGACCATTACCACTCTGGGTAATATCAACTTCTACGATGGCGCCCAGTTCTCCTATATCAGCTCGAAGAATGAGGAGAAATACCGGCTCGAGAATTATCAGGGGAATTATCGTCTCAATTACGACAATTCGCATCGCTTGTGGCTGAAAAACACGAATAGCGTGACCTGCGTCAACCTGACGACCGAGGAGTTCATCAACAACATGGACAGCCTCTTCGCCAGTATGGGCATGAAGGAGAAGGTCTATGACCTGTTTGTCGACAGCGAGGGCGACGTCTGGCTGCGCGGACAAAAGTTCCTGCGCAATGTGCGGCTCAACCAGCAGATTACTCTGGACGACACGCATCAGTTGCAGGACTTGGAGGTCTATAAAGGTAAAGAACTCTTTCTGTTCCATGGCGACGGATTGCTTGTATGCTACGACTTGAAGACGGGCAACAAGCGCTACCAGAACCGTGCCTACGAAGGTGAGCGCATACAGAAGTACAACCGCTCGTCCGTGATACTTCTCGACGACAAGGGCTTCTATCAGATAAGAAATGGAGAGGAGGGTGCCATCCTGATGTACTATCAGGCTAAGAGCCGCCAGTGGAGCATCGTTATGGAGACCGAGGATCGCCTGAACGGGATGGCATTCCACGAAGGCGAGCTCTTTATTGCTTCATCGAAAGGCTATTACGTCTACAGTCCGCATACCGGCAATATTGTTCACGAGGAACAGTTGAGGCTCGTCTACGGACGCGAGCTGGAGACCGACGTTACCGCCATCGAGTTCGACCGGCAGGGCGGCATGTGGGTAGGTACCGAGAAGCGCGGTCTGCTCTATGCCCGTCCGCTGAACGCGCCGTTCACAATCCTTGCGCTCGATCATCCCGATGCCGTCAGATACATGGACATGATGGCTGACCTGCAGGGCATCGACGAGTTCAACGGCCGGAGTGCCAATGTCATGTATATCGACAGCCGCCGATGGACCTGGGTGGGTACGGCCTCGGGCCTGTACCTCTACACCTCGCCCCAGGCTGAACCCGAGCTTCTGACGCGCAATTCCGGTCTGCTGAACAACGTGATTCACACAATCGTTGAGGACAAACAGCACAACGTCTGGGTGGGTTCGAGCTATGGCATTACCTGTATGCAGGTCGTCGACAACAAGATCAAATACGTCACGAGCTTCAACAACGACGACAACGTTCCCAACGAGACCTTTGTCGACGGCAAGACGATGTTGCTCGACGACGGGAGCATCGTCATGCAGACGATTGCCCACGTCATCGTGTTCAATCCCGCCGATTTCAACTCCATTCTGTCGCAGCAGCCCATCTTGATGTATCCCAAGCTGACAAGTATGCTTGTCAACGGAACTTTTGTGACCGTTGGTACTGAAATCAACGGTACGGTGATTCTCGATAAGGCCATCACGCGTACGAAGGAAATCAACCTGAACTACGACATGAATACCATCTCGCTGACGTTCTCGGCCATGAACTTTGCTCGTCCGCTCCAGACGTTCTACCGGGTGAGAATCAGGGAGATAGACAATGAGTGGAAGACCTATTCATTCTATAATTCCGGCGGTTTGGTCGACCGTCGCGGACTGTTGCACATGCCGCTGGTGGCGTTGAAGCCAGGTACCTACCACATTGAGCTGCAGGCATCCAATGTGATTGACAAGTTCGAAGGTGAGCCCTATGAGTGGATTGTCAACGTCAACGAACCGTGGTGGCGTGCGTCGGGCATGTTGTTGGGTCTGATTGGCGTGCTGATGGCGCTTCTGATTGTTAACTTCATCCTGTACAACCGCAATACGCGGTTGCGCGAGCGCCGCAACAGCGACGAGGGCGACATGGTGCGCCGCATACAGAACTACGTGGAGCGTTGTCAGCTCTATGAACAGGAGCTGCTGGGTGAGTATCGCGACGATAGCGAGAGCAGCGAAGGTAGCGTCGATAAGGAGCTGGACAAGGAGTTTGTCAACATCATGGTGGTGGTGCTGCCTTACGTCAAGGAGCAGGGAAGCAGCAAGTTCTCCATCCGCGAGTTGGTCGACCTGACGGGAACCGACGTACCGACCTTCTATAAAATTGTGACCGCCAATTTGTATAAGAATCCGCGTTCATTGGTACGTGTAATTCGCCTGACGCAGGTGCAGGAGATGCTTCGCAATACCAGCAAGTCGATAGAGGAGATTTCGGAGGACTGTTATTTCGCATCGCCCAACAGTCTCATCTCCAGCTTCTACCACGAGTTCCGCATGACGCCTCGTGACTATCGTCTGACTACTTGAAGACTACTTGTTGGTAGCCTACGAGTCGCCACGTCCTTTCCCCCGTTCCTTTGTAGTAGACCAGTCCCTGGTAGTGGTTTTCTGTCTCCGCAAACGACCCTTCCTCGGGCAGGCTGTGTGTCGTGCCGTCGAAGTCTCTCAGCACGTACTGGTAGGAGAAGTAGCCCTGTTTCTGTAGTATCCGCGCGTTGTAGCTGCGCTCGTTCTCGTCGTAGCTCATGACATAGTCGGCTGCGTCACCCGTCGTCCATTGTCCTTCTACGACGACCAGGGCGCCCTCGTAGTGCCTGGCCGGTTGTAGCTTGTAGTTCACGTAGACATAGTCGCAGGTGCGCTCGTTCTCGATATTGTCGCTATTGCGAACGAGGAAGGCGCCGTTGGCATCCTCGTCGTACACGTAGTTCGGGCGTGGTGTGTTGGTGAAGGGATAGGCCTGATAGTGCTCGCCGTCCCAGCTGATGTGGTCGATGCCGAGGGTGGGGTGGCTGACGTCGAGCACCTCGAACTTGTGGTACTCGTTGCCGCCCTCGAAGATGAGTTCCCTGTTGTGCTCCCAGCGCAGTCCGTCGGGCCGCACGTAGTTGGGTCTGACGTCGCTCTTCATGTTGTCCTCGCGGCCGTTCTGCATGACCAGCGTTCGCAGCTGCTCCTCGGGGTTGGTCACCTTCAGACCGTTGTAGTTGACCGTCATCGCCACCTGCTGATATTGGCGGTTGAGGCCGATGTCGGTATTCGCCGTCACGCCGAGTCCTACGTTCATCAGCGGTTCCGTCACGCGGAATTCCACGCAGGCCACCTCCTCGTCGCTATCTTCGTCCAGGATGTGCAGCCGGTAGTTGCCGCTCATCTTCAGCCGGCATCGCTCGTTGGGTATCTGGAAGCGGTAGTGGGTGTAGAGCACGGTGGTGTTGAGCGACGGCAGGTAGTCGTCGATGGGGTTGTCGTTGAACCCTTCCAGCCAGTCGCTCTCGAAGATGTCGTCCGAGGGTGTCCAGTCGAACTCACAATGCTCCAGGTGGTAGACGTAGCGGTGGTAGTCGTGCGAGAGCTCGTCGAAACTGACGTTCAGCACGTCGCCACGGAGGCGCATGACGGGGGGCGACAGCCAGTCCTGATTGACGACCGCCTGTAGCGTCTTCACGTTGTCGTTGCTGACGTGGCTTTTGGCCTGAGCCGTCAACGGCAGAAGGATGACGGCGAGGCAGAACAGTAACTTTTTCATGTTTTTTCTTATATTAACGTCAGAAAACCTAAAATATTACTAAAATCTGCGCCAGTTCAAAAAAAGTTAGTATCTTTGCATTTCAAACTATGAACAACAACAACTATATCAATAAAAGCTATGTCAAACAACAAAGAGAAACTTTTCAGCGAGTTCCAGGCGCCGACCACTCAGGAGTGGCTGGACAAGATTGAAGTAGACCTGAAAGGGGCCGACTTCCTTCTATCGCCGCGAGGACCTGAAGGACCTCAAGGCTGTCGATTCACTACCAGGTGAATTCCCGTTCGTGCGTGGTAACAAGAAGGACAACAACCTGTGGTTCGTCCGTCAGGACATCCAGGTGGACGATGCCAAGGCTGCCAACGCCAAGGCGCTCGACATCCTGAACAAGGGCGTCGACTCCCTCGGCTTCAAGATTGAGGGCAAGGACGTCAGCCGCGAGCTTATTGCTACGCTTCTCGAGGGCATCCTGCCGCAGTATGTGGAGCTGAACTTCAAGACGTGCCAGCGCCATTGTGTGGAGCTGGCCGAGGTGCTGGTGGCTTACTTCAAGGAGAAGGGTTACCCCCTTGCCGACCTGAAGGGCAGCATCAACTTCGACCCCATCGAGAAGATCCTGAAGAAGGGTAGGGACGTGTCGCCCGTGCTGGCTGAGGCCAAGCCGCTCATCGAGGCGCTCAAGGAGCTGCCGGGCTACAAGTGCATCAACGTCAACAGCCTCTCGCTCAACAATGCCGGCGCCTACATCTACCAGGAGCTGGGCTATGCCCTGGCCTGGGGTGCCGAGTATCTGAACCTCCTGACCGAGGCTGGCGTCGACGCTACGGAGGCCGCCAAGCGCATCAAGTTCAATATGGGCGTCTCCGAGAACTACTTCATGGAGATTGCCAAGTTCCGCGCCGCCCGCCTGCTATGGGCCCAGATTGTGAAGCAGTATGAGCCCAAGTGCGACTGCGCCTGTCAGATGCATGTCTGCGCCGTCACGTCGGAGTACAACCAGACGCTTTTCGACTCTTACGTCAACCTGCTGCGTTCGCAGACCGAGACTATGTCGGCAGCCCTTGCCAACGTCGACTCCATCGTGGTGACGCCGTTCGATAAGCCCTACGAGCAGCCGACGGACTTTGCCGAGCGTATAGCCCGCAACCAGCAGCTGCTGCTGAAGGAGGAGGCCCACTTCGACAAGCTCGTCGACGTGGCCGGCGGTTCCTATACCATCGAGCACCTGACCGACGCCATTGCCCAGGAGGGCTGGAAGCTGTTCCTCGCCGTTGAGGAGGCTGGCGGTTTCCTGGCTGAGGCTCTGAAGGGCAACATCACCAATGCCGTCAACGAGTCGAACACCAAGCGCCACGCCGCTGCCGCCACTCGTCGCGAGTTCATCCTCGGCACCAACCAGTTCCCCAACTTCACGGAGAAGAGCGAGGGCAAACAGCCCATGGGTTGTGCATGTGGCTGTGGCACAGCAACAAACGAGTCGGAGCTGCCCAAACTCAATACCGAGCGTCTGGCCTCTGAGTTCGAGGCTCTGCGTCTCTCTACCGAGAAGGCGCCGAAGCAGCCCATCGCCTTCATGCTGACCATCGGCAACCTGGCTATGCGTCAGGCCCGCGCCCAGTTCTCGTGCAACTTCCTGGCTGCTGCCGGCTACAAGGTGATGGACAACCTCGGCTTCAAGACTGTCGAGGAAGGTGTCGACGCCGCCCTCGAGGCCAAGGCCGACATCGTGGTCATCTGCTCCAGCGACGATGAGTATGCTGAGTACGCCATCCCCGCCTTCCAGTACCTCAACGGTCGCGCCATGTTCGTTGTGGCTGGCGCTCCCGCCTGCTCGGAAGACCTGAAGGCTGCTGGCATCGAGAACTTCATTCACGTTAAGTCTAACCAGCTCGGCACTCTTAAGGAGTACAATGCGAAGTTAGGAATCTAGTAATTTACGATTTAGCTATTTACGATTTACGATTTATTTTCGATTTGATTATTTAACTATTTATGACGAAAGATGAACTCCGCGAAAGGATGACGGTCTTTGCGGTAAGAATTGTGAAGATGGTTGACTCGATGCCGACGACGGTATCCGGACTTGCCATATCTAAGCAAATCGTACGCTCGGGCACGTCACCTTCGGCCAACTACAGGGCTGCTTGCCTTGCTAAGTCGGACAGGGACTTCGTCAACAAGTTAAAAATGGTTGAAGAAGAACTCGACGAAACATGTCATTGGTTAGATATCATTATGCGTAGTCAGTTAATGAGTGAATCGCGACTGAAACCTTTGTATCAAGAAGGCAATGAACTTCTGAATATTATAGCAAAGACCATCGTTTCAACGAAGTCACGAATGGCTGCCGATGAGATGGAGAGAGCGAAGAAATAACCAAATCATAAAATAGTAAATAAATCGTAAATAGTAAATCGTCAAATAGTAAATAAGAAAGATGAGAAAGAATTTTAAAGATATCGATATCTACGCTGGCATTCAGCAGAAGAATGGCCAGCTGTGGCAGCAGGAGAATGGCATTAGCGCTTCGTGGCGTACGCCCGAGCAGATTGACATTCAGCCCGTCTACACCAAAGAAGACCTCGAAGGTATGGAGCATCTCGACTTCGCAGCCGGTATTCCGCCCTACCTGCGCGGCCCGTACTCCATGATGTACCCCTTCCGCCCGTGGACCATCCGCCAGTATGCCGGATTCTCGACGGCCGAGGAGTCCAACGCCTTCTATCGCCGTAACCTGGCTTCCGGTCAGAAAGGCCTCTCCGTGGCCTTCGACCTGCCGACACACCGCGGCTACGACCCCGACAACGCTCGCGTCGTGGGCGATGTGGGTAAGGCTGGCGTCTCCATCTGCAACGAGGAGAACATGAAGGTGCTCTTCGGCGGCATCCCCCTGAACAAGATGTCTGTCTCGATGACCATGAACGGCGCCGTGCTGCCCATCCTGGCTTTCTACATCGTGGCCGGACTGGAACAGGGCGCACAGCTCGAGGAGATGGCCGGAACCATCCAGAACGACATCCTGAAAGAGTTCATGGTGCGCAACACCTATATCTATCCGCCCGCATTCTCGATGAAGATTATCGCCGACATCTTCGAGTACACCTCGCAGAAGATGCCGAAGTTCAACAGCATTTCTATCTCGGGTTATCACATGCAGGAGGCTGGCGCTACCGCCGACATCGAGCTGGCCTACACGCTGGCCGACGGTATGGACTACCTGCGCACGGGCGTGAACGCCGGCATCGACGTGGATGCTTTTGCACCCCGCTTGAGCTTCTTCTGGGCCATCGGCATGAACCACTTCATGGAGATTGCCAAGATGCGCGCAGGCCGTCTGCTCTGGGCTAAGATTGTGAAGTCGTTCGGCGCCAAGAACCCCAAGTCGCTCGCCCTGCGTACTCACTCGCAGACCTCCGGCTGGTCGTTGACTGAGCAGGACCCCTTCAACAACGTGGGCCGCACCTGCATCGAGGCTATGGCTGCCGTCTTAGGTCACACCCAGTCGCTCCACACCAACGCCCTCGACGAGGCCATCGCCCTGCCGACGGACTTCTCGGCCCGTATCGCTCGTAACACGCAGATCTACATCCAGAACGAGACCAAGGTCTGCAAGCAGATTGACCCGTGGGCTGGCTCTTACTACGTGGAGACGCTGACCAACGAGCTCGTCCACAAGGCGTGGGAGCACATCCAGGAGATTGAGAAGCTGGGTGGTATGGCCAAGGCCATTGAGACCGGTCTGCCCAAGATGCGTATCGAGGAGGCCGCTGCCCGCACGCAGGCCCGTATCGACTCAGGCGTGCAGACCATCGTCGGCACCAACAAGTACCGCCTGGAGCACGAGGACCCCATCGACATCCTCGAGGTCGACAATACCGCCGTGCGCAAGCAGCAGGAGGAGAGTCTCAAGCAGGTGCGCGCCACCCGCGACGAGGCCGCCTGTCAGGCAGCCCTCAAGGCGATTACGGATTGTGTCCGTGATTTCAACGAGGGTCGCAAGAGCAAGAACAACCTTCTCGACCTGGCCGTCAAGGCTGCCCAGCTGCGTTGTACGCTGGGCGAGATAAGTGATGCCTGCGAAGAAATCGTGGGCCGTTATAAAGCAGTAATCAGAACCATTTCAGGCGTGTACAGTTCAGAATCAAAGAACGATAGCGACTTCGAGTTGGCCAAGCAGCTGACCGACGAGTTCGCACAGAAGGAAGGTCGCCGCCCGCGTATCTTCATCGCGAAGATGGGTCAGGACGGACACGACCGTGGTGCAAAAGTTGTAGCAACGGGCTACGCCGACTGCGGTTTCGACGTCGACATGGGACCGCTCTTCCAGACACCTGCCGAGGCTGCCCGCGAGGCCGTCGAGAACGACGTCCACGTGGTGGGTGCCTCCAGTCTGGCTGCCGGCCATAAGACGCTCATCCCTCAGTTGATTGAAGAGCTGAAAAAGCTTGGCCGTGAGGATATTATGGTCATCGCCGGCGGTGTCATTCCCGCCCAGGACTACGACTTCCTCTATCAGGCTGGCGTTGCCGCCATCTTCGGCCCTGGCACCTCCGTCGCCAAGGCTGCCGTCGAGATGATGAAGATCCTGCTCGACAAGTAGACGACGATACCGTCATTCCTGAACCGACAGACTCCGGGGCCCCGCCGCTCCGGAGTCTTTTATCTAATGATGATTCGTTTCATGAGTGTATGATGTTTATTTGATATTTCCAAAATAGCTATAGTGGTTGTTGTCGGGATTGACGATGATTCGTTCAACGACAATCTCAGGGTCAATCATGATGAGCTTCAGGGTGTGACGGCCGGGTGTTGTGTTAAACGTGGCGTCGAGCCAACGCAGATTGTCGAATACCTCGTCGCGGCGAGGAAGCTGACGACCGTTCACGAATCCACTCAGGGCGAGACGGCTGCGAGGAGGCAGAGGCTTCAGCACTTTCGAGACAGCGAGATTCTGAGGGGTGTATTCCGAGAAGGTGTCAACGATGCCGCGACGGGCGTCAATGACCTGTACGGGCTGGTCGTCAAGCTGTATGCCGAGACGCAGGCCACGGGCAGGCAGAATGTCCTGAGTGGGCAGGATGCCAACAGCCACCTTGCCATCTTCTGCTAATTCAATCTCGTACTCCAGTTTCGGGCCGCTGCCATCAGCAGGCCATTCCTTCATCACGTCCTTGGCGCCCATGCAGCCCTCGCCGCGACCGAGGTCGGGCAGGAAAATCCACTCTTCGTCGGCATTCGTATAATCGTTGACGCCGACGGTGTACTCCTTCGTATCCCTTGGCGCACAGAGAAGATGGTGGTCAACCTTAAAGCCAAGATCCATTGGGTTGTAGTTCTTGTCGGGAATGCTCCACTTGGTGTAGCCGATGTGGTTGTCTTGCATCATGCCGTCCCACTTACCGCCTGCCATCACCTTATTATAATAATCGCTGAGGCGCTGGTCTTTCTCCATGAGAGCCTTAACGGTCTCGCGGTCGCCCATTGTGGCGGCGTTGTATATCATGGCGACGCCGGCAGAGGCTACAGCAGGATAATATACAAGCTGATAGAAGGCATCCTGCGACTCAGCCGGGATACGCTCCCTCAGAGCCTCGCAGCGCAAGACGATTCTCTGCCACTCGTTGTTCAGACAAAGCATCTCCTCGTAGTTGAAGAGACCAGGCACCTGTGCCTCGGGCTTGCGCATGAGGTTCAGCTTCGAGTAGCGGGCAATGATGTCGGCACACTCTTGTGCATCTTTTGCCGATATGTCGCCGAGCACGGATCTTGTCCATTGTCTCAGCCACTCTTCTTCCTGTCCGGGCTGGATGGCATCGGGGTTCCACGCGTAGCGCATGATGAAGTCGATGGGCGCCTCCTTCGGCTTCAGGTCGCCCACGTTGATAATCCAGATGCGGTCGATGCCGCTCTGGTAGGCCAGATTCAGCTGTTCGCGCAGCTTGGGGATAGTCGTGGTGTTCACCCATCGGTCGTTCCACGGGCCGCCGTTCATGTCGATATGGTAGTACAGGCCGAGACCGCCCTTGCGACGGCGCTCGAAGTCGCGACCCTTGCGGCGGATGTAGCCCCAGTTGTTGTCGCATAGCAATAGCGTCACGTCGTCGGGCACGGTGAAGCCCGCGTCATAGTAGCGCTGCACTTCCGTAAAAATAGCCCATAGCTGCGGCACGGCGTCGGCTCGCCCGTAGATGTCCTTGATAATCTTGCGCTGGCCGTCGATGACGTTGCGGAGCGTCCGCATGTTCTCCTGGTCGTCGCCCTTACCCATCGCCACGTCGCCGTCGCCACGCATACCGATGGTCACGAGGTTGTCGTAGGCCTTGTTGCGCTCCATGCCCTCGCGGAAGAACTTGTCCACGCGCTCCTTGTTCGTGGCATAGTCCCAGGGCCCCACCTGTTCTTTCCTCCGCAGATACTCCTGATGCGAGCGCATCATCGGCTCGTGGTGCGAGGTGCCCATCACGATGCCCATCTCGTCGGCCAGTCGCGGACTCTCGGGATCGTCCTCGTTGAAGGCCGTTGCCCACATAGCAGGCCAGAAGTAGTTGGCCTTCAGCCTTAGCAGCAGTTCGAAGATATGCTCGTAGGCCTTCGCGTTCACGCCGCCAAAGTGCTTCTGACACCAACCGCCAAACGATGGCCACTCGTCGTTAATAAAAATGCCGCGATACTTCACCTTGGGCGACGGCTGCACGAAACGTCCACCGTTGTAATATAGTTCGTCCTGATGCTTCACGGGTGCGTCAGCCATCCAGTACCACGGGCTGACTCCGATGCGCTCCGAGATGTCGTAGATGCCGTAGATGGTGCCGCGCTTGTCGCTGCCCGCGATGACCAGATTCCCGTCCACCACGTCGATGAGGTACGACTCCCATTGGCCTTTCACCTGCCGCACATCGAGTTTCTTCTGCTTGATAAGCTTATCTATCAACTTGCTCTTACCAATCGTTCCGACGATGATAAGCCCCCTCCCGGCTTCGCCCGACTGGGTGAGGAGTTTATCCGCGTCGGTTCCTCCCCCCAGTTGGGGGGATAAGAGGGGGGCTTCCGTTCCCGTCACCTTCCTCACGTCGTCGCTCAGGCCGTTCGCCGCCCTCAGCACGCCCTTCCAGTCGTTCCCGTCCACCACAATCGTTGCCGTCTTGCCGTCCTTGGCAATACAAACCTTGTTATTCGCCGTCGCTGTTAGCGCCATGAGTGCCACGAGGGCGACAGTCATCAATCGTTTCATAATGCTATTATTTTAGGTTTTCGTCGCAAAATTCTGCTGCAAAGATACGGAAAATGCAACAAAACCCATGCAGGATTTTGTTGCATTGAAATAAATAATTGTTGCAATTGGCGGTAATCGCCCCAGGGAGAAACCCCTGAGCGATAAAAAACAGCTTCTTGTCTACTTTCCTACTTTCCTACTTTCTGTGTTTCTCAGAGTTCGGCGAGCAGTTTCTTGTAGTTGCCGCGCATGGTGCGCTCAATGGCCTTGTCGGCAAGCAGTCGTTCCAGCGTCTTCTGGCCTGAGCGAGTATTGGCATAGCCGAAGGTCTTAGCGAACTGCTCGGTTGTGAACTCCTGGGACAACAGGCGGAAGCACTCTTGAAACTTCGTCGTGCGACGACGGTAGGTGGTGGCATCGCGCATCTGGTTCTCATAGTACTGACGGTGCAGTTCGTAGTACCAATAGTGCTGCGTGCGGTATTGTATATCAAGGACCAAATCACAAAGAGCAAGGTCGGTGTCATCAATGATATACGTGCCTGTCTGCTCGCGCTCCTGTTCGTGGCGAAGGTCAATGTAGGGGGCGCTCACATTGATTCCGTAGTACGGAATACGCTTAATCTGCAACCAGTCGGCCTTATCCCTGTCGTTGAATTCGGCAATGGCACGTCGCTCGTCCAGTTTATAGGCTATCTGGCGCAGCGTCTCGTTGTAGGCCTCAATCTTGGGGTCTTTACGGCGTAGTGGCATCATCTCAAACTGGTCGGGGCCGAGGGGAATTGTGGCTGTGCGGGTGTCGAGACCTGAGTTGATGTTGCGTTCGTTCACGAGTTTGGGCAGGCTACTTGGTGTAAACGTCTCGCACATATTCCAAAATACTCTAAAACGGGCACTTACGCTCTGTTTGTTAGAGTAGTGCTGATCGTCGTACTCATTATGAAAAGAACGCAAAATCATATAGTCGCGGCTTATCCAAGAGCCTGATTTTGAGAGTGTTAGGTCCTTCTCGCCATCGACCGTCACGATGTGGCGCCCCATTTCCTGTTCGTCTACCACCTCCTTCGAGTTCACCATTGAGCGTATGAACTCCGTGTTCGACGTTCTGGCACCGAGGAATCGGTTGTACAGTGCTGGGCGCAAATCCTTCTCCTTGTTACTGCCCTTAGCGTCAGTGGACTCCTTCCAGGAGTTGGTGCTCTCGTCGGCCAGTTTGCCTTCCTCGATGTAGGGCAGTAGCAACAGGTTGGTCAGTCGCTCCATGGCTCGTTTGCCTCCCGTCGGGTCGCCCACCCCCCAGATGATGTAGTTCAAGCGTGTGCGTTCGCAGGAGTCGGCATAGAAGTAATAGTAGCACAAATCCATGTCGGAGCCCATCATCATAGCCGATGCAAAGAGCAGGAAGGGCCACGTGGTGCGCGGATGTGGCTCGCAGACCTCGCGCAGCCCGGGGAATACGTCGAAGAAACTCTCTATCTGGTCGCACCAGCGGTCGAAAGGCAGTTCTGACAGCGGGTCAGAGCCGTTCGAGGCCACCGCAGGCATTTCGTCGTTGATGCCTGCCTGGGTCAGCATGTCTTGCAACTCCTTCGGACGGCGGCGTAGCAGGGGCTTTCGCTGCACCGTTGCGATGCAGTTCTCCAGCTCGTCGGCTGTCTGGTCGGTCCAGTTCTTTACGTAGCTCAGCTGTCGGCCTATGGCCAGTGCCTTCTGCGCGTTGTTGTCGGTGAGCAGCAGTAGCCATGGAGCCGTCTCGCCCAGCCATGTCTCGTGGCGGTGTCCCTCGGCAATGGTCTCGCCATAGCGTCCGTCGAAGGCTTTGACAATGGCCTGCTCGCGCTCTGTGAGGCTGACCTGCTGGGTGCTCACCAACGGTGTGTTCTGTGTTGCTGTTGCAACGGCTTCACCCTTGCGAGCCTCCTTGCGCTGTCGTTCCAGCTCCTGCCAACGGGGTAGGGTAGGCTCCGACTCACCACGGCGGTAGGCCTCGCCATACTTCTGCTCGTAGGCAGGATTCTGGTAGGTGAAGAGCGTCTCCCAGTCGATGTACTTCACGTCGCTGGCCTTAGGAATAAAGTGGGCGTGGTCCGAGTTCTTCGTCTGACCGTCGGCATAGTCCAGAACGCCCAGCAGTTCGGCCATCTGGTAGGCATTGTCCTGCAGGTTGCCCCAGTCCTCGCGGGCTTTGAAAATCACCTTCGCGCCCTCGCCACTTGGTGTGATGAATATACAGACGATGCCCAGTTCTTGGAAGTCCTCGCGCTGTAGCCACTCCTGTATGCGCTCTTCGGGATTCGGCACGTGGTCGGCGTCGAGCACGGCCAGTCCCGAGAGGTAGCCATACTGCTGCACACGCCACAGCCCTGCGCGGTTCCAGCGGTCTGTGCTCTCGGCAAAGCGGGCTATCGTGGGAATGATGGCCGGTAGCGATGACTTCTTCTGCACGATGTAGAGCTTCACACGTTCCTGGTCTGACGTGGGCATACGCTTCTTTGCACGACGCTCGTCCTTCTTCAGCTCCTTGGCCAGCCAACTCTTGTAGTCGTCGGTGGCTGCCACTTCGCCGACGAACTCGTCCACCGCCTGACGTGCCTCGGCTGCGACCATCTGACGTTTCAACTGGCGGTAGTTGTCAATGAGTTCGTTGTTCTCAGGATGCTCCGTCATCGCCTTGAGCGCCTGCTGGCAGAGTTCCTGCGTGGGTTGGTTGATGTTTGGTTGGAATACAATCATTTCTTCTGTCCTCCATTTTTAATAAGGTTAATTACTCGGTTGAATCTCTCTGATGCCGGCAGTCTTCTGACCACCAACTGCACTTGGCGCAGCACCTCGGCCTGCCAGTCGCGCGGGTGACGTGAGAGGCTGATGGTGCCCGTGAACGTCACCTCGCCCTTTCCCTCGTCTAACCAGCATTGCAGGCCTTGTTCGTTCACTACGCGCAGGCTGTCGGGCTGCGCCATGGGCTTCTTAGGCTTCAGATCCTTGGTCAGCGCGTTGAACTGAGCCAGCACGTCGGCATACTGGTCGGGGCTCGACTCCTTGGTCTTCAGCGTGAACATCTTCGAGGGGTCGCTACCCGTCGTCGTCCAGCGCTTGCCACCGCCACGGCAGCTCTTCACATCGGTTTGCGAACTCGGACCGTCGTTGTAGGGTGTAAAGCCGAACTCTTTGGTCAAAGGGTCGAGGCACGCTGTGCCCCGAACCCGGATTTTTTTGTTTGTCTTTTCCATCTTTTTACCTTATTTATATGACAGTAAACCCAATGCCCAAATCCTGCAGGAATTCGAAGTAGCACATAGCCCAGTCCTCGGCCTCCTGCTTCGTGTCGAAGGCGTCGATGTCGAACAGCTGCTCATAGCAGTTGCTACGAGCGTAGCACCATACCGAGAACTTGCCTTGGCGGTGGCTGCCTTTCTTGTGCTCCAGCACCGTCAGCTCCAACTTCAGCGGCTCATCTTTCATGTCGAGCGTCACGCCCAGGTGCTTCAGGTCCGCCACACGGTGCGCCAGCACCTCCATGACATCGTCCTCTGGAAACTCCAGTGCCTGTCCCAGCATCTTGGCCAGCGCCAATGCGCCCACCGTGCCCCCAGCCTCGCAGAGGAAGATGTAGCGGGTGTCGCCACCAAGATAGTCGTCGAGCGGCTCCACCACCATGCCGGGCGTCGTTACCCACCAGCGTTCGCCGAGAAATGTTACTAACAACGGAAATCCCGAGAAGTCGTCGTAAACCACTGCTGAGAACTCCTTACTACCTAACCCTTTACCACACTGTGCAAAACCTTCACGCGTGGAGCCCATGGGTGCGGGCTGATAAGAATCTCTTTTCTTCATTTTATGAGAGATTTTATTTTGTTAATGCCTTGCACTTCAGCCGCCATAGGCGATTTTCTGCAGCTGTCGGGACCTGTGCTCAGATGCGCTATGCGCGAACCCTATTTTACGTATGTCTTTTACGTGAAGGTTTACTTCCCGACAGGTGCAAAAACAAACTTGCATCCCCGAAGTCTAACTTCACCTTCGACGATGCAAAGTTACAAAGAATATAAAGAGGGAATAGTTATATGATAGTGTCTTTCATTGTATCAGGGGGGCACAGGGGGGAAAGTAGATTACCCCCTAGGGGGGAGCTATATTTTAAGCTCTGACAAATTAAGTTCTAAGTTATTGCAGAGTTTATTCAGTGCCGTAAAACCTGTTATAGATTGATCCTTTTTGTATTCGTAGTCTAATGGTGGTTCTCCATTACTATTCAACCATGATACGTATCTAAAGTTGTCTTTTTTGAAGTAACCATTATGATAAGTTCCAAGGGAATCTGCACTGCATTTAACCTTCGACGTAGGAAACCAAACCATCATCTGATTCTCCATGTCAGTATTAGATATTTGTCGATTCTCTAGCAATAAGGAATGATGATTCTCCAAAAAGAGTAGAAGAGAAAAGTATTGATAAGGATAACAGATCTGGTCAATTGAGTACTCTTTAATCCAACACCAAAGTTTTTTTAGTTGCTCTCGATTGAATGTGGTTTTGAAAATGATATTGATAAGAGCCGACGGCATTCCCAAATCTCCATCAGAACGTTCCTCTGGCACGGCCACGATGGGGGGGACTTCCTTAGAAGAAAGTATGTCATTCAAATTACTATCTATTTCGGGATTAAAGCCAAATGTCAAAAATGCCGTTTTGATACAAAAAGCCCATCGCAAAGCTTCATCTTTGCTAAAAGCACCTTTAATATTTTTAAGACATTCTATGATGGTGTATGTCTCAGTGCCAATGGATATTTTTGATTGAAGTGTTGTCACAGTTTGGCGGCGTATTTCTGGTTCAGTAGACTGATGAGCTCAGCGAATTGTGGCTCTTTGCATCGGAATTCTATTGTAATATCATCTCTTTCTACTGCTCTTTTGTAGTCGTCCACCTGTTCGGATATTCTTACAAACATATCATCCTGAGTACTTACTTTGACGGCTATAAATAAAGTTGTAAGATTAACAATATGATTTGCCGTGAGACATGCTGTTTTAGCATCCAAATGACCATACATCAGTTCAAGACGACCATGGGGATTGTTGGGGTAAAATTCAGGGGAAATCTTAAATCCAAATGATTTTATGTCATTCACAAGTCGGGTCATCATAAAACCTGATGACATACCAGACAAATTGCGAAGGCGTTCCACTGAACAAAAATGTACCAATGAAATATAATCTGCATTGTCATAGCCCAGCAGTTCTGTATTGCTTACGTCAGTTTGCCATACATTATTTTCTGTCCAACGCTCTGGTATAATCAATTGTGAAGGAAGCTGCTTTGACTTGTTACTATAACTTACAACAGGCATAGAAACAATGCGGAGTGCTCCTGGCATATTATCACCTCTCAGTTGTGGCTGAACTACAAGCAACGAACCAGTTTGTATGCCAACTCGACCGCGTAAATATATTATAGGATAGGGCGGATTGAGTGGCACATAATGTGAATTGAATTGGATGTTGTTCTCCATATTTACTACTTATTATAATTACTATTTTATACATTTAATACGGTTTTCCTTTCATCCTCTGTCAGTCCATAGAGGTCGAACACTTTGTTGTCAATCTCTTCGTCTGTGGCCTTTATCTGTGCCGAGAGTGCTTGACATTCTGCTACGCATTGGCTGAAGTATTCTTCCCACTCGCCTTGCTGCTTCAGCGGGATGGCGATTTTCTGCTTCTTCAGTTCTGTCATCAGGCCCTTGAAGTCCATCTGGTCAAACTGCTGCAGGGCTGTGGTTATCTTCACACCCTCCAAGTTGTTTGTGACACTACGCAAGAACAGGTTGCGCTTCGTCTGCAATTGAGAGTTCAGGGAGAGCATCGTTTCTGCATAGATTGACATATTTTCATCAATCATTGGGATTGGTAGTTGCAATAAATGCGTCCTTTTTACTTGTGCCAATGTTTTACCAACTTCAGGATTGATAAAACTTCGGTAATACCATGTTATGAATTTTGAATTTAACAGGGTGAGAAGTGCTTTTAAGGAGTATCTGTTGCTATCATCACGCAAGACATATAGATTATCTCGGCAGATAAATTGCTTGTCATCATATGTTGCAATAATAC
>Ga0310694_10002046_pt1 | contig 21414 bp, 17 predicted proteins | sample 174DNAGHGhighgp2_FD_203884 | JGI IMG/M metagenome (GOLD analysis project Ga0310694, IMG submission 203884) | Sheep rumen microbial communities from Palmerston North, Manawatu-Wanganui, New Zealand - 1742 DNA GHGhigh gp2 (v2) (version 2) | ecosystem: Host-associated > Mammals > Digestive system... | reverse complement strand
GGTCAAATCACTTTCTTTCTGTCTATTCATAGGTGAAAGGAGAAATTGGTTCTGAGAGAACCGCGGCCACCCCAGTTGAAAGAAAAAGAAATGGTTGTTAAAATATGGTGGGATATCCCACAGGAGAACAACGTTATGGCAACGATCGCATTAATGTATGACGCCAAGGTCGATTCCAAAAAAAGAATCACCCTGCGTGGAGCGAAGTACGATTACTACAGCGTTCAAGAACTTGATGACGGCAGCGTCATCCTTTCGCCGCGCGTTCTCGTTCCTCCGTTTGAGATCTCTGAAAATACCCTCGAAACGATTGACCGTTCCGGGGATAATTTCAAAAAAGGCATTGTGTCAGAACCAATCAAGGTTTGATCGTTCTAACTTTTTAATAACTTTTCGGTAAAATCCCTCTCTTTTTGTCTATTCATAGGTGAAAGGAGAAATCTATGACCAAACTCATCATCGTCGCCCTCATCGTGACGATCGTCGGCATCGTCGCTTTCGCCGCCGCGGAAAAAGCCCGATCCGTCATCAACAATGCCGGCACGACTTTAGTCGTGTCCAGCGAATCCCGAACCATAACCGTCTCCATCTCCGGGGAAGTTATGAAAAACTACCCAAACGGAGGGACTTACGTCTTGCCCATCGATTCCGTTTTGAGCGACCTCATCCTCGCGGCCGGAGGCGCGACCACGAACGCCGATCCGAAAGCCTATGACGGGGACTTCTTGCTCGAAAACAAGATGAGCTTCTATATCGCCCCTCTATATGACAACACGAATACCTGCTCCACGGAGCCGATCGCCAAGGTCAATATCAATACGGCCGACAAAGCCAAACTCATGGAAGTGAGCTCGATCGGTTCGACCGTTGCCCAAGCTATCATCGCCTATCGGCAGAACAATGGCCAGTTCCGGCGCATCGAAGAACTAAAGAACGTATCCGGCATCGGCAATGCGACGTTCGAGAAGATCAAGAATTTCGTTCAGATTTTCGAATGAGTTCTTTGCGACCTTCGGCGGAGTCGTCTTTGGCTTCATTTTGGGCGCCAGAGCGTGGTTCCGCGGCTTTTCGCTCACAGGGATGGCATATTGCCTAATCCTCCTAATTTCGGCCGTTATATCGCTTCTAAAGAAAAAGAGGGGGTTTTGCCTCGCCCTCATCGTCGGGGCCGTCCTCGGGATATTGCCATCCGCCTTTCTTCAATCGGCATCCGTTTCCGTCCATCGCGGCATCGTGGTGGAGGTCAAGGCGAACTACTTCCTTTTTCATAGCGGTGGCATCACCTATTACGTCGCCGAGAAAAACACCGTTCACGAAGTTGGTGATTTATTAAATATCCAAGGCAATTCATCACCTTTGCGGTTCACCGAATACGAAGGGCGGTTCTCCTTTGCGGATTATCTCAATACCAAAGGCGTCCATTATGAGCTGAAAGCAAGTGATATTTTGTCAATATTCAACCGACCGTTCCGTTTGAGGTCTGCCGAGTTGGAGTTTCTCTCCGCTTTTGATGACAATACGGCGACCTGGATTGACGCGATCGTTTTCAATCATCGCGACTCTTCTGACCCCATTTTCGACTCGATTTCGGCGATGGGCCTATATGCGACTTTATCGAACGGCGGCATCTTCTTGTCCCTTTATATCCGGGCTTTGGATCACGTCGGTAAGAAAGTGTTTCGGAAAGAAGGGACGACCACCTTCCTTCATTTTCTCGCCCTCGGCCCTTTCTTGCTTTTCGCTCCAACCAAGATCGGCGTCTGGCGCGTCTTTCTCCGCGAGGTTCATGCGGTGGTGTTCAAACGCCAATCGCTCAATAAGATTCAGCTGCTTACGTTGAATGCCGGGACCTTGCTCATTTTCTATCCATGGGCGGCCCTTCAAAGCGGGTTTTTCTACGGATATGGGTTATCGCTCGTCTTTACTTTATCGGGCCCATTGATCGGAAGCATCTCCGATAAGACCAAGCGGTTCTTCGCCTCGCGCCTCCTAATGGAGGCGTTCCTTCTTCCGATTGCAATCAGCCGCGGTTCGTTGTCTTTGCTCGCACCTCTTTTCCGCCTCCTCTTCTTCCCATTTATCGCCCCGTTTCTATTTCTATCCGAAGTCAGTTTCTTCACCCTGCCTTTCCCACGATTGTTTGGGGGTTACGCCAAAGGGATCCGCGCCGTACTGAGTTTCTTATCGAACGCGAATCTTTCATTGCCGATCTTCGGTTACAACGGCGAGGCTCTTATCATTCTGTATTACGTTTTATTGGTCGCCGCCTTGTTCCTTTTGGATGGTGGATTCGGCCGTTATGCCAAACATGCAGCGGTGACGTTTGCCGTCATCGTCGCGTTAAACGCATCGCCCTTATACAATCTTGTCTCCGGCCAGGTGACTTTCCTTAATGTCGGCCAGGGCGATGCGATCATCATCCGCGATCGATTGAAAACGGTGATGATCGATACTGGTGGAGTCAATTCTTTCGACATGGCCGCGGAGGTGGATATCCCCTATCTACGAAGGCAACGGATCTACCACATCGACTATCTCATCGCCAGCCATGGCGACTTCGATCACATCGGGGCGGCGTCCTCATTGATGTCCCATTTCGATGTGTCGCATTTCATCGATTCAACCGAGTCGTTTCCCTTAACAATCGGCCGCCTTCACTTTGTGAACTACAACATTTACGGTGGGGATGACGAGAATGCGAAGTCTTTGGTTCTCGGCTTGGAATTCCTTGGCAAGCGGTGGTTGTTTATGGGCGATGCCCCAATCTCCGTCGAACGAAGAATCATCGTCGATCACCCCGAGCTGCGGTGCGACATTTTCAAGGTCGGTCACCATGGCTCGGACACTTCGACCTGCCTCGAATTCCTCCGCGCCGTCCAACCGAAAGAAGCCGTCATCAGCTGCGGGGCGAACAACCGTTATGGGCATCCGACCGAAACCGTATTGGAACGATTAAATAGGGAAAACGTCCGCATCCGGCGAACCGACCTTGAGGGATCCATCGTTTATCGCGGTTTCGGATAACGTCTCGCAGCGGATTTGATATAATGATAGACAAGTATGATTTACGTCTATCATTCCTCGCAACGGGCCATGGTCCGGGCCGCCTTCAAAAAGCAGATCGCCGCTGACTTCCCCGAGCGGGATGATTTGAACTACGTCGAGATCGATCTCACCCAGACCCCGAGCCAGGAAATCGTCGTCGAATGTGACAGCATGGCTCTTGGTTACGACCGCAAAGCGGTCGTTGGGCTCAATGCCTACTTCCTGGAGAAGAAGAGCAAACAGAAACCGCCCAAGGACGAAGAAAAGAAATTCCTTTTGGAATACCTCGCCAATCCGAACCCCGATGTCGATCTCTATTTCCTCGTTTATAGCGACACCCTCGATGAGAAAAACGAGTACTATCCGTTGCTCGTCAAAGCGGACGCCAAATTCAAATCGATCGCCCCATTAAACGATGCCGATTGGGCCAAGCAGATCGCCAACTATTTCAAGAAGCGCGACATCGCCATCGACCCCGACGCCGTGGCGACTTTGGTCACCCGCATCCACGGGGACTATGCCTTATTCCAAACCGAGACGGAGAAGCTTGCGACTTACGCCGCCGACAGCAAACGCCTTACCAACGCCGACGTCGAAGCCTTGACCGTCGCCCCGCTCGAAGAGAATGCCTTCCTTCTTGCGAACGCGCTCACGCGCGGTAATAAAAAAGAAGCCTTCCGCATCTACGAAAGCTTAAAGGTCAGCAACGTCGACGAAGTCGGCTTATTGAACTTGCTCGCCAACCAGTTCCGTTTCCTCAACGAAGTCCGTTATCGCCGCGACCAGGGGCTGACCCCGGAAGGCATCGCCAGCGACCTCAAGTGTACCCCGGGCCGGGCGCGCGCATCCCTCGGCAACTTGTCGAGAATGAATGATCGGACTTGCCTGGTCGCCCTCGAAGAAATCTATCAGACCGAGAAGGATATCCTGACCGGGGCCAAGCAACAGCAGTTGGCCTTTTCCCTCTTCCTCGTCAACTTCAAGTTACGGCCATAAAAAAGAAAGCCCCCAACGGGGGCTCTTTTCTTTTTGGTATCGCTTATTCGAGACCGTTCACCAACTTGGTGAGGTGGGATTTTTTCCGCTTCGCCGAGTTCACGGTGATGGTGCCGAGCTGGGAATAACGGTCGAGGAGAGAGACGGCTTCGCTCAAAAGAGAGACGGCTTCTTCTTTGCGGCCGGCTTTGACGGCGGCTTCGACTTTCTTGATCGCGGTCTTGAGTTCGCTCTCGCGGCTGTTATTGATTTCGTGATTGCGCTCTCTGGTGCGGATGCGCTTTTCTTCCGATTTGATATTTGCCATGGTTACAATCTTCCTTCTATTTGCGGTAGTGATTTTATCCGCTTTTAGCGGACAAAGCAACGATAATTTCTTGCTTTAAGCAAGAGCTAACCCTCATGCCGGATGGTGAGGATTTCCTCGGCGAAGCTGTCGACGGTGAGCAAGACGCCGTACTTCTCGATGGGGATCGTCACCTCGCAGGCGACGTTGAGATCCTGGACCATCGCGACGTAGCTCATCGAGTCGCCGCCTAAGTCGTGCTCGAAGTGGGCGTTGTCCTCGATCTTCTCGGCGGGGACGACGAGGATCTTGCCCCAGACTTCCTTGATTTTATCAAGGACTTCGCGGGCTTCCTTCGCGTCGAACCGGCTTAAGTCGATCTTCGGTTTGGCGGCCTCTTTGCCGCTTAATTCGCCGCCTTCGGCATTGAGGAAGTCATCGTACTTCTTGTTCTCAAGAAGCTCTTTGATGACGTAGCGTTTGACCTTCATGCCATTCGCGAGGGGCAATTGATTCTTATAAATCAATAAGCGGACGACTTTCTTCTCATTCGGCAGGTTGTTGTTCAGCCGCTCGAATTCGCGGTTGAGCTCTTTGAGCTCCATCTCATTGAGGACGTGGTCGAGCTCGAGGACGAGGGTGACATCTTCGTCGCCTTTCTTCTTGCCTTTGACCCCGAGGACGACGTTCTGCTTCAAGAACGGGAGTCCCTTGAAATAGAATTCGAGTTCGTCGGGATAGACGTTTTCGCCGTTGGCGTTGATGATGACGTCTTTGATGCGCCCGCGGATGTAGCAACGGCCGTCCGCGTCGATCGCGGCGATGTCGCCGGTCGCCATATAGCCTTCTTCGTCGTATTCGGGTTCCTTATGGACGCCGCCGATGATCTCTTCGATATGGAGGGAGCCGGTCTTGACGAGGAGCTCGCCCTGGCCGTCTTTCTCGTTCTTCAGTTTGTAGGACACCCCGGCGAAGGGGATGCCGATTGAAGCGCGTAACCGGTCTTCGAGGACCGGGGATTGCTCGACGGAGCTGACCCCGAATTCAGTCATGCCGTATCCGTTATATAACGGATAACCGACCCCATTGATGATATTGAGGGTCTTCGGGGACAGATAACCGCCTCCGGAGATGCAGTACTCGACCTGGGTGCCGAACACCCGTTTCTGAACCAGTTTCTCGAAGGCTCGGCTCGCGGCGAACCCAGCTTCCTTTTTGCTGATCTTCCCCGTCTTGTAATCGATGAGGCGCTGGAGCAAGCCCTGACCCTTTTTGTTATCGGGATCATCCGCGGACCGCTCGATGTTCTGAGCGATGCTATCCCAGAAGAGAGGCACCGAGAACACATGGGTCACTTGGCCTTTCTTGATCGCATATAGGAGGTCGCGGGAGTTGATCGAATACGGGTAGACGATCGCTTTCCCGAAGAAGGTGAACCAGAGGAACACGGCGACGAACCCGAACACGTGATGGAAGGGGATCATCCCGAGGATGTTGATTTTCCCCGGGTGCATCAATGTCTGCGAGTGCGACGGGATCGAAGTGGCGCTCATGATTTGGGCGCATAAGGCTTTGCCGTCGAAGACCATCAGTTTGATGGCCCCGGTCGTTCCGCTCGAGCAGAAGATGACTTTGTTGCCCCAATGGGGGACGAAATCGGGATTGCTGTCGCTTTCGTAAACGGAAGCGAGGGTAAAACAAGGAACGCCATAGTCTTCCTTCTCATCGGCGAAGACCGCTTTGGCGGCCGACTGTTCGACGAGGTTGATGGTGTTTTCTTTGGCTAAGCGCGCATCGATGAGAAGCGGCGTGAACCCGTTCATGAGGATCGCCCAAAAGAGCAATGGCCACTCGGGGCAGTTCCGGAGTTTGAGGCCGACGACCGACTCAGCGGGAATGTCCTTGAGAAGGACGGCGAGGCGGAGGGCGAAGTCCTCGGCCCGGTCGCGATATTCGACGTAGTTATAATGGAACGCTTTGCCCTGGTTGTTGAAGAACACGGCGGCCGTCTCTTTCGTATGGAGGGACAGCATCGTTTCATAGATGTCTTGCATCCGCTTCTCGGTCTTTTCCAGAAGCAAGGCCGTATCGATGAATCGTTGGCAATCGTCCTGACGATAATTTTTCATAAGATGAATCCTTTCGTAAGAAAGTCGTGGTAATCATACTCTCCCGTCAAGAGGGGATATACCTCTTTTTTCACCCTTGTCCGTTTTATGGGCTTTTTAAAGGGAAAATGCGTTTCGCATTTGGGGAAAAAGCCGCAAAAGTTTATACTTATTGATACGGAGGGAAGTCGATGAAATACCTAGAACCCAAAGATGTGAAAGTCTTATTCATGGGAACGCCGGAAATCGCGGTTCCCTCTTTGCGTGCCCTCGTCGAAAATGGCTATCAAGTCATTGGATTGGTAACCCAGGAGGACAAAGAGATTGGGCGCAAGAAAGTTCTTGCGCCAACCCCGTGCAAAGCGTATGCGCTAAGCCAAAATATCCCCGTTTTCCAACCCCATAAAATCCGCAAAGAACTGGATTGGGCGAATGGTTTGGAATTCGACGTGATCGTCACGATGGCCTATGGGCAGATCGTCCCGGACGCCCTCTTAGCGATGGCCAAAATCGGCGCGGTCAATCTCCACGGATCGCTTCTTCCCGCCTATCGCGGGGCGGCTCCGATCCAAAGAGCGATCGAAAACGGCGAGAAAGAAACCGGCATCACTTTGATGGAAATGGTCCACGAGATGGATGCCGGCAAAATGTACGCCAAAGCGTCAACCCCAATCGGTCCGAGTGAGACATATAGTTCGCTGGCGAACCGTTTAAGTGACATCGCCGCAACCCTTTTGATCAATCACTTGATGGATTACGTCAACGGAAATATCGTAGGCGAAGAACAAGATCCATCGAAAGTCACCTTTGCCGATAAGATTTCCGTCGAAGAGGAAACTTTGAGCATTCATCAAAACGCTATTTCGTTAATTCATAAAATAAATGCCTTGAGCGAAGACCCTGGCGGACATGTCGTTTTCCGCGAGAAGAAGCTCAAAATACTCGGCGCATCTCTCCTCGATGAGGTCGAAGATGAGCCAATCGGCACCCTTTCGGTAAGAGCCAAAAAATTGGCGCTTCAGGCCAAGGGTGGCCATATTTCCCTGGATTTCGTCCTGCCTGAGGGCAAAAAGGCGATGTCCGGACGCGATTACGCCGGAGGAGCGAGAATCCTGCCTGGCGAGAAGGTCAGCTAAGTGGACGACAAAATCTATTTGACGTTATCGGTGCACGGCTTGGTCGATTTTTTGTTGCGTCGCGGCGACATCGATAATCGCATCTATAACAATGAGACGATGCAGATGGGCACGAAGATCCATGCCTCGCACCAAGAGAAACAGGGGAGGCAATATCTTTCCGAAGTCGTTCTCCGCGGCGTGATTGATCGCCCAGCCGGGGTTTTGACCCTTGAAGGGCGGGCCGACGGCATCATCGAAGGCGGCGCCTACCCGATCATCGATGAAATCAAATCGACGGTGGCCCCGCTCGAAGAATTCTATGAGCAACAGAAGGATTGGCATCTCGGTCAGGCTAAGTGTTATGCCTTGCTCTATGCGAGAGCCCATTCCTGCCGCGAAGTCGGCATTTGGCTTACTTATATCCATCAGGTGACCGGAGAGCAACTTCGCAAGGAGTTTTTATACAAAGTCGCCCAAATTGAGCAAGAAGTGAACGAAATGGCGGATCAATACCTCGAGTTTTTCGCCAGCGTCAAGCATCACGAGGAAGTTCGCGACGAAAGCGTCGTCGACCTCGAATTCCCTTTTCCGGGATTCCGTCCTGGGCAGCGGGAAATGGCGAAGCGCGTTTATCGGATCGCCCGTGACGGCGGACGGCTTTTCATCGAAGCGCCCACTGGCATCGGCAAGACGATCTCCGCCCTCTATCCTGTGGTGAAGACCTTTGAAAAAGGTCAGAACGAAAGAATCTTCTATTTGACCGCGAAGACGACCGGCCGCCAAGCGGCGTATGACGCCCTCACGAGACTTTATGAAAAAGGTTTTGCCGGACGCGACTCGATGCTCCGCGCCAAAGACAAAATGTGCTTCTGCCCGGGCGCTTCCTGCGACCCGGACAACTGCCCATTCACCAAGGGTTACTACGACAAATTGCCATCCGCCCGGAAAGAGGCATTGGAGAGCCAAAACCGCTTTTCAGAGGACTATGTATCGAATTTAGCGGCCAAATACTTGATGTGCCCATTTGAACTTCAACTCGATTTGTCCCTCTGGAGCGACATCATAATCTGCGATTACAACTATCTTTTTGACCCAATCGTCTATCTGGAACGTTTCTTCGACCCCCTCATCGACAACTCGAAGACGGTCGTTCTCGTCGACGAGGCCCATAACCTCATCGATCGTGGCCGTTCGATGTATGGCAGCGCCCTTCCCCTCAGCATGGTCGTCGAGGCGAAAAAATCCTTATCCCGCATCAAATGCAATGGGGTCAAACGGGCGCTGACCAAACTCATCCGCTTCTATGAAGAGGAAATCCTCACCCACGATTTGCCATACAAATATGGGTCGTTCCCGAACGAGCTTTTGAAACGGATCGACGCCATCGACCGGGCCGAGAAGAACGCGATGAAAGATGCTCCATTCAAGATTCCGCTCGCCTACCGCGACTTCAGTCGCGAATCGCATCGCCTCGTCCGTTTGGTCGAAGGATTCGACGCCAATACGGTGACTTATCTCACCCCCGATCGCGACGACATCGTCTTCCATTTCGATTCCTTGGACCCGAGCCCGTATCTTTCCGATGTTCTTGCCCGCATCAAGTCGACGGTGTTTTTCTCGGCGACCTTCTCGCCGATTGAGTTCTATCAAGAAGGCATCACCGGCGAGGCGGAAGACCCCTCTTTGCTTTTACACTCACCGTTCCCACCCGAGAACATCTGCCTGACCATCGTCCCCAATCTCTCCGTCCGTTATAAAGACCGCGAGATGACCTATGAGGATGTTGCTGAGTATTTACGCCACTTTGTGGCGAAAAAGACGGGGAATTACTTCCTTTACTTTCCCAGTTATGAGTATTTGGACAAGATCGCGGACTACCTCGATTTCGGCGACGCCGAAGTCCATCGCCAAACTAGGCAGATGACCGAAGGGGACCGCATCGAGTTCTTGGGCAACTTCTCCGCCAACCCGCAGAAGACGACCATCGGCCTTCTCATCCTCGGCGGGGCCTTCTCAGAAGGCATCGATCTGGTGGGGGACCGTTTATCGGGCGTCGCCATCGTCGGCATCGGCATGCCGCAGATATCTTTTGAACGGAACCTCCTCCGCGAATTCTTCGACGCCAAAGAAAAGAAAGGCTTTGCCTTTGCGTATCTATACCCTGGCATCAATCGAGCAATGCAGGCCCTCGGGCGCCTCATTCGCAGCGAGAACGACGTCGGCGCGGCCCTGCTCATCGACGACCGTTATCTGCAACGCGAGTATCGCTCGATCTACGCCCGAATATACCCACGTTACCAAGTCGCCACATCGACTTTTGACCTCGATATGATTCTCGATGAATTCTACGAGAAGAAGCACCCAGCGTAAAACTGGGTTTTTCTTTTAGAAAGAAACCCGTATAATCTCTATCGGACCTATTATGGCATTCGATAAGAAACTCATCCGCAATTTCTCCGTGATCGCCCACATCGATCACGGCAAAAGCACGCTTTGCGACCGCATTTTGGAATTGACCGGCGCCGTCAGCAAGCGCGAGCTCAAAGAGCAGATGCTCGACTCGATGGATCTCGAACGCGAACGCGGTATCACCATCAAGCTCAACGCGGTGACGGTTTCCTATGCCGCCAAAGACGGCAATACCTATATCTTCAATCTCATCGACACCCCGGGGCACGTCGACTTCTCTTACGAAGTAAGCCGTTCTCTCGCCGCCTGCGAAGGCGCCCTTTTGGTGGTGGACGCCACCCAGGGCGTGCAGGCCCAGACCCTCGCGAACGTGTACCTCGCCATCGATAATGATCTTATGATCATCCCGGTCATCAACAAGATCGATTTGCCCTCCAGTGACGTCGCTCGCGCCAAAGAGGAAATCGAATCGCGCATCGGCTTGTCCTGCGAGGATTCTTGCCTCGTGTCCGCCAAGACGGGCGAAGGCGTCCCCGACGTGCTCGAGAAAATCGTCGAGCTCATCCCCGCCCCCGAAGGCGAGGAAGACGGCCCGCTTCAAGCCCTTATCTTTGATAGTTACTACGATCCCTATCGCGGAGTCGTCGCCCTCATCCGCATCAAGAACGGTTCGGTGAAGCCTGGCGATAAGATTTTGCTGATGCAAAACGGCAAGACCTACGAAGTGACCGAAGTCGGCATCCGCAACCCGAAAGAAGTCGCGACCAAGAATTTGTCTTGCGGCGAAGTCGGCTACTTATGCGCGACCATCAAGGACATCCGCGATGTGTTCCCTGGCGAGACGATCACCCTGGCGAATAACCCCGCGGCCGAACCGCTTCCCGGTTACCGCAAGATCAACCCGATGGTCTACTGTGGCATCTATCCGGTGGACAGCCGCAAATACGAAGACCTCAAAGACGCCCTTGGAAAGTTGATTCTCAACGATGCATCGTTGACCTATGAACCGGAAAGCTCGACCGCCCTCGGTTTCGGCTTCCGCGTCGGGTTCCTCGGTTTGCTTCATATCGACGTCATCCAGGAACGCCTTGAGCGCGAGTATGACCTTGACATCATCCTGACCGCCCCGAGCGTCCAGTACGAAGTCGACTTGACCGATGGCACGACGATGCGCCTCGAAAACCCGAGCGACCTCCCCGAACTGACCAAGATCAAAGCGATCAAAGAGCCGTTCGTGGCCGCCGAGATCATGACTCCGAAGGAGTATGTCGGCCCCGTCATGCAGCTCTGCCAGAACCGCCGCGGCATCTACGAAGACATGATTTATTTCGACGACACCCGCGTCATCCTCAAATATTTGCTCCCGTTAAGCGAAGTCATTTACAACTTCTTCGACACCTTGAAGAGCGCGACAAAGGGCTACGCTTCCCTTGACTACGAACTTGAAGCCTACCACGAAAGCGCTCTCGCCAAGATGGATATCCTCCTCAACGGCGAGACGGTGGATGCCCTGTCTTCGATCGTCTATCGTCAGAACGCATATGACCGCGGTTTGCGTCTCGTTTCGCGTTTACGCGACATCATCCCGCGGCAGCAATTCGCCGTCCCGGTCCAGGCCGCCATCAACGGCAAGGTCATCGCTCGCGCCGACATCAAGGCGGTCCGCAAAGACGTCCTCGCCAAGTGCTACGGCGGCGACATCAGCCGCAAGAAGAAACTCCTCGAGAAGCAGAAGGAGGGCAAGAAGCGGATGAAAGCGGTGGGATCGGTCGAGGTCCCGCAGGAGGCCTTCATGTCGGTCCTCGCCATCGACGATGATAAATAATTAGTAGTTTTTTGGTTGCGCCTTGCATAGCAAGTCAAAAAGTAGATAGAATTGAACTATGGGAAACACAATCGCTGAAACATATACCGATGAGCTCTATTTATCGAAGAACGAGCTCAAAACCGCCCTTCACACTTCTTTGATCGAAGGGCCCTGGAACGAGATCGCCGGTTACCGCAAACGCTTCTCGGTGCGTTTGGAAATGCAGACGATCAAGGGTCACCCTATGGGTGCCATCCTCACGCAGGCCATCCGGGCCAAGTTGAACCTCGTCGAGGTCGATTTCCGCCGTCTCATCAATAAGATGCGGACCATCGCCGGCGACGAACTCACCGATGGCGACCGCTTGCTCCGCTTTGCGGAGATGCACGACGTCGCCGCCCTCGAAGGCAAGATGAACGATCCGGCCATCAAGGCATATTTGTCGAGCCGTTATCGCCCAGCGGGCGAAGAAGGCCATGACCGCGTCATCAACTTCGGCAAGACCCTCGCCCATTTCCTCGCCCACGCCCCAATCCCGGCCGATGACCAATTCCTCGGCACGGCCTATGGCCTCTTGCTCAACACCGACGCGTTGCTCTCCTTCTACCGCGAGTCCGATCCGGACGGCGCCGCAAAGCGGGCCGCCCTCACCAACAGCGATTATCCGTACTGCCCGTTCGAGAAAATCCCCGTCCTCATGGATGGCTTATATGCCATGATCAAGAACGTCGGCGTCCCCGCCATCCTCAAAGCGATCGTCGCCTTCTTCTATATCACCGCCCTCGCCCCGTTCGAGAGCCGCAACGAAGAACTTGCCATTTTAATGGCACAGGATATCCTCGCCGCCGATGATTACGGCTCCGAGGCCTTCTATCTGCCCTTCAGCGCCCTCCTCGTCCCGAGCGAGAAGCGCGAGAACGCCATCCTCAACACCAAGAGGACGGGCGACGTCACCTACTTCCTCTACTACGCCATCAGCGTCCTTCGCGCCCGCTGCAACGAGCTCATGGACGAACTCGTCCGCCAAGGCGCCGAAGTGTATCGCAAGGAAACCTACCTCGTCGACGAGGGCGAAGAAGAGCCATCCGACCGCGGCATCTCCTCGAGCGAACGTTTCGACCAGATGTCCTTGCTCGATGAGGCCGAGACCCCGAAACCCGTCCGGCCGGCCGCCCCGCGTCCCGCTCCCGTTCCGAAAGCGGTGGAGCGTCCGACCCCGGCTCCAAAGCGCGTCGAACCGGAGCCTAAGCCCGCTGGCCAGGAAATCTCCCTTGGCCGCGCCCCGAAGGCCTTAAGCGACCGCGAGGTGAAGGAATACACCCAATACCTATTGGAATCGAACCCGAACTTGAACAAAAATCAGGCTTCGTTCCTTGCCTCTCACTGTGTGATCGGCCATTACTACACGATCCAGCAGTTCAAAAAGCATGCCCGCTGCGCCTATGAAACGGCCCGCACCTCGATGGATAAGCTGGCAGCCGAAGGCTACTACCGCAAAGAGCAGGTCAAAAACAAATACGTCTATACGCCAATCGCCGCCGATAAGCGATAAAGGAGATCATTATGTTCAACATCTTTGACTGGTTAACCGACAACCCCATTCTTCTCGTCCTCATTTTGGTCGGCGGTTTCGGCATCATCGTCCTTGCCATCATCTTGGTCCGCAAGTTCGTTCCGGCTTTCAAGAACAACGAACAGCCCAAGAGCGACAAAGAGATCGCCGAAGAAGAGGTGAACCGCCTCGTCGTCGACATCAAGGGAGAAGAGAAAAAGCAAGAAGAGAAACCCCTCAGCGAGGAAGAGGCCGTCGAATACGAGATGAGCCGCGTTCTCGAAGAGAGCGACGATCCGACCTACCAAAAGCAGGCCGAGGAATATCAGAAAGAGCACCCCGAAGAAGGCTCCGAGGAGAAATGAGGCCGCGCGCCCTTTACGTCCACATCCCTTTCTGCCGGGTCATCTGCCGTTACTGCGATTTCCCGAAAGTGCTTTACGCCCAAAACTGGGCGTTTTCTTATGTTGACGCCCTTCTGGATGAACTAAGTTCGCTAGAAGGACCCTACGAGACGATCTATGTCGGCGGTGGGACCCCGACCGCTTTGCCGGCCGAACTGCTCGAAAAAGTCCTCTTCGCCCTCCGCGAGAAACTCCTTCCGGGCGGGGAATTCTCCATCGAGGCCAACCCCGACTCATTAACCAACGAAATTCTCGGTGTTTTGATACATAGTGGCGTCAATCGCCTTTCCATCGGCATCCAAACATCCTCCGAAAAGTGGCTGAAATACCTCGGCCGGACCCATTCTTTTGCCGCGGCCAAAGACGCGGTGGAACGGGCCAAAAATTGTGGTCTATCGAACATCAATGTCGACCTCATGTACGGTTTCCCTGGGCAGACCGACGAAGAGTTCGCCAAAGACATTAAGTCTTTCCTCGCTCTAGATGTCCCACACATCAGCGCTTATTCTCTCCAGATCGAGGAAGGGACCGCCCTCTATAACGAGAAAGCCGCGGTCGACGATGACCGCTGCGCATCTTTCTACGAAACGATGCTTAACACGTTCCGCGAGGCGGGTTACGACCGTTACGAAGTAAGCAACTTCGCCAAACCCGGACACCAATGCCGCCACAACCTCACTTACTGGCATGATGAGGAATACGACGCCGCCGGTTTGGGTGCGGCCGGGTATCGCGATGGCGTCCGCTTCCGCAACACTCGCAACCTATCCGCTTACCTAAAAGGCGAGCGGCGTTCCGAAGAAGAACCGGTGTCGAAAGAAGATGACATCAAGTATTACTTCATGACCAATCTCCGTCTCGAAGAGGGCTTTGCCCTCTCGGACTTCGAAAAACGTTTCGGATTCCGCTTCGAAGAACGTTACGCCGAAGCGATCCAAGCCGCCACAAAAGAAGGACTATTGTCAATGCGAGACGGCCGCGCCGCCCCGACGGATCGCGGCATCCTGCTCCTCGACCGTCTCTTGCTCCTCCTTTATTAAGGGGTATAATCTAGGGGCAATGAGGAGGTTCACTCATTATGAAAACGAAAAAGAGCCCAGCTTTGATCGCGATGCTCGTCGCTTCCATCATCATGGTGATCTGCGTCGTTTTGTCGGTCATCCTGATCTTCACCGTCGGTCTCCACATCGAGGAACTCGTCAAAGGTGACGAGGAATCCCAAAGCGGCGGCCAAGCCCTCGGCGAAGCCATCTTGATCATCATCCTGGTCGCTTACGGCTTCTTCTATTTCTTTGGCTTCTTGGCCTTGCTCATCGTCACGGCGGTCCCCGGTTTCCTCGTTTATGCCCGCGGGAGCGACAAGTGCCTCGTTTGGGCTCGCGTCATGGCGATCATCGACTTGTTCTTCGTCGCCTTTGGCATCTTCTGGATCATCGTCATCAAAGGCTTCGAGCTGCTCACATTCATCACCATCATCGTCGAAACCATCGCCACGATCATCTATTTGGTGTCCGCCTTCGTCATCAAAAGAGGCGACGGGCTGCCCAAAGAAATCCCTCTCGAATAACGATAACGACAATGAAGACGGGCCTTTGGCCCGTTTTTTCTTTTCTCCTCGCGTATATGGTGCGCACGCTTCTTTTTATTAATAAAAATTAGCACACGGGTGTTGACAGTGCTAAAAGGCTGCCTATAATATCCTTAGCACCGAAAAGGTTAGAGTGCTAAAAAGGAGACAGGATATGACCCGGAAGGACACGATACTCAAATACATCGTCGAACACTTCATCAGCACGGCCGAGCCCGTCGGATCGAAGACGCTTCTCGAGACTTATCACCTCAATTGCTCCTCGGCGACCATCCGCAACGAGATGAACGCCCTCGAAAACGAGGGTTATCTGGAAAAGACCCACACCTCCAGCGGACGCGTCCCCAGCGAGAAAGGCTACGAATACTACGTCAAGAACCTCCGTGGCCAGCGGGTCGATGAGCAAGTGAAGAACGCCCTGCAGGTGGTCCTCGACAAGAAAATCAAGTCGGTGGAGCAAGTCATGCAGGAAGCCTGCGAGATCCTCTCGAATATGACGAATCTCGCGTCCGCCGTCCTTGGGCCTTCGGCCGAGGAGGAACGCCTGGTCAAAGTCCAAGTCATCCCCCTCTCCGCCAATTCGGCGACGGCGGTGTTCGTCACCGACAAGGGTTACGTCGAGAATAAGACATTCATCCTCGACGACGCCCTCGCGATGAACGATCTCGAGAAGATGATCACCACCCTCAACGACCGCCTGACGGGCAGCAAGATCAGCGAAGTGCTCCCCAAGCTCGAGGCCATGCGCCCCGCGCTCACCGACTACTTCGTCAATCAGAAGATGCTCTACGAAGTCCTCTTCGAAGCCTTCGTCCGCTTCACCGGGGAACGCATGGAACTATATGGCAAAGACGCCCTCTTCCATCAGCCCGAGTTCGAGAGCGATGCCAAGAAGCTGCGCCGCCTCATCGGTCTCCTCGATGACCCGAAGGCCTTCCGCGAAGCGGTCAAGGAAGGGGCCGATGCCGGAGATGGCGTCAGCGTCAAGATCGGCAAAGAAGGCGAGGACCTCTCCATCGTCAGCGCCGCGGTTCAGATCCCGGGCGAAGGGCCTGGCACGACCCTGACCGTCCTCGGACCGACCCGCATGGACTACGACAGAGTCGTCAGCATCCTGCAGTACTTCGCCGAGACCCTCGAGAAATACTTCGCCGATCAGACGAAAGGAGACAAATGATGGCCAAAGAAAAGAAAAAAGAAGAGATGGCCGAGGCGCCGAGCGCCGACGACCTCCTCAAAGAAGCGGCCAAAGAAACGGAGAAATGGAAGAACGAATACTATCGGGTGTATGCCGATATGGAAAATCTCCGGAAACAGCTCGAACGCGATCACACCGAAGCCATCAAATACCGCGCTTCGGGATTCGTCGAAGAACTCCTTCCCGCCCTCGATAGCTTCCGCTTTGCCCTCAACGCCGAACCGCAAAGCGATGAAGCCCGCAATTACAAAACCGGCTTCGACTACATCTACAAACTCATCCTCTCCGCTTTGGAGAAGGAAGGGGTCCAAGAGAAGACCCCGCCCCTCGGATCCGCCTTCGATGCGACCTACATGCAGGCCCTCGATGCGGTGGAAGAGGACGGCGAACCGAACAAAGTGACGAAGGTATACGCCGCAGCATATTACCTCAAGGACCGCCTGATCCGCCCGGCCCGCGTCCAAGTGCGGATCAACAAAGAAGAAAACCAAGAGCCGGCCGCTGACGAAGCGAGCGCGGCCTAAAGGAGGAATCTAATATGGCAAAAGAAATCATCGTCGGAATCGACCTCGGAACGACCAATAGCGTCATCTCTTACTTACAGAGCGACGGCAAAGTCAAAGTCATCCCCAACCCCGAGGGCACCAATACAACCCCGTCCGTCGTGGCCTTCAAGGCCAACGGCGAGCAGATCGTCGGCAACGCTGCGAAGCGTCAGATGATCACCAACCCGGACACCATCCGCAGCGCGAAGCGCAAAATCGGCACCGGCGAAAAATTCCACGTCGGCTGCCTCAACAAGGATTTCACCCCGCAGGAAATCAGCGCCAAGGTGCTCGCTTACATGAAAGACTACGCCGAGAAGAACATCGGCCAGCCGGTCCACAAAGCGGTCATCACCGTCCCGGCTTACTTCAATGACGCACAGCGTCAGGCGACCAAGGACGCCGGCACCATCGCCGGGCTCGAAGTCGTCCGTATCATCAACGAGCCGACCGCCAGCTGCTTGGCTTACGGCCTTGACACCGACAAGAGCGAGAAGGTCCTCGTCTTCGACTTAGGCGGCGGCACCCTCGACGTTTCCATCCTCGACATCGGCAACGGCATCTTCGAAGTCCTCTCGACCTCCGGCGACACCAACCTCGGCGGCGATGACTGGGACCTCGCCCTCGCCGACTGGATCCAAGCCCAGATCAAGATCGAAACCGGCGCCGACCTCACCGACAAGATGGCCCGTCAGCGTTTCCTCGACGCGGCCGAAAAGGCGAAGATCGAACTCTCGAGCTCGCTCGAGACCACGATCTCCCTCCCGTTCATCGGCATGGGCGCTTCCGGCCCGATCTCCTTCGAGACCACATTGAGCCGGGCGAAATTCCAGGATCTCACCAGACATCTGCTCGAACGTTGCCGCATCCCGCTCGAGAAAGCGATGAAAGACGCCGGCCTCAGCTACAATGACCTCGGCGAAGTCCTCATGATCGGCGGCTCGATCCGTATGCCGGCCGTCCAGGAACTCGTCACCAAACTCACCGGCAAGAAGATCAACCTCTCCGTCAACCCGGACGAGGCCGTCTCCCTCGGCGCGGCCATCCAAGGCGGCGTCATCGCCGGCGACGTGAAGGACGTTGTCCTTCTCGACGTCACCCCGTTAACCCTCGGCATCGAGACCCTCGGCGGCGTCATGACCCCGCTCATCCCGCGGAACACGACGATCCCGACCACCAAGAGCCAGGTCTTCTCGACCGCGCAGGACAACCAACCCTCCGTCGACATCATGGTCTACCAGGGCGAACGTCCGATGGCCCACGACAACAAACTTTTGGGACATTTCTCCCTCTCTGGCATCAAACCGGCCCGCAGAGGCGAACCGCGCATCGAAGTCACCTTCTCCATCGACGTCAACGGCATCGTCAAAGTCAGCGCCAAAGACCTCGACACCAACCAGGAGCAGAACATCACCATCTCCGGCTCCAACGGCCTCTCCAAGAGCGACATCGACCGCATGGTCCGCGAAGCGGAAGAGAACAAGGAAGCCGATCAGAAGCGCAAAGACGACATCGAAGTCAAGAACAAGGCCCAGACCTACGTCGATGAGATCAACCGCACCTTGGTCGAGAAAGGCGACAGCCTCCCCGCCGACCAGAAAGAGCAGTTGATGAAGCTCCGCGACGAAGCGCAGGGCGCCATCGAAAGCAACAATATCGAGAAACTCCGCGAGATCGTCGGCCGCCTCGAAGACGCGGCGAATGCCGCCTACCAGGCCCAGCAGGGTCAGGCCGGCGGTGCCGCGAGTGACGCCACCCCGGGCAGCAACCCCGATGACGTCGTCGACGCCGACTTCACCGATCACAAGAGTTAATCACCCACCCAAAATCAGGAAGGAGGGCATTTGCCCTCTTTCCCGTTTCTAAGAAAGGAGGATCCCTATGGCCAAACGCGATTTCTACGAGGTGCTCGGCATCAGCAAAAGCGCCTCGAAAGATGACATCAAAAATGCGTACCGCAAGTTAGCCAAGCAATATCACCCCGACGTCAACAAAGACCCGGACGCCCCGAAGAAATTCGAGGAGATTCAGGAAGCCTACGACGTCCTTTACGATGATACTAAGCGTCAGCAGTACGACCAGTTCGGCATGGCGGCCTTCGAGCAAGGCGCGGCCGGCGGCCCCGCCGGCGGCAACCCGTTCGCGAATGGCTTCAGCCAGGGATTCGGCGGAGCCGAAGGCATGGACCTCAACGACATCTTCGCCTCCTTCTTCGGCGGTGGCAGGCAACGCTCCTCCTCCGCGAGCGGCCCCCGCAAAGGCGAGGATTCCCTCTACCGGGTCAAAATCCCCTTCATGGATTCGATCAAGGGCAAGAAAATCACCATCACGGTGGCCTTCGACGAGGCCTGCCCCCATTGCCACGGGTCCGGCGCCGAAAGCCCGAACGACATGGTGACTTGCTCCCAGTGCGGCGGCCGTGGCACGGTCCGCGTCCGCCAGCAGACCCTCTTCGGGGTCATGGACAGCGAGACGACGTGTCCGCGGTGCCATGGCTCCGGCAAGACGATCCGCACAAAATGCCACGAATGCGGTGGTTCGGGATATCAACGAGTCCGCAAGGACGTCGATGTCCAGATTCCGGCCGGCATCTCGGATGGCCAGCAGATCCGCGTCCAAGGCAAGGGCAGCCGCGGCTACAACGGCGGCCCGAACGGCGACCTCTACGTCGAGATCCAGGTTCAGGCCGATAAGACGTTCCGCCGCGAAGGGAACGACATCCACGTCGATGTCGAGCTGACCTTCGTCGACTGTGCCCTCGGCACCGACATCGAAGTCCCAACCGTCTATGGTCCGGTCGAAGTCAAAATCGCCGAAGGCACCCAGCCCGACCAGATCATCCGCCTCCGCGACCGCGGGGTCAAAGACCTCCGGACCGGGAAACCCGGAAACGAGTATCTGCATCTCAAAGTCCGCACCCCGACGGGGATGACAAGCACCCAGAAGGACCTGCTCCGCCAGTTCCAGACGGAAGGCGTCCGGAAAGGATTCGGTTTCAAAAAGAAATGAGCCCCTATGGGGCTTTTTTCATTGCCATTTCACTCAAAATCTATTTTTGGTCCGTAAACGATAAAATTAATTGAAAGGCCCTTTACCGCTCATCTACCATTAAATAGATGAGACAATATCAGGAGGAGACCCCTTTATGAAATCCTGGAAGTTTTTGCCGTTGGTCGCCGTCCTCGGCCTTTCGGCCTGCGGCGGCGTTGATCCCAACGTCGACACGACGGGCTGGACCCCGGAGCAGATCCTTGTCTATGGCCCGAAAGTGAATCCGAACAAAAAGGTCACCGTCGTCGTTACCAACTACTACGGTTCCTACCGGTTCGATTTCAACACGATGACCGGCGTCGGCCCCGACAAAACCAAAGGCGAGACCTTCCTTAAGAAATATTCCATGTTCATCGAAGGCGACACCGTCCTCGCCAGCAGCGAGTTCGCCTTCTTTACCGATTACAGCGAGAACAACGCCGGATTGGCGACCCATCATCAGATTTACCCGATCCCCGATTTGGTCAATACCTATGGGCACGACACCCCGAATAACCTTTATCTTATGAACACTTCCGGATATGCCGATATGGGCTTCGAAGTTTCCCCGCTTCCCCTTTTGGTCGAGGAAACCTGCGTCCGTCCCGAATTGATCTTGTTGGCTTACAGCCACCATTACGAGGTCTACCTGAGCGGCAATTACACCGGCAGTGGCTCTTCCTATACGATCCCGACCCCGCCGGGCGTCGAAGACAACTCGAGTCAATCGATTCCGTCGACGCCGTCCACTCCGTCGACCCCATCGACGCCATCCGCTCCGTCGACGCCTTCAACGCCGTCCACTCCGTCGACCCCATCGACGCCGTCCACTCCGTCAATCCCGGATAGCAGCGTTCCGGGCGGCACGCTCATCGACACCCCGCCGAGAATGGATTCGAAGTACGATTGGGCATTCGAGATGTACGATTGGGATTCCTCGACCGTGATGGATACCTGCTTGGTCGGATCGACTTTCTCGCTGAACGGCCTCAAAGCCGTTAAGGTCTACCAGGCCTACACCAAGAGCGATCACTTCCCCGTCGGTCTCTATTACCGCGAGGATATCACCGCCGACATCGTGCCGTTCCGGGCGATCATGAACGACACTTACACCTATGACTTCTTCGAAGGCATCCCGACCGACGAACCGACCTTCTTCCGTTACACCCTCATCTACCGCAAGAACGGCGTCGATACCGACATCATGGACAACAACATGCAGTGGATCGGCGTCAGTATCGTCAGCGAATGGCCCAACAGCGACTGGACCGGCGCGACGAAAGAGGTCGTCGGCCTCGCCATCAACCAAGGCCTGTGGGAAAAGACTT
>Ga0310694_10002044_pt1 | contig 21429 bp, 10 predicted proteins | sample 174DNAGHGhighgp2_FD_203884 | JGI IMG/M metagenome (GOLD analysis project Ga0310694, IMG submission 203884) | Sheep rumen microbial communities from Palmerston North, Manawatu-Wanganui, New Zealand - 1742 DNA GHGhigh gp2 (v2) (version 2) | ecosystem: Host-associated > Mammals > Digestive system... | reverse complement strand
GCACATTAGCAGGTTTAACAGGAGTAGCACCGATGTATGCAGGCAACTGACCATAATCCATCGAGTCACTCTGTAACTCAACGCCATCGTAGTTCAGGTACGAGATAGCGTACCGGTTAACTACACTATCATACTCTGCCGTATAGACTGCATCACCCGCTACCGTCACTACCTCCGGACTCCAGCCCTTGAAGGTGTAAGTGTACTGTACATTAGCAGGTTTAACAGGAGTTGCACCGATATATGCAGGCAACTGACCATACTCCATCGAGTCACTCTGCAACTCAACGCCATCGTAGTTCAGGAACGAGATAGCGTACCGGTTAACCACACTGTCGTACTCTGCCGTATAGACTGCATCACCAGATACCGTCACTACCTCCGGACTCCAGCCCTTGAAGGTGTAAGTGTACTGTACATTAGCAGGCTTAACAGGAGCAGCACCGATGTATGCAGGCATCTGACCATAATCCATCGAGTCACTCTGTAACTCAATACCGTCGTAGTTCAGGAACGAGATAGCGTACCGGTTAACTACACTGTCATACTCTGCCGTATAGACTGCATCACCTGCTACCGTCACTACCTCCGGACTCCAGCCCTTGAAGATGTACGTGTACTGTACATTAGCCGGCTTAACAGGAGCAGCACCGATGTATGCAGGCATCTGACCATAATCCATCGAGTCACTCTGTAACTCAATACCGTCGTAGTTCAGGAACGAGATAGCGTACCGGTTAACCACACTGTCATACTCTGCCGTATAGACTGCATCACCAGATACCGTCACTACCTCCGGACTCCAGCCCTTGAAGGTATACGTGTACTGTACATTAGCAGGCTTAACAGGAGTTGCACCGATGTATGCAGGCATCTGACCATACTCCATCGAGTCACTCTGTAACTCAACGCCATCGTAGTTCAGGAACGAGATAGCGTACCGGTTAGGAGTAAAGAAACCATAAATCGTATCATTATGTTCCGGCATGAATTCTATCACATTCTGCCAGCCGCTGAACGTATATCCTTCTCTCGTCGGTTCCGGCAATAAGGTAATCTCGGAGAAATACTCCAACGAGTCGTACGCATATTCCTCACCATCCACCATGTAACTCAAACGATAAGTAGGATCGATGACTTTATCCGTAAACTCAATCCGATACGATGTCGTACTCTCGATGTTATCGGCGATATGAATTCGATTCAGATGAATCGGATCCGAGCCGTCCGTGAGGACACAAGGTGTCTGCCAAACATTACGCAAACTAATCTCGGCATTATCCGAAAGACGTGTCACACGGGAGATATCCTGCCAGCTGTATGCCTGTGCAGCTACCGTACCATAGTTCCAGCCGGAAGCGGAAGGCACGAAAGTAAGCGTACAGGAATGGGCATCGACTGGAGCAATCTGTATCGACAAAGCATGGTGCAGGTCGAGAATCGATCCATCCGAGACATACAGTGCATCCGGCAAATCGGCAATGTCTTCTTGATCATTTGCCAACCATCCAACATGCGTAGGCTCCGAAGACGGAACAGATATACTATGGATCATCTCATGGATATGCACCGTATCTATCAGCGATAAGTTCGGATTATCATAACTGGTAAGATGCGTATAAGCCACATCGTACTCAATGAAATGTCCGAGCAGCGTACTTTCAAAGAACCACTGCGCATATAATTGATTATGGGCTGCAATCGTGCCGAAATCCGTCATTATCTCCTCATCAATAGGTACGGATTTCTGTTGTCCGTTCACCAAGGCATGCAGCAGATAGAAATCAATGAGCAGGCCTTTCTCATTATCCACTATCTGCGGCTCTTTGGTTGTCATGCGCACATTGTTCGCATCGCCGTATCCTTTATTATTGATAAGGAGAGCGAACTCTGTCGGCTGAGCCGGTTCGGTTACATTTTCCGTAAGCGGGTCATCCGAGAAGACATCTCTCTGCATGAAATAGGTCAACTCTAATTGCGGCGAAGGTTTGACTACCAGTTGAACCGGATATAGATCACGAGTCACGGTCAATCCGGAGAATGGATCGGTATACGATAACTGACCGCCGAACGAATAGGTCACCTCTTGTGTCGGCGCCGCAAACTTGGTCGGGATAAACAGCACTGTAGCCACACCGGTCTCCTGCGAGCCGATCGTCCAACCGTTTTCTGCATTCAAGGACATCTCACCTTCCATGCCTTGCAGATTCTCCAAGTTGGTTTGGAACTCATGATCCGTAGCCACGTTTCCGAACTCGTCATAGATACTCAGATTCAGATGAATATCCGTCATGGCTGTCGTTTCATGGCCGTTAAAGACAGTGAGTGTTCCACGGAATGCCTGCCTTGTCATCACCATTTTTTGTTCGAACTGCAAGGTGATAGTAGCGCAGACATTGCTGGACTTGTTATTCAGTCTGTTTTCCAATAACTCATATTCCGCATCGTACATCTGTGCGGCTGAGGTATAACCACATTCGACTGCCATCTGTTCGCATGCGGCAATCTGCTGCATGTAGAACAACGCCGAATCAGGATGCGCAAAATTGGTCGTCACATTTCCTATACCATGCATATAGTTGTAGGTATTATTCATGCGCTGTATCAGTTGCGCCCACAGATCATCCGGCAACGCCGCAGGACGATATACGTTCAAGATATTCTCATCCAATGTACCGGCAAGAGCCAGTTTCCATGCGGTAAACAGATCCGCCATCTCGCTGTTACTCATGTATGCCTGCATAGACGGCTCGAAATACAGATTCACATATTTCTGGCTATAGATGATTTCATCATGCGCCACTTTAGCCCTCCGTTTGAATCGTGCCAAGTACTCCGGTTCGCCCTCATACTCGTCCGTCTCTTGATTCTTGCTTTCGCCATATCGAGCCGGAGCACTGGCGGCATTCTCAGCCGTATGCTCGCAAGGAGCCATGAAATCCTTCAAGCATTCCACGATGTTCTTCAGTTTGCCTTTCGCACCCGATGCTGCTTTAACCTGTGCAGGCGCTTGATTCAAATTATCTATCATATCGTCTATCACATCGTCTATCACATCGTCTACAATGTCTATCGCGTCATCTATCACTTCATTCACCAAATCATTGTCTCCCGTAGCCTCTGATATCTTGTCCAATACTGGTTCTGCAACAACCTCCAAACCGGCTAAAGTCGCGCTGACAACATCATTGGTCTCGTCATAATTCTGACGCACCGCGGTATAACAATCGGCAATGAGCTTTACATTGTCCAGCACATCTCCTACCGGTGTAAAGGACAATGCGCACTTAACCGCTTTCAACAGGAATTGGTTCTGGCAGGGTTCGCATCCTTCATCGATATAAATCAAAGGAGGATCTACATGCTCATTATAGTCATAATATGGTCCGCTAACCGTTCCACCGGGACCATAGATCGGCCATGACCATGGAATATATGGAATCCATACTCCCGAAGATTGCGTGGTGGTAATGTTCGTTACCGTATTACCGCCGCCATCACATTTCGCATAAACGAGAGGTACACCATACTGATGCCATTTTCTATCGGTACCGCAATCCCAATAATACAGCGTAAGCATGTTATCGGAACATTCGATGATACCATGAATTTTGCGAGCTCTGCGCGGCGCGTAATTAGGTTTGCTCGCTCGTGTCACGCGAACAGGCATAACAACCGACTGCTGGGCATCCAGATTAAACGGTTCGCCATAAGCCAATGCTTCGAAGACGAAATCGCTACCTCCGTCCGGAAGAGTGATGGTTACATCCTCCGCACGGATAAGACCTTTATTCGTAATCGTGACATTATACATGAGCGATTCACCTTCTGCCAGTTCATCCGCTTCGATCTTGGAAGGAGCATCAATGACCACAACCGGTTTGGGCACTTGGGTCTCGTACTTCACCGTGGTGATGATCTCATACTCGTCTTCGACCTCCGTCTCAACCACTTGCCAGTCGATCGTGATCGCTCGGATACTGAGGTTCACGGTGATGGCATTCTCGGTTGCCGGTTGGACATAAACGGTATTGGTGTATGCATCATGATCATTAGCAGAAATGGCGATCGTGTAATAGCCTTCCGGGATATCTATCTCATAGAGTCCGTTAGCACTGGTAAGACCTTGGGACAGCACCGCGCCCGTGTTGATATTCTTGACAAGCACTTGTGCATTCGCCAGATGCGGATGCTCCTCTGTATAATATGTATTCTCATCGCATACATCCACTTTCAGTCTGCCGATCGCATTCGATACCGGTGTGATGGTATAAGGGATTCTTAATCCAGAACTATTGGCGGCATTGATACCGATATATCCGGTTATCGGCACATTGACATTTGCCTCAAATAACTCATTCGGAATCATCTTGAGATTCACTTGAACGAACTCACCGCTTGCGATGGATGGGAGATTTTTCGATCCTACCACTTGCATCCATTCTGGTGATTCAATCGTGATCTGACCGGATTCACCCAGACCGCTGTTCCGCAAGAAGAAGATATACTTCGCGGTATCAGCATACGATACGTTCGTACGAATCTCATTCTCGGATGCCACTAACTGCCCACGCGGATCTCTACAGTAGAAATAGATTGTACCGTTCGTTTCCAGCGTCTCATCACAGGTTATATTCAGCGTGATGGTCTCCCAGTCGCTTCCGACAGAAGCTTCCGGACTATTGAGGGTGAAGGTGATTGCTTGGGCATCATTCGCCTGAATGGTAGAGATCGAATTGAGTGTAATGACCCCGTTGGTATTGTTCTCTACCACCGTTGCCGTGACATTATGCAGCGGTAACGCGCCTGTGTTATAGACATAGAACTTTCCTTCGTAAGGAATACCTGTTGATATCTGACAGGTTGTCGGCGAATAAGCCAGTTCCATCGCGTAGAAATCAGCACCCGCCATCTCAGTCGTACTCCGCTCGGAGGGATAGCAAGCACCGATGGCGAAATGACCCGTCTGACCGGAAAGCGGTGTATAGACCGTCGAGAAATCACCGTTAGCATCCGTAGTGAGGGTAAACGCATCGCGCCAACCTTTGTTCATCACATAAATCTCCACCTCTGCATTGACAGCCAGACTACCTGCAATATGACCGGAGATAACGATATTCTCCCCCGGCATGTATGCTTGCTTATCAACCGTCACTTGCTCTACGGCAAAAGGTGCCGTCGCTTGGATGCGTACCGTAGCAGATTTGTTGTTATCCGTATGCAATTCTTTGACTTGGCGGTTTTCATTCACCACCGCATAGAAGGAGTATCGGCCAACCGTGGAAGGTAAGGTCACAACGGCTTCAAACTGCGCCGTGCCGTTAATCGGCAAGGTTGTAGGCAAGGAGAATTGCTGAACCGGAGCCGCAGCATAACTGCTATACAAAGACACTTGGATACCTTTCGCCAGACCGGCAGCGCCGATATTCGTTACTTCCAAGGTCATGGAAACAGACGTGTTCACCTCTGCCTCTACAGATGCCAACGGCAAGATGCTCACAACAGCGTCCGGCAAGGTCTGGTCAATCTTCATCGCGTAGCATGTAGCCGTTTCAAAGCCCGCGCATTCAGCGGTGAAGATGATGTTATGACTGTCATCCGGTATATCGTTCCGCTCCACACCAATCGTCACGGTGACACTCTCCTCTCCTTGCGGAATCGTAATCGTACTCGGGAAGATTAGTCCATCAGCATTATCCACACTCAGGCTCGCTGTCATCGCCGTATCGGTCGGAGTATTACGGGTCACTGTCAGCGATGCCGCATTCTCCTTGCCTTCCAAGAGCATGCTGTTGCTGATACTGAGCGTCAGCGTCGGCACGTCGTTGTCAATGATCGTGATCACCTTCTCGTCATAGCCGCCCTCTTCCGGACAGGAAGTATTCATACTTGCAGACAGACGGACTTGATAATCACCTTCTGCCTTGACGTTATCGCGGATACCCAACGGAATGATGGCTTCCGTCTGACCAGCAGCAAACCAATAGGTTTGACCCTGCGGATAATAGATAGCTGACGTGTGGTAAGTGCCTACCCATGCATCGGACAGATAGATCGTGATGGCTTTGTCCGTCACGGTATTACGGTGGATCGTCGCCGTCAGGGCATTATAACCGGCATTCTCATCGAGTGTCAGTTCGGACAAGGTTAGTGAGATCTCCGGAATATCATTGTCTGCAATCACAAACTCATCTGACTCTCCCTGACCTAACTCATCGTACGCACGAAGATACGCGTTCCTTGTACAATTAATTACATCGTCATTAGTAACCGTCAAATCAAACAGACAGGAGTCGATTCCGGCAGGAATGATCACCGTTGCCGGCGCCGTCAGCATATTGTCTGACAGCCAGATGGTAACGGTTCGAGCAGCCCGGAAGGCGTTATCAGCTCTCAACAGCACCTGTACCGTTTCACCTTCGCTTACCACATTCGGAATCCTATTGATGGACAACGGAATCGGATCCAGTTCCGTGGTAGCAACACGAACGATGCTATCGTTCGGCTTAACCCGGATGTTAAACGTGTAGTTGAATGTTTCATTCACCACGTATGCATTGGTTGCCGGATCGATGGTGAAATTATGATAACCCTTTTGGTCAATATCCATCAGGCTGCAAATACTGCTCTCCTGGTCGCAGATCTGAATGGTGTCGCCTCTTACTAACTGTGCGTTTACCACCCATTCTTTTCCGATACCGGAATAGTACGGATTAACCGTACCCGCTACGAATTCGCCATTGACAGACAGACCGTATTCGCCTGTTATGATCTGCGGCACGTCAATACGTACATTATCGATATGCAGATTGTTGTCGGCATTGCTTTCGGTCGATTCTCCGTAGAACGCTATTTTAACAGACTGACCAGTATAGGCAGTCAAATCAATTGCCACATCCTCACCGGTTGACGAGCATGTGATGTCATTGTACACATACATCGAACCCGCATTGTCCCACTGGCGCAAGATCGTCCAAGTAGCACCATCGTCCGTAGAAGCCAGCACAACGAACTTGTCGTCCGAACCGCTCTCATCCGGTGCTGCCAAGGTACCGTAATAAGACGTCAACGCCATGTCGAAGGTCAGTTCTACGTCGTTCTCCAGCGTAATGGCTGGAGATACCAACCAATATTTATAGGCACTATAGATATTGACCCTTGCATGACTGTCAAACACACCGTTGGACGATCCTACATTCCAGCCGCTGCTTGTCGTGGAAAGCGGAGTGGTGCCGTCCAGAACACTTTCGTTCAACAATCCCGAATACCGTGTCCACTCATCCGGCAACGAAGCAAACTCTTCCAGGAAAGGAATACCCGGCAACGTCTTGAAGCGGATGGAGTCACTGTAATTACTTCCGAAGTTAGGACCGCATACTGCCGCTACCCGAACATCATAGCTGGTGTACGGACTCAGATTATCCAGCACATACGGATTGACCGAGACCTCTTCGCCCAAATCCGTCCATTCCGTTTCCGAACTCTTCTTGTATTGTATTTTCCATGCGGACTCTCCAGAGTTGGCTTCCCATGATAACTGAGCGGAATGCGTGGTAATAGAGCCGTCCGTCACTGCGAGAGACATCGGCTCGATACAAGCCGGCAATTCATCTACCGTGATGTCGTCAATATATAACCCGCGGTTCGTAGAAGTAGCCGCATCCACCTTAATGGCGATATGCCTACCCTCTCCTGCATAGTTATTAAACAACGCTACGAACTTCTCATAGGCGTTGGATTCGGGCGCAAAGGTAGCGATCGGCTCGAACGAATCCGGATCTGCCGGATCCGTCATTACACCCACGCTGAACGTGCCATCATAGGATGTACTGTTTTTTCTTGCATACAGTGTGATGCGCAAACCGCTGATTCCCTCCATCTCAGGCAGAATAGCATATTGATCCTGCGGATCATTGCTGTAAGCAGACATGAACCGCAGCGAATTGTAATTCGACTGAGCATAAGAAGAACCATTGTATGCCGACGGATAGTACTTATAGTTACTATATGTTGTTGTATGGATGGCCTTCCAGCAAAGAGGCAGTACCCGTGCAGTCGGGTTAGAGCTCGGAGCGGACAAATTGTCAAAGTTCTCTGTCCACGGGAAAGTGGTAACCGGCAGGCAAGCAGTAACGAACTGCTTTGGATAGCAGAACTCACTGCTTGCCGTCTCCTCAGCAGGATCGCACCAAGCGGCTACCCGTACCTCATATGCCGTTGCCGGCACAAGATTGGTGAGCACGAGCAGGTTTGCAGTTACCGGTTCTGACAACGTGATCCATTCGCTCGCATCTGCTTGTTTATACTGCACTTTCCATGCGGTCTCGCTGCCCCCTGCCACCCATGACATTTCTGCTGAAGAAGTCGTGATAGCGGCTTCATTCACTGTTAAACCGGTCGGTTTGGGGCAATCCGGACGATAATCAATACGTACGTTATCTATGTGCAGATTATTATCCGCGTTACTGTACGTCGATTCACCGTAGAACGCAATCTTGACGGACTGACCGGCATAGGAGCTCAAGTCAATCAGCACCTCTTCGCCGATAGCGGTGCAAGCTATAGCGTTGAGCACATACTCCGAACCGGCATTGTCCCACTGGCGAAGGATCGTCCACGTCGCACCGTCGTCCGTAGAAGCCAGCACAACGAACCTGTCGTCCGAACCGCTCTCATCCGGTGCTGCCAAGGTACCGTAATAAGCCGTCAACGCCATATCGAAGCTCAGCTCTACATTGTCCACTATAGAGACAGGAGGCATAACCAGCCAATATCTACAACTGGAACCATACAGATTGACCATTGTATGATTGTCAAACACGCCGTTATTCGTGCCAAAACTCCAGCCGCTCGAGTTCGCGGAAAGCGCCGTGGTACCATTCAGCACATTTTCGTTCAGCAATCCCGAATACCGGGTCCAGTCTGTAGGAAGACCGGAGTTGGCGAACGCCTCTGCGAACGGCATAGCGTATGCTGTTTTAAAACTTATCGTCTCCGACCAGTCTTCCCCGTTGCAGATTGCCTGAACCTGAACCTGATATGTAGTGGCTGCCGTCAAACCGGTCATGGTAAACGGAGCGGTAACTTCCGTTTCTACTGTCCAATTCGTGCCATCCGTACTGTAACGAAGATTGAACAAAGACTGCTCATTGAGATCCCAAGAGATGGTCGCTTCTTGATGAAGGATGTTACTTGCCGTTAAATTGGACGGTAACTGACAGGTTCTCAATGTGGTAAAGGAATGTTTATTGCTCCACTCGCTGGTACCATTCTCACCGCAATCCGCACGCACACACCAGTAGTACAATGTATTCTCTGTCAGATTATCTAGCACTGCCGGATGTGCATTCACACTAACCGAAGTAGTTGCATCCGGATCAAATGCGGCATCGGTACTATAGACAATCTGCCATGCTGTTTCACTGCCGGCAGTCCAGTCAAGGGAAACAGAAGCATCCGTTATCGTACTCTCGTCCACCGAAAGCCCAATAGGTTTTTTGCAACCCGGAACAGTAGAAGGACGATAGCCGATCTCCATCTTCGGCAGGAAATTCTGTTGGTTAATTGAACTTTGACGACCACCTAACGAAGCACCTGTCGCCGTTACACCGTACCAACTGCTTGTACTATACGAACCGGTCTGAGTCTGTAAAAAGCCGATTAATAGGTTTCTTCCTTGGTATTGATAGGGTGCATCGAATGACACAACCATCTGATTCTTAACAATCGACAGACTGGCAGAGTTCATCACCTTGTTCATGAGTGCATAATCCTGCAGCTCATCCAGCGTCGTTTGGACTGTCTCGGTGATATAGACCTCAAACTCAGCACCCGGCCAGGACACATTCGTATTACTTGCAAAGAAAGTCAGTTGATGGATCGTATCCCATTCGATAGAAGCCAAATCCGCAGCCGGAATGATAAATTGGCTTTTGGTGATATCATCCGTATAATAGCCGTAGATAGGCACATATCCGTTAGTTTTCGTACCTTCATTGATGAGCAGGAGCTGATAGTCGGTCGGCCGGAATGAAATTGCTTCGCTCCAGTCGCTATCGCCGTCCTCTTCTCCGCACACGGCTTTCACACGCGCATAATACACCGTTCCTGCGATCAAACCGGACAGATTGAGCGTAGTAGCAGTAACATTGATTTCCTCAAACTGTGCAAAGGTATCATCCGTACCGTACTGAACCACAAACGCCGTTTCACCCGCTCCTGCTGACCAGTTCAGCATAGCAACAGAACCATTGCCAGGTGTCAAAACAGCCTCCAGTCCGGTCGGGACATGGCATGCCACCAAGGTGGTGAAATTCACATTGTTGGACCATTCACTATACTCTTCGCCACAAACGGCACGCACTTTTGCAGAAAAAGCCGTGACGGGCGGCAAAGACATCAGCGTATAGGGGTTTTCCGATACCGTAATCAGATTATCCTCATCCTCGTTTAGACATATCTGCCATTGTGTCGCACTCGATGTCCATGCCAAGGTCGCACCATGCGGGGCAACATCAGAAACGGACAAACTGACCGGTTTTGCGCATGGGGGCGCTTCATGGACGCTAATATTATCCACAAAGATGGCTCCTGAACCGTAATTAGCATACGCATAGAACTGGAACATCACGGTCTTACCTGCGTAGGCAGCAAGATTAATCAACGCTTCGGTGAACTCTCCCGGATTGCTCGAGTTGGAACCGCTACCTTTAGAATAGGACTGCAGATTGGTCCAGCTACTGCCGCTGTCTTCGGAAATCTTCACAATAAAGTTACCACAACTTGCCGTATGCGCATAATCGAATGTCAACTCATATGCCGGCTCAGCCGGTAATGCAACAGAAGGGGTATTGATGAGCGCATCTCCGCTATTTACGCTGTAATTATACATGCGCAGCATTTTGTTCGAATTATACGAATATACGCCCCATATACGAGACGGGTAAGATGTAACTGTCGATGATGTTGAACCGCTATTGTCCCAGCAATCAGGAACGATATTCGCATCCATATCCTCAAAATTCTGCTCCCAAGGGAAAGAGTCAGCTGCCGGACACGGCACTATCCACCTACCGGCATTCCCGCTTGTGATGATATACAACAGACTGTTATAGTTCATCTCAATATCCGCTGTCTGAATCTCATAATTATTCCAAGTTGGCTCGGATACCGATTCTGCAAAACGGACAAAGATGATGTATTCCGGTTGCTCCGTTATGGTAAGCGATAGGGTATCTCCACTGCCTCTGAAGAATTCAGTCCAGACACCGTTTACTCCATCACCGATGGTCGCGCCCCAAATCCACGCAGCATACTTCGCTCCGTCTGTTTGCCATGCACTCGGTATAAACCGGATGGTGGTCCCTGTTTCTGCTGTTTGTTTGTAGGAAAAGGAATAGAAGTTCAGTCCTCCGATTGGATAATTTACTTCCACCGTGCCCGCTTCTACCGGCACCATGATGTACGGGTAATACGTGATACCGTCCACCGTCATCTGGTCGGTTTCCTGTACAATTTGGTTGTACAGTTCCTGCCCGCTTTGTGTAATCACCAGCGTGCGGTCAGTAGCAGTATTGCTAGAGGTACGGGCTGCTACACGAAGCATTCCACTTGTCGGAATGTTCAAAGTCAATGCATTTTGCGCTCCTGACTTACCACCCGTTTTATAACGGTGCGTATAACTTTGATGCGTAGATCCCGTACCGAATTTTGCCACGTTCGCATCAACGGATGCCTTGCCATTCTCATCCGTCACGGTCAGCGTGAAGTCAGTATTCGTAGGCGCATAATAGATATGCCCGTCTAATGTTCCCGTAGTAGCAAGATCCTCCTCGGTAAAAGCAATCTCATGCCATATAGTCGATGCGACAGGATCACCTTCGCCCAATGTAACCGTGATGGCAGAGAAGTCAAATTGACCGGCTTTTGTATTGCCATCCGTACCGTTGTCCGCTTTATCGCCGACGGTAATCGTGACTGAATTAGCAGAACCGGACCACGCCACCGTGAAATCCGGAGAACCGGCTACCGTCATACTCCCCACATCAGCAGTCAGAGACGCCAGACGTTTCTTGCCTTGAGTAGAGATAGTGAACGAAATAGCAGTAATCGCTTGCTCGGCCGAAATAGTGACCGAACCTTGTGCGTAAATGCGCAAGTCTTGACCGCCGGAATTATACGCTGGCACACTAGCACCGCCATTTTTCGCCGTTGATACAGTGATACCGCTTGCTGTAAACTCGGTAGCAGCATAATCCGACATCGTCAGAGTGACTGTTTCAGCCAACATACTGCCGGCCAAAAGAACAGTAATAAGTAGTAAGTAGATTTTTTGTCTCATAGAAGATGAGTTCTTTAAATTAATGAATATATTGGTTTCTGAATTTTTCTCCTTAAAAACACTAAGCGGCACATGGCATTCAAACCACGCACCGCCTATAACGTTGCCAATCTATCCTAATAATAGACATTATTTCTTTCATATAATAAACTAAATCCGCCGCAAAGGTACAACAAATATTTGGAATATACAAGGGAAATAACTTTTTTTTACGAATTTATCTGCAATTTATTGTCTTTCAAAAGCGATTAACCAATACAAATGAACCTTCAAAAATTGCATTTCAATATAAAAAACGACTTTCTAAAGTCTTTTTTTGAAGAAACGGTGGTGTGGGCAAGACGTTTGAGCAGATTAAAGATGAGCCAAAATCCTTTCTTGCTGTGTGTGATATAGAGACCGGACATTTCAACCGAATTCCGCTTTGGATGTTCGGGACAGAATATGTGTGATTTACTTATTAGGGTTGAACTAATAATCCGTCACAAGTCTTACACTCACAGAAGTGGAGTTTCCTAATTCCTCCGTTATTTCCTCATCAGCGGAAAAGACTGCATTCCAAATACTCCTGCCTCCCATGCTTTTGAGAAAGTAATAACCCTTTGAATCTTTGTCCGCAATTGCTTTGTGTATCAGATATCTGCCGGCTGCCGGTAAAAATACCGCGCCCTGCATCTGCATACCTTGCCAAGTTTTTCTATCTATATTCGTAGAATCCAGCGAGATATCCGCACTTTGAGGAACGATCACCAAACCGTTCACGCCGCAGACAGTAGCCCATACAGAGGGGTTATGGTTAATAATATATTCCCATTCAGTAGTAGTCAATATACGCCATTTCGCATTTCCCCCTTCTACCGCGCCAGCCTCCTTAGTCATTAGCAAGTCTTTAAAATCTTCCTTTATGCCGATGACATCGTACTGTGTCTTGGTAATAAAGAACGCGGTATCTCGCATCCTTACGCCCAGATTTCCGCATGCAAACCGCACTTTCTCTCCTGATTCCGAAACTTGAAAAATCGCATGTGTCAACACGCCGTCTTTGATGCCATCTTGATCGGATTTAAAAACGTGCACGTTTTTCCCTTTTGATGCATAGGCTTCCTGCTCATTAAAATCCGAATTTGCCATAATACAGAAAAATAAGGCAGCAACAAAAGCGAATACAAGTCCTCCCCCTAACACCAAGAATGGAGAGTTACCTCCGATACGTTTCTCCTGTTTCTTGGACGGCAAATAATACATACCTGCGCCAACAAGAATCAGCAGAGCCAAACCGAAAAATACGATGCAAAACAATATATATGTCGAGTGGTTAATTGCAAGTAACATAATATTGACTTAAATTCTATATAACAACAGTAACCGTTACTACATAACGGCGTCTGATGACTGTTATTTTTGCGTCTTTGGGATTCTGTACAAATTTCCATTTCTTCAACTTTCCGGGTGTCCATTTGGGCATAGATTTAAGCACCGCGACCGCTTCGGCATCGAATTCAGGATACCCGCTACTTCTAACAATTTGTACGTCATCCATCACACTTCCATCATCGGAAATCTTAACTGAACATTGCGTTGAATACAGTCCTTTCTTATCTCGAATTGACGCTGGAACATATACATGTGTACTTGCATATTTAGATACCGCTTCTATCCCTCCCGGATAGGATGGCGGCGTGCCGGCTATAACATATACACCATCATCAAAAACGTACAAATCTCCTTCTAAATAGTTAATCGGATTGCCATTTTTGTCAAAACAATGTATCGTATACTTCGGACCGGGCCCAAGTTTTTCCTTTCTCAATTGACCATTATTGTAATACTGATGCTCTTTACGATTGGTCCCACGTCCCTCAATAGTTTTGACGATTTTGCCTAATGTATCCGTCTCTGTAACGGAGATCACTTGCTGCGCATTATTATACACACAAACTCGTTTAACCTTGCCGGACGGATAATAATCCACTTGCCTTCCTATGAGTTTTTGTCCTACAGGTAAAACCGTCATATTACGGGTCGCCACGAGTCGTCCCTTGCGTGCGCCCCGTTTCTCATATACAGACACGCTAAATTGTCCGTCGTCTCTAATTCGCTTGACTTCACCCATGTATTGGGCAGCAAAAGCATTGTGTTTGGACACGAGGTACAAATAATCCTCGACATCCGGTGTCGGAACACTTCCATGCGTAGCATTGAAGTACAACGTATCCCCGACTTCCCATTTAGGCGTAACCGTTTGTGTAGGTTCGGGCATCTGTTGTTCATCCACGGTTTGTTTTGCGACTACGTTTACAGACTGCGCCGCTTTTATGGAATCGGGAGATGCCAACCAGTCGTTCAATCGTGCAGCTTGCAACGAATCACGATATGCATCCGCCCTTGTACCAACACATAGTACGCACAGAGAGAAAATAACAACGAATAATCTTTTCATATCAGTCATAAATACGGTATGACGAGTTAAAGCCTACAACTCTTTTCCCAATATGGTATAGACCTTATCTCCGCGGATAATATATACATGATTATCACGAAGAATTTTTGCGGTCTTAGGGCCTTGATTGTTATCCTCAGGCATTTGAGTGGACGTTGATTCACCTTCAAAACGAGTACGAATAACTATTCCATCAGTAATATCACCCGCATCTACGAACCACCCTACAAAACCACTCTCCTGAATGGCCGGTAATGCTAATTCAATATATTCAGAAGAAAGAACTTGATCATATTGATTTTTATAAATAACATTCGCCGCCTGTTGAATAGGCTTGTATAAAGCGATAACGTACATATTGGATGTAATTGCCGTCAAGTCACGACTCCAACCAACGAAATCATAGCCCTCTCTAATTGGGTCAACCGGAGTATTGGATGGGGAGCCCTCCAGTGCTTGGATGACTTCAATCATATCGCCATTCCAGTCAAGGAAGACGAGTGTGTATTTCCGAACAGGAAGGAATGTTGCCTGATATGTTGCAGCACCTGTTACGGTCTGTACTTCAGGATTCCAACCGTCAAAGCGATAAGCAAACTCCTCGGTTTCTTCCTTGGTGGGTGATTCGCATATCGGCATTTCACCATAAGCCCAGATTCCAGTGTACCAAACTGTATTATCCTCATTCAAGAATGTAATAGTATAACTATTTACAATACTATCATACAGAGCTGTGTACGTTGCATCTCCGGTCACTAAAGCAACCTCCGGCGACCATCCCACGAAAGTATAAGTGTACTGTGCAGTAGGAACTCTTTCTGGATTTTCGGGTGCTGAGGGAAGTGAATGGTATGCTTCTTCCGTAACTTTTAAGACTTGACCATCCCAATCTACGAAACGGATGCTATAAGTCATCACTTTGAAAGTCGCAGTCAACGCCGTATCTTGAGTTAAGAGAATCGATCTGGAGGCTTCCTCACTTCCGTCACTCCATCGAACAAATTCAAAACCGTCGACAGGAGTTGCCGAAATTTGGGCTGTCTGCTGCGCGCAATTTATAGACAATAGTGCTACAGAACCCATTTCCGGTTGGGCGCTTGTCAATTCAACAACAAATGGTTCATCCTCAACAATTGTTTCGAAATAATTCGCCCATTCCGACGCCGAATAAGCCGAAGCAGCTCCACAAGGGACTATGAGCGTTGCCGTTCCATCGGGAAAAACGTTATAGTCGCCAAATTGCGGGGGAGAAAAACGCTTGATTCGAACGGTATCTAAGTTATTGCAGTATGAGAAAGCGTATCCGTCGATAGTCTGCACATTACTGCCAATGATAACAAAACTCAAATCCGAGCATCCCGAGAACGCGGCATAGCCTATAGAAGTAATATTATCCGGGATAACAACAGATTGTAACCCTGAGTTAGAAAACATACCCTCTGATAAAGTAGTCAAACCGGAAGGTATTTCAATGGATTTCAAATTTGGACAATTGGAAAACGCATAGGCACCTATACTATCTATGGGATCTGGAAGATAGACAGAGTCCAGATCGTAGCAACTTTCAAACGCATGGTCTCGAATGGTTGTTACATTCTCGCCAAACGTAACCAACTGAAGGCGAACAGCAATGGTAGTACTAAAGTATTCAGGAACAACTGTAATGTGTTCTCCAAAAACAAATTCTACCAAGGTAGGGTTCTCTCCTACACTTCCAAAACGAGACATCGCGCAATTAGGAGCATCCCACACAATTTTTTTAATCGGATTATAATCAAACGCACCATATCCTCCATGTTCTCCTTGGTCAATATAAGTTACATTCTGGCCTATGGACACATACGACAAATTACAATCGGCAAACGCTGTATTTTCAATTCTTGTAATATTATCCGGTATGACTATGGATTGCAAACCCGAATACCAAAATGTGCCCTCTGCCACAGTTGTCATTAGAGAAGGGATTTCAATGGATGTCAAGCTTTGACAACCAATAAATGCATACGCACCTATACTATCCAGTCCTGCTGGAAAAGTAATAGCTGTCAAACTATCGCAATTTTGAAAAGCATGTTCTCCAATGGATTTTATGTTATTACCCAATGTTACCGATCGAAGTTTCGGTAAATTGGAGCACCCATATGACGGAACAGAATCCATATGTTCTCCATATATGAATTCTTCAATGTTCGTAGCATTATGTTCCCAAAGATGTGGTTTGCAATTCGGGGCATCCCATGTAACTGTCTTGAGACTATCACAAAAATAGAATGCATATTGATTAATGTATGTAACTGACTGTGGGATTTCAATAGATGTTATACTGGTATAGTTAAAGGCAGAACCGAGAGAATCCACATTTTCTCCCATTATTACAGAAGTAAGATTCGTTTCATTAATGCAAAATCCATCCGGAATTTTGGTGACATGCGGTCCAATTTCAATCGACCTGATTCCGTTATTAAAATATACCTCTTCACAATTAGGAGCATCCCATATGATTTTATCTATAGGTTCGTCCTCGGTGAACGTATTATAGCCCACCCGGATGATGCTTTCAGGAATGGTGACCGACAGTAATGGTATATTTATTGACCAATGCGTCAAAGGAAGATTATGTATAGGCCATAACTCACTTACCGGATATACCTGATTGTCTATAACTACAGTTGACGGGATAACCAGATGACCATCAAAATTAGGAATGGCATTCTCATCATAGCCTATAACGGCATATCCGCTACCATCTCCAGACAAAAGATAAAACAAACCATCCACATGAGGATTTTCCCATATATAACCAATAGGGTCATCGTTAATACCCTGCGCAGGAGCTACAAAAAGACCTCCCATGCAAAAGATAGCAAATAAAGTTAAAACAATGCGTTTCATATTATAAAATTTTAAAATTAATACTTAATTAGAATCCTTATCCTATTAATCGTTTTCCTGCATAACGCGAATAAAAACGATTGACTTGAGCCTTTATCTCGCTTGTCGGCAACATCATCAAAAAGATACTATCTATCATATTCTGGCATTGCTCGTCACTATAGAACACGAGACGATCCTCCGTTCTCCTCCCCCATGGGACATCAATTACTTTAGCGGAAGCCACTTGTTCCCATCGGATATTAATTCCTTTACATAGCGGTATCGCGGACAGCCAATATTCGGCACACACTCCCCTAATTCCTTCATCATCAATTTCAGTATAACATCGCCAATGATATGTAATGGATTCGATAATAATAAATACGGGTAAAGGTTCTATCAAAAGTAAAATAATAGCATACATTATATCTTCTGGATTTGAAGCATACATCCACCACAAAGCCAGTCCGATGAGTACAGTAAAGATTAGCCAAACTATAATCGTTGCATAAAACCTGACCGAGTCGGTTACATAGAATCGTTCGCTCCTGATTGTACGTTTCGAATTTTCATGTTGCGCTATCCGGCAGGCTTCTTCATAACGCGATTTAGAATGCTTTAACAAGAAGAATAATAGACATATTGATACTACACATACAATCGTATAGATAACCTTGAGTGTCTTTTGTTTTTCCTGTAGCTGTAGCGCTTGTTGCTTTGCGATGGTTTCTTTTCGAATCCGTGCTTGTTCCTCTCTTTTCTGACTCAACTCTAATTCGCGTTTACTATGCTCAGCCAGCAATTTTCTTTCTCGTGCATATTCTTTTGTACAAATAACCACCACACCATTGGCAGCACGATGTTTACCGTAAATATATTCTGCCTCTTCAGGATCTAATTCTTGACGAGAGTCTATTTCTTCTGCGGGTGGCAGTTGGTCAAAAGGCACGCCGGATTTCCCATCTACAATGTAATACGTTTCTTTCCCTGCCCCAACGGCTAATAGAGAAATGAACAGGAGTAAGAGAGAGAAAAAGATTTTTTTCATAATATTTCTGCTGTATTAACTTTCGCGACATTACTAATTACTGCATATAACTGAAGTTATCTCTTAATTGTTTAACTACATCCGGTTTGCAAGGATATTTCTTCATACCGTCCACCAATTCACCGAAGGAAATAGCGGTAATCGTATCCGGTAACCAATTGTTAAGCATATACGCACTCGTCTCTATTAGCATCTTGCAATGCGTAACTTCATTCGATCGATTCGTTGTAATGATTGTGCGATTAGGTGGTAATAATCGGATCTCATCCCTGTTGATATGGATAGCCAATGCGTCCATGGATGGAATTGATTCCAATGCCATCGGATGCGGGAATACATACGAACATACCAGATAATATTTTACTGGTCCTTCCGGTGTTTCCTGACAACTTTGCACACTCAACTGAATCTGTTTCATAGATGGATCTTTAGACGAGAAATATGCTGTCACGTAACTACTCTCTTTCTTTATCAATGTTTGGTCTCCTCCGTAGTAGTACGTATACACATCCGAATGGAGTGACTCCCATTTGGACATATTATGCCCTACAATAACGGTTACACAAGTGAATAAACCGATAATAGCCAAAAAACCTACCAAGACGACACCTGCAACCATGCCGACTTTCTTTAAAGTGAGTTGTGATTCCATATACATTAATTTATAAATGTTGGCGGCAAAATTACTACAAATTTTTCAAATGTGCAAGATTTTTAGCAAAAAAATTATCGATTTGCGAGCAAAGAGAAGATTTCTTGGATTTGTCTAAGCTCGCTTAAGCGGAGTCCGAAGTTACGACAAATACAAAAAAAAGAGAGCCCGAAGGCCCTCTTTCGTGAGGCGATTAGCTACGCGGGTGCGCCTGATCGTACTCCTGACCGCAAACCAGCCAGAGGTAGGCCTTCATGGTCTTTTTGCCGCCGGCGGTGTTCTTCTGTGCCTCGAACGCTTGCATGTCGGAAGCGATGTGGCTCAGGTCCTTACGACGGGTCTTGACCGCTGCTGCTACCGCGGTGAAGCGGTTACGTGCCCAGAGCTCGTCTTCGCCCGGAGCGGTGGAGCGAACGACCTTCTTGCGGAGGTAAATACGGTTACAATCGCTGCTCTCGGTGGGTTTCACGCGGTGCGTGCCTAACAGCATTTTGGTACAAGAGTGTTGACCGCTCTTGCTCGGTTTGCTCAATGCTCCGGAAACGTGGTCGATACCGGAACTCCATTCTACTTTTGCCATAATTCGTTAAAATTTAGGTTTTTGGTTAATAACTGATGTGTTTCTTTGCATCGTAGGATTCTACGGTGCGCGTTTGGATGACGACGCTCGTGTCGCCTTTCTGGTAGTACTCACTTTGGTTCGTGATCGTACGTACCACGTTGCAGCTCGTCAGTCCGAACGCTGTGCCCAACGCCGTCAAGGCTGCAATCAGCACGCTAATAATGATCTTGATAATCTGTTGCCTGGTCATAGCGCTTAGTGGAACGTAGGTTTGACATACTTCTGCGCCACCGTGTACGCAAACAGACTCGTGTACTTGCTCTGCGCTTGGAATGCCGCTTCCAGCGTGGCGCGTTCCGACGGATCGGCGAGTGCCGTTTTCGCTGCCTGCGCTGCCGTCTTGAGGGCGTTCTGGCAAGCGACATTCTTACTGCCATTCGCCTTACTCGGGTTCAGCAGATCGACACCCAATTGCTCTTTGCCGCATTGGCAACGCTTGAAATACAGGATCTCGGACTTGTTGAACTTGCCCTTCACGCGGGCAAACATGCCGTGTAATGTGATTTTTGCCATTTGGTTAAGGTTGGTTTAATGGTTTATACTGTGATTTAAGCCGGCTGTCTTTCGGTTTATCCCTTTATGACGCACCGAGACTGAGGATAGGCGATAGACGCCCCGATGAGTCATTATCCTATCTGACCGAAAGACGATGCAAAAGTACTGCTTTTTTATCAGATGCGCAAATTTCTGCCGCTGGGGGATTCAAAATTCTTAATGATCCTGTAGCAGGTCGTATCCCACGTAGTCAGAGAAGGCTTTGGCGTCGTCTATGGACAGCCATCCCTTGGCTCCTGTGTACCAGGATTTATGTGCATACTCGCGCCATGCACCGAGCAGTTCACCGAACGCATAATCCGGATCGTCGTAGTGCTCAATCGCCTGCAGACGGTCACGCAAAGTCGTCAGTTCAATCTTGTTGGTCTGTTTCATTGTCTAAAAACTCGATTTGCAGTTGTCCTTTCATCGTACGGGCGATAAACTCCCGATGGCGTTCCTTACCGAATACGACACCGAAGGCAACGCGATTGGCGGCTTCGGCAGGTGTCGCCGTATGGTCGGAGCGGTCAGGACGGGCCTGCACAATATGCATGATCTCGCCACCGCGTCCCGGATAGCGGCGGATGTAAAACGGATCGGTACCAATCAGGATACCCCGTACGGAGTCAATACCCGGATCAAAAAATACTTTTCCCATGTTGTGATTGTGTGTTGATTGTTTTGTTCTCGGGACATGGTCCCGTGATGCTCGCGTCCTAACAAGCGTGTTCCCAGCACATGACCATCACGGGACCATCTTCCGAGAACGACTTAACCACGACGTGAGAACGTCCTTTTCGGATAGGTCGTGCGTTTGTACAATGTGCCACGTTTGGTAGCGATAATGGACTCGACGCGCCCGTCGGGCAGACGCTTTCTGCTTACTACCCCTGACATAGATTCAAACAGGGGATTT
>Ga0310694_10002043_pt1 | contig 21441 bp, 18 predicted proteins | sample 174DNAGHGhighgp2_FD_203884 | JGI IMG/M metagenome (GOLD analysis project Ga0310694, IMG submission 203884) | Sheep rumen microbial communities from Palmerston North, Manawatu-Wanganui, New Zealand - 1742 DNA GHGhigh gp2 (v2) (version 2) | ecosystem: Host-associated > Mammals > Digestive system... | reverse complement strand
GAAATTCAATGACGAACAAGTAACGAAATTCGTCAATAACATCATGTTGAAAGGCAAAAAGAACCTTGCTTTCGAAATCTTCTACAACGCTATCGACATTGTAAGCGAGAAAACGAAGGAGAACGGCCTTGAAGTGTGGAAAAAAGCCCTCGAAAACGTCACCCCCAGCGTGGAGGTCAAGAGCAAACGTGTCGGCGGCACCACCCTCCCCGTCCCTGAGGAGATCAAGCCTGGCAGAAAGCAATCCGTAGGTATGAAGAACCTGATTCTCTACGCACGCAAACGCCACGAGAAAACCATGGCCGATAAGCTTGCTCAAGAGATCATGGCTGCATATAAGAGTGAAGGCGCCGCTTTCAAGAAGAAAGAGGAGATTCACAGAATGGCAGAGGCCAACAAGGCATTCGCTCACATGCGCATGTAATTAGGCCCCTGGCAATCGTACATTTCACCTTACAGCATTCGCAAAGATGGCAGAGGATTTGCATCAGATACGCAATATCGGCATCATGGCCCATATTGACGCCGGCAAGACCACCACGACAGAACGGATTCTGTACTACACCGGGAAAAGCTACAAAATCGGTGAAGTGGACGAGGGAACCGCCACGATGGACTGGATGGTGCAAGAGCAGGAACGCGGAATCACCATCACCAGCGCGGCCACCACAGTGATGTGGAAATACAACTCACAAGACTATAAAATCAACATCATCGACACCCCGGGTCACGTTGATTTTACAGTCGAAGTGGAACGTTCTTTGAGAATATTGGATGGAGCTGTAGCCATATTCTGCGCCGTCGGAGGCGTTGAGGCTCAGTCGGAAACCGTCTGGAGACAGGCCAACAAGTACAACGTCGCACGCATCTGCTACGTCAACAAGATGGACCGCTCCGGCGCGAACTTCTACGCTGTCGTGAACCAAATTCGCGAAAAGCTGAAAGCTCACCCTCTGGTCCTCCAACTCCCCATCGGCAGCGAAGACAACTTCACCGGCATCGTTGACCTCCTCGAAATGAAAGCCTACGAATGGAACGAGGAAGACCTCGGTAACTCGTATCACGAAGTGCCAATTCCAGCTGACATGCAAGAGGATGTCGAAAACTACCGCACCCAACTCCTGGAAACCCTCTCGGAACTGAACGAGTCCATCATGGAGAAATACTTCGAGGACCCCGACAGCATCACCCTTGAGGAGATGGAAACAACCATCCGCGAGGCCACCCTGTCAAGAAAGATCGAACCCGTGTTCTGCGGATCCTCTTTCAAGAACAAAGGAGTGCAACGCGTGATCGATGCCATCGTGAAGTATCTCCCCTCCCCTTTGGACATGCCCGCAATCGAAGGCATCAACCCGAAGAACGAGGAGAAAGAAGCACGCAAGGCGGACGTGAACGAACCTTTTGCAGCTTTAGCTTTCAAAATCGCCACCGACCCTTACATCGGGAAACTGACCTTCATCAAGGTCTATTCCGGCGAACTGAAAGCGGGCGAAAGTCTGTATAACGTCACCTCCGGCAAAAAAGAACGCGCAGCTAAAATCCTGCAAATGCACTCCAACAAACAACAACCGTTAGAGAGCGTATCCGCAGGCAACATCGTCGCACTCGTCGGCATGAAGGACATTCACACCGGCGACAGCTTGACTGACGAGCGTCATCCCGTGATTTTGGAGAATATCGTGTTCCCAGAACCGGTCATCCAAATCGCCATCGAGCCGAAGACGAAAGACGATGAGGAGAAGCTGATGCTGGCACTCACCAAACTGGCCGACGAAGACCCCACCTTCCAAGTGAAGGAGGATTCCGAATCAGGACAGACGCTGATCAGCGGTATGGGTGAGCTGCATCTGGAAATTCTGCTGGATCGCCTGAAACGCGAATTCAATGTGGATTGCAACCACGGCAAACCGCGCGTGGCTTACAAAGAGGCCATTACGGTATCTGTGGTACACCACGAAGCTTACAAACGGCAGAACGGCGGCAAGGGCTCATTCGCTGTAATGGACTTCCGCATCGATCCGCTGCCGTTGGATGCCAAGGGGCTGCATTTCAGCAACGAAATCAAGGGTGATGCCGTACCGAAGAACTACATTCTCGGTGCCGAAAAGGGATTCAAGATGGCCATGTCGAATGGCAAGTACGGTTTCCCGCTCGAATCCCTCTCCGTGACAGTTACAGACGGTGAGTCCCACCCCACAGACTCCGACGCATTGTCCTTCGAGGTCTGCGCAAAAATCGGCTTCCGTGAAGCGTTGAAAAACATCGACACCGCGATATTGGAACCGATTATGAAGGTGGAAATCACTACCCCGGACGAGTACATCGGCAACGTCACTGGCGACCTCAACCGCAGACGCTCAGTACTGGAACGAATCGACGCAAAAGTCGGTTTTCAAATCATCACGGCTCAAGTGCCTTTGGCAGAAATGTTCGGATATGTGACTACCTTACGCTCTATCACCTCAGGCCGCGCCACCTTCAGTATGGAATTCCTGAAATACGCGGAGGTCACCCCCGAGATCAAAGATTATATCATGAACGTAGGCCGCTTCATCCTCTAAACCTTAAACCTTAAACCTTAAACCTTAAACTATAAAACTATAAACGTCAAACAATAAACAATAAATAAATGGCTCATAGAATTAGAATCAAACTGAAATCATTCGACCACACGTTGGTTGACAAGTCTGCCGAGAAGATCGTCAAGACTGTGAACAGCGTGAAGGACGACAAAGTGGTACTCGTTGGCCCTATTCCGCTTCCGACCCACAAGAAAATCTTCACCGTAAACCGCTCCACCTTCGTCAACAAGAAGTCAAGAGAGCAGTTCCAACTTTCTACCTACAAGAGAATTTTAGACATTTACGGTACAACCACTCAGACCATCGACGCTTTGATGAAGCTGGAATTGCCCAGCGGCGTTGACGTTGAAATCAAAGTCTGAAGTAAATGACAACACGTAGAGACGCCATGCTATGACGGCTCTGCAAGCAGGGTTATCAAATTACGATATTCCTGCAAAAACCCGGGGCGTTAGCTCAGTTGGCTAGAGCGTTTGACTGGCAGTCAAGAGGTCGTGAGTTCGATTCTCATACGCTCCACATGAGAACGGGATGCTATTTAGCATTCCGTTCTTTTTTGAGTATTTCAAATTTGTGTACATTTGCCGTGCAATGGAAAAAGAGAGAACAAGATGGCTATTACCCTTAGTATTAGGTATTTTCCTGCTGCTGTCGATGTTGGCAACTGCAGGAATCGGCGTGATACCCATCCCTTTCAAAGTAGTGGTGCAGAGCATCGGGCAGAAGTTCGGGCTGTTCAGTGACATCCAAATCGCGGATTACTTCCAAGTCACCCTGTGGCAACTGCGCATCCCACGCATTGTGATGAGCGTGCTGGCGGGGGCGGCATTGGCCATCTGCGGCGGCGTCTTCCAGAGCATCTTCCGAAATCCTGTCTGCGACCCTTATATCCTCGGCATCTCGTCGGGAGCCTCCATTGGCGCAGCCATCGCCTTTATCCTCGGCTGGGACGCGGTTCTCTTCGGCATCACCCTGCCGGCATTAGCCACTGCCCTACTCACCCTGCTCGTCATCCTCGGCATCGCCCGCATCAAAGGCAAACACAACACTAACACCCTGCTTCTCATCGGCATAGCCCTTAACTTTCTCATCTCCGCACTTATCACGCTGCTGATTGTCATGAACCAGAAGGAGATGCACAAGATTTACTTTTGGACGATGGGCAGTCTCACACACGTCTCCTGGCTCGAAATCGCATGGCTGATTCCCATCATGATTTCCTGCGTCGGCATCCTATTCTACTACTCCAAATATCTGAATATCATGCAAGTTGGTGAAGAAACGGCGCAGACGTTAGGTATCAACACGCAAAAAACGACCTACATCGTGTTGATCACTTCCTCTGTCCTGATTTCCGTGGTTGTGGCCTTCTGCGGTTCCATCGGTTTCATCGGACTCATTATGCCGCACGTGGCGCGACTGCTCTTCGGCAGCGACAACCGTCGGCTTTTCACCTATTCCCTCTTTTTCGGTGCCTTCTTCCTGCTGATTGCAGACACTCTGGCACGCACCATGGCAGCCCCCGCGGAACTTCCCGTAGGCAGCATCACCGCCTTGGCAGGCGCACCCTATTTCATCTATCTGGTGCTGCGAAAAAAGTAGGAACTACAACCTTTACCTCATGAACTTTGCTGTGCTCAGACGGCCTTGAACATCCTTACAATCAATGAGATATACTCCCGTTGCTAAATTCGAAACGTTCACATCAACCTGAGATTGGCCGCCCGGAGTCAAACTCTTGACAACCTGTCCGTTCAGATTCAGGATGGTTAATTCCTGTATCCCCTGCATTTCTACCCTAACTATAGAAGACGATGCAGAATAGGTTACCTTCAAAACCTCACTATCTAACGGATACTCGGGTATCGCAGCGGGTGTCCAAATATCTTCCCCATCGGTGAGCCAGTCGAGAGTAAAGTTGTAAAACACTGTGGAATAGCCAGTTTCGTCATCTTGTTTCTCTTCCACGTATAAACCGATGGTACCATCAGGAAGCACGCAAAGCGAAGAATAGGCCGCACTGTAGGGCACAATACACTTGCTCACTGGCCATGTTGCGCCCTCGTCGTAACTGACATAAACGGTCACATCGCGCCGCTCATCGCCGTAAGGCAAAGAATGCAACAACCGATTCCGATTATATCCTTGATTTTCAGAAGTATATCGAATGATGTCACCGTTGCAGGCAGGTGCGATAAGATCGTTCCATGTGGAAGTTGACGGCTGCCAAGTCTCGCCACCGTCATAGGAAATATTGTACCAACGCTTGCCGCTATGACGAATACTCATCAGGATACTGCCATCAACAAGCTCGGTCACCTTAGCCTCATCGCCACCCACCGATGCACGCCCGGAAACATGCCAAGTTTCGCCGTTATCGTCCGAATAAACAGCATAGTTGTTGAGCGACTGCGCAGCGGTTTCGCGGATGGCCGCCACAAACATGATGCGACCCGTAGAGGTGCGCAACCCGTTGCCCGAACCAAAAAACGAAGCCCGCCAATTGCGATGTTCTGGTACCACGCAGTTAGTTCCAAAAATAAAATGCGTAATATCAACGGGATCTGTCCAAGTGACTCCATTATCATAACTCCTTGACATATAAGAACGTATCGGGTTTGATGGGGTCGAATTCCAAAGTCCTTGACCACCAACAAAAACAGCAATGATACCGTTTTCGTTGTTATCCCACGCCAACGCACAATCGCCGAAACCGTGATTATAACCTGTGCCTTGCGCAATGGTCACAGGCTCACTCCACGAAAGTCCGCCATCGGTGCTACGATTGCAGACAATATCTATGTCCTCAGGAAGGTCCGATTCGTTATATTTACGTTTGTCAGTAACCGCCACGATCGAACCGTCACGCGCTGTGATGACCGCTGGAATGCGGTAGTTCGAAGAACCGTAATCGCCAGGACGGTACAGTACCGTGCGAGATATAATACTGTCGCTTTGCGCATGGGTAGCCAACGTACAAATCGCAAAAAAACAGAGGATAAAAGTCTTCTTCATAACAATTGATTTTGAAAAGCAATGCCCATATTTTTTGAAAGTGCAAAGATAATAAAATCGTAAAATTTTCCTTTTTTTGGATAAAAATATGACAAATAATTTTTATATATATTGATTATCAATGATTTATATTTACTAAAAAATGTTAATTTTGCAGTCGGATATTAAAGAAACAATCGTATGAAAATTCTATTTGTCATTGATGCCTATTTCACGCACAACAACGGCACCAGTATCTCAGCGCAACGATATGCGGATGAGTTACGCAAACGCGGCCATGAAGTGCGCGTGCTCACCTCATGCGATGAGCAAAAGGATAACATTTACAGCTTACCCGAGTTGAGGATTCCTTTTTTCCAAGGATTGATCCGAAAACATGGTTTCCAATTTGCCAAATGGAAACGGAAAACCATCCAAGAAGCGGTAGAATGGGCAGATATTGTCCACTGTTTCTTACCTTTCATCATGGAAGCCAAGACAAAAAAAGTGGCCGACAAATTGGGAAAACCTGCCACTGCTGCATTCCATGTACAACCTCAAAACATCACCTCCAGTCTTGGAATGGGCAACGTTGACTGGGTCAACAACATGCTTTTCAGGCTTTTCAGAAACACCACCTACAACCACTATGGGCATGTGCACACGCCGTCACAGTTCATGGCTGATGAAATCTCATCGCGAGGTTACACGGCCAAAATACACCCCATCTCCAATGGAATCCAATCTGACTTCAAATGGACCAAAGTGCCAAAAAAACCGGAATTTGAAGATAAGATTTTGATTGCAATGGTGGGACGATTGGCTGGAGAAAAGCGCCAGGATATCATCATCAATGCCATGAAATATTCTAAATATGGTGAGAAAATCCAGTTGGTTTTTGCTGGAAGAGGTCCGAAATACAAACAATATATCAAACTTGGAGAGAGCCTTAAGAACAAGCCCATTTTCACCTATCTCGCCAAAGCAGATTTAATCAACTTGCTGGGGCAGTGCGATTTATACGTTCATGCTTCCGACATGGAATCGGAGGCCATCTCTTGCATCGAGGCGTTTGCAACGGGATTGGTGCCCGTCATTTCCGACAGCAAACTATCGGCTACCAGACAGTTCGCTCTCGATGAGCGCAGTCTTTTCAAGGCCGGTGACCCCAAGGATTTAGCCCGTGCCATCGACTATTGGCTCGACAACCCGGAGGAGAAGGCAATCATGGAAAAGAGATACTCCGAATCCGCCGAAAAATACAACATCAACCACTCGATCACGATGTTTGAAGCAATGTTGAATGAGGCCATCGAAGATCTAAAGAAAGCGTAAAAAACGGCTTATTTAATCGTAAACGGCAAAAAAAAGTAATCCCCAAACGGCTGTTCGTTTTCCTGCGAGAGCCGTTTTTTTTTATGGCATTATTTTTGTATATTTGCACCAATTTTTAAACACCCCTTTTATGGACATCAAATATTCGGAAGAAATGAACTACATCTTGGCGGAAGCGAACGAATTAGCCAAGACGTATCATTCTCAACAGATTGGATTAGAACATCTTATGGTTTGCCTTCTCCGATATCCCGGGGAGAGTGTCACCCAGAAGATTTTCAATATATTTCAGATTGACCTCAACGGATTGCGTACTCGTTTAGAGCAGATGTTAGAAATGCCTGACAGTAAGGCTGATGAGCAAATCGACAAAGTGCCTATGAGTGTTCAAGCGCAAGGTCGAATTCATCTATCCTTCTTATTCTCAAAGCAATACAGAAGCGAGATGGTCGAATCCTATCATTTAGTGCTTGCTATCCTGAAGCCTGCACAACTTGACAGTCAGAACACCATCAAGATGTTGTTGGGACAGGCGGGACTTACATTCGAGACCTTTGAGGACGAGCTGCGCCGAGAGCTGCATCTCTCCGAATCCGTGGCCACCGCCGGACAGTTCCGTGACGATGACGACGACGATAACGACCGCCGCACGACGCAAAAGGGAAAGGATTCTGGAAAGTCTGCCACGCCCATGTTGGATAGCTTCGGCAAAGACTTGACCAAAATGGCATCGGAGGGCAAGATCGACCCTTTGGTGGGACGCCAGAAAGAATTAGAGCGCATCGCCCAAATTCTCTGCCGCAGAAAAAAGAACAATCCCGTACTGATTGGCGAGCCTGGTGTCGGAAAATCCGCTCTGGCAGAGGGACTTGCACTGCAAATCTCTTCCGGACACGTTTCTCGCACGCTCATGCACAAGCGCATTGTCAGCCTCGACATGGCAGGATTGGTGGCGGGGACGAAATACCGCGGACAGTTCGAGGAGCGTGTGAAGACCATCCTCGAAGAGCTGGAAAAAAACACCGATGTTATCCTTTTCATTGACGAGCTGCACACGATGGTGGGTGCCGGCAACGCCCCTGGCAGCATGGATGCATCCAACCTCTTCAAACCCGCCCTTGCCCGTGGTGAACTGCAATGCATCGGCGCGACCACGCTGGACGAATACCGCGAACACATTGAGAAAGATGGTGCGCTGGAACGCCGATTCCAGAAAATCATCCTCGAACCTGCCACACCCGAAGAGACGCTCGACATTCTGCAAAACATCAAGGACAAATACGAAGATCACCATGCGGTAAAATACAATGACGAGGCAATCAAAGCTTGTGTCACCATGTCAAATCGTTATATATCAGATCGTTGCCTTCCCGACAAAGCCATCGATGTGATGGATGAGGCCGGTGCGCGACTGCATATCCAAAACATCCACGTGCCAGAGGAATTGTTGGCCGCTGAGGCCGCTATCGAAGAGCAGGAAAAGTTGAAAGTGGAGGCGATTCGCACCCAACAGTACAACGAAGCTGCCAAGTACCGCGATCAAATAAAAATGCTGGAAGAACAGCGGCAGATGATCCAAAAAACGTGGGAGAACAGCGTGAACGAAAACCGTCCAGATGTCACGGAAGACACTGTGGCTGAAGTAATTGCCATGATGACCGGTGTGCCCGTGCAGCGGATCGCCAAGAACGAGGGCGAACGCTTGATGCGCATGGCCACCGAGCTGCAAGGGGTAGTCATCGGGCAGGACGAGCCTGTGGTGAAGATCGCCAAGGCCATCCGCAGAAACCGCGCCGGCCTGAAAGATCCGAACAAACCTATCGGAACATTCATCTTCCTCGGACCCACTGGCGTTGGTAAAACCTACTTGGCTAAAGTATTGGCCGAGTATCTCTTTGATTCTCAAGATGCTATCATCCGCATCGACATGAGCGAATATATGGAGAAGCACACCGTGTCAAGACTTATTGGTGCGCCTCCGGGATATGTCGGTTACGAAGAGGGCGGTCAACTCACTGAAAAGGTACGTCGTAAGCCCTACTCTATTGTGTTATTAGACGAGATTGAGAAGGCTCACCACGATGTCTATAACGTTCTGTTACAAGTATTTGACGAAGGTCAACTCACCGACGGCATGGGTCGCAAAGTCGATTTCAAGAACACCATCATTATCATGACCTCCAACGTAGGTACACGCGAGCTGAAGGATTTCGGTACGGGCGTTGGGTTCAGTACCGAGGCTACGAAGTCGGCAGAACAGAAGGTGGCGCAGGGAATCCTCGAAAAAGCCCTCAAAGCTACCTTCGCACCCGAATTCCTCAACCGTGTTGACGATGTCATCTACTTCAACAGTCTTGATAAAGAGGACATTGGCAAGATCATCGACATCGAATTGAAGAAGGTGCTACAACGTGTCAAGGATTTGGATGTAGAGATCAGCATTACTGAAAAGGCTAAGAACTTCCTCGTAGAGAACGGCTGGGACGCCAACTACGGCGCGCGCCCGCTCAAACGCACCATCCAAAAGTACGTCGAAGATGTCCTCGCCGAAGAGATCCTCAACATGACGCTCGTCTCTGGCGACTCCGTCCAACTCGACTACGACGATTTGAAGGAGGAAATGGTCGTTTCACACCAAAGTTAATCACCCACCATTGCCTATTGCCTTTTGCCTTTTGCCTTTTGCCTTTTGCCTTTTGCCTAAGATAAGAATTATGAAAAACTACAAAGAGAAACTGAACAAAATCCGCGCCTTCATTTTCGACTTCGACGGTGTCCTGTCGAACGGGATGGTCTATGTGATGGCCGATGGCGAGCAAGTGCGCGCCACTAACGTCAAAGACGGCTACGCGCTGCACTACGCCCTCAAAAAAGGCTATAAAATCGCTGTCATTTCCGGCGGCTATGCCGAATCCATGCGTATGAGATTCAAGGAGTTCCACGGCATGGAAATGTACCTTAAGGTGAGCAACAAGATAGAAGTTTTCCATCAATACTTAGAGAAGCACAATCTGAAACCCGAAGAGGTGCTCGTCATGGGTGATGACATCCCCGACTACCCAATGATGAAGCTCGCAGGCGTAAAATGCTGTCCGGCAAACGCTTCCATCGAGATTCAGGAATTGGCCGACTATATTTCCATCCGTAACGGCGGCGACGGTGCGGTCCGCGATGTCATCGAACAGACCATGCGACTGCAAGGCACCTGGTTCAACGATGACGCTCACATCTGGTAGTTTTTGGCTGTTGGTCGTGCACTGGCGAGAAACAGATGCTTTGAAATAATGACATAGACTTTGACTTTGAACTTTGCCCCATCAACTGCTAACTACTAACTGCTAACTACTTCAATAACCCATAACCTATAATCTATAACCTATAACTTTTAGATGTTATACACCATCATTTTCAGTATCATTGGTCTCGCCATGGGCGGGTTAGGAGGCGCGTTTGGCGGCTTCCTCATCGGAACAATATTCGACAACATCCGCAACAACCGCAAGGCTCGTAAGGCACAGGAGGCATTCAATGAGGGGCGGCAGCAATACTACAACAACCCGGAACAATTTGAGGGACAGATACTTACGCTCATTACCTTCGTGGCCAAATCCGACAACAACCGTCTATCTCAGTCTGAGTTCGACTATTGCAAGCAATATTTTCAGAAGACCTTCCCGCACAGCGACATTTCGCGACTCATGATTACGTTTCGGGATATCTTGAACAGATCCAATATCACTGCAGATTGCCAGGAGGCATGTGCTAAAATCAGTCAGTACGCCACCATCCATGAAAAAATAGCCATCCTGCAATGTCTTTTCGGGTTCGCTACCGCAGACGGAACCGCCCATCAGCAGGAGCTTAGCGCTATCCGACAGATTGCAAGTTGGTGTGGTGTGGACTCCTTAACCTACGAAGCCATCAAGATGATGTACGTCAGCTTCAGCAGCAGCGACCCGTATGGCAGTAGTGGGGGCGGATACAGCGGCGGATATGGCGGCGGATACTCAGGAGGGTACGGCGGAGGGTATTACGACCAGTCGAGTAACCGACAGAGTGTCAATTCCGGCCCGAGCCTGGACGACTGCTACAAGATCCTTGAAGTCTCACCTGACGCCAGCGACGAGGAAGTGAAAAAGGCTTACCGCACGGCGGCATTGAAGTATCATCCCGACCGCGTGAGTCACCTTGGAGAGGACATGCGTAAAAAGGCCGAGGAGACCTTTGCGAAAGTGAACCAAGCGTATGATAAAATCAAGGCGGCCCGCGGTATGAAATAATTTTGTACTTTTGCACCTCCAAATTTTAAGATTAAATAATTAACAAATCAATATGGCAAGTAGAAGAAAAGAACTTTTCCCCAACGTTACCGATGCTGAATGGAACGATTGGAGATGGCAGGTCCGCAACAGAGTGGAGACCCTCGAAGAACTGAAAAAATATATCGAGTTGACTCCCGAAGAGGAGGAAGGCGTGAAGAAATCGCTACAAACGCTTCGTATGGCCATCACGCCGTACTATTTGAGTTTGATCGATCCCAACAATCCGCACTGTCCGATTCGTCGTCAAGCTATCCCGACCGGCGCGGAGGTGCACCAGTCGCCCGCCGACCTGCTCGACCCCTTGCATGAGGATGAAGACTCCCCTGTTCCCGGACTCACCCACCGCTACCCCGACAGAGTGCTGTTCCTCATCACCGACATGTGCTCCATGTACTGCCGTCACTGCACGCGCAGACGCTTCGCCGGCCAGCACGACTGTGAATCCACACAAGACCGCATCCAGGCCGCTATCGACTATATCGCCCGCACCCCTCAAGTGCGTGACGTGCTACTCTCTGGTGGCGATGCTTTGATGGTGGGCGACAATATGCTCGAATCCATCATCCAACGCTTAAGAGCTATCCCGCATGTGGAAATCATCCGTCTCGGTTCACGTACTCCTGTGGTTTGCCCGCAACGTATCACCGACGACCTCGTCAACATGCTCAAGAAATACCATCCGATTTGGCTCAACACCCACTTCAACCACCCGAACGAGGTGACAGAAGAGGCTATGGAAGCTTGTGCCAGACTGGCGAATGCCGGTGTGCCATTGGGCAACCAGACCGTGCTGTTGCGCGGCGTGAACGACGACACCGAGATCATGAAACAGCTCGTGCACGACCTCGTTCGTATGCGCGTGCGCCCGTACTACATCTACCAATGCGACCTCTCCATGGGCTTGGAGCATTTCCGCACTCCCGTATCAAAAGGTATCGAAATCATCGAGAACCTGCGCGGACACACCTCCGGCTACTGCGTGCCGACCTTCGTGGTGGACGCTCCTGGCGGCGGCGGCAAGATTCCCGTCATGCCACAGTATGTCATCTCCCAGAGCCCGCACAAGGTGATCCTCCGCAACTACGAAGGTGTCATCACCACCTACACCGAGCCTGAGGACTATCAGGAGAACACATGCAGCCCGCTACCCGACAAGAAGCACGTCGAAGGTGTAGCATCCCTTCTCCACGGCGAACAAATGGCATTGGAACCCAACGAACTGGCGAGAAAGAAAAGACACAGATAATAACTACCGTACGGGCGTATCGAATACGCCCTGTAATTTGCATACGTCCATCGTAACGCATACACCCCTGTAATGGAATACGCCCTCGTAACAACACGAAAAACGAGGGCGTGTTTGTATTTATCAGGGGCATGTTTGTGTATGCGATTAGGGCGTATGCGATTAGGGCGTATGCGATACGCCCCTCGGTCAACGCATGTAAAGCAACACCATAAATACAAAATATTTTTTATAAAAGAAAATATTTGTTTAATAAAAAAATGTATTTTTGCCGCCTGAAAATAAAATTGAAAAAAAGAATTATGAAAACGAACGAACAATTCCCCTGCGTGCGTGTGTCATATACACCCACATCACGCCCAACCAATCACGGAACCCTTAGGAGGGTGTGTCAAAAGTCCAAAAATCGGCATTTTTCGATTTGTAACTATCTGATAATCAAATAGCAATTTTTGCCAAAACAGACTTATGACACACCCTCATCGTTGTATCACATACATCCACCACCGTGTCGCACATGCCCTACCACCGACACAGCATCAGATTGAAAGGTTACGATTATTCATCCGATGGATTATATTTCGTCACCATTTGTACCAAAGACAGACGACATTTCTTCGGAAAAGTCGTCAAAAGACAGATGGTATTGAGTGAGTACGGTCAGATCGTATCAACAGAATGGACAAACACCGTAAATATTCGACCAAATGATGTGATTCTCCACGAATTCGTTGTCATGCCAAACCATTTTCATGCCATTGTTGAAATATGCCGTGGACGCGCATCAAAAACATCCACATCGAACATGCCATCCTGTAGGGGCGTATTGAATACGCCCTCATTGAATACCATATGCGAATCGCGGGGCGTATGCGATTCGATGATGGGCGTATTCGATACGCCCCTACGGTCGCCATCAAAAACGTTAGGGGCAATTGTGAGGGGGTTCAAATCCGCTGTATCTAAAAAAATCGGGTTTTAGGTGTGGCAACGGAATTACTACGAGCACATCATTCGCAATTCTAACAGCTATGCGATTATCTCCAATTATATTCGGGAAAATCCTGCACGCTGGAAGGAGGACAGATTCAACAACAATTCTCAATGATAAGGCACCCTTTTCTCGTTTTCAGCAAATTCTATCAATATTCCTTAATATCTAAACGTAATAGGCACCTGGAAGAAACAACGGACAGGTTTCCCTTGGGACATACCTGGCTTCCATTTCGGGAGATACTTCATTGCACGAAGTGCCTCATTGTCCAATACTGGAAAACATGAGGCCATTATCTCAGCATTATCCACGGAACCGTCTTTTTCCACCACAAATTTCACCAAAACCACTCCTGAAATACGATTCCGAAGCGCGTATTGCGGATAATTGACAATTTTGGACAACGTTTGGCCAAAAGCATCAATACCTCCTGGGAATTCAGGCATTGCTTCTTCAGGAAGATGGTATATGGAATCACTAAAGAAGGTTCCCTCGTTAAAATCGGTTACTGGCGTTTGTCCCTCATCCTTTCCATCAATTTGTCTCTGCAAAGCATCAATTAGGAATACAAGATTGAATTCCTCAGCCTTTTTATACAGTTCAATAGCCTTTGACAGATCTTTATGAACCACATTTCCCGTCTGGTAACAATATCCCAACAGCATCTGCGCATCAGGGCTATTACGGTCGGCCATTGCTCTGAGCTTATCAATTGAGATTTGTGAGGCGGCTTGAAAAAAGCACAATGCAGCCACCTCCTCGTCGCATAAGTCCGCCGGTCCTTCAGATAGCAACACTCCCATTTTAAAGTATGCGCCATCCTCACCGGCTTTAATCGCTTTATCGTAACACTGTTTTGCCTTGTAATAGTTATTTTTAGCTATCGAATGATCTCCCTTGGTAATCCATTTTGAGTTTTGCGCATTCGACCAGTTCAATCCAAAACACAAAAGCAAAATGATAATCCAAAATTTATTATTTATCGCAGTCAATGCCTTTATTGGCTTTAACGAGGAAAAGGTGATTTTAGAGTTCATAACGCTGGTAATTTTTCAAGTCGCAAAAATAGAAAAAAATATCAACAACAAGAACAAAGCGTCACAGGACTTTTTCGAGTGACACACAGTTCACTTCAGATTCGAGGTCAACCGCCAACTGCCACTGCCGTATGTCTTTACATCATAGCCGATTGCAGTGGGCAACCAAACCTCAGCCGTAGTGTTAGCTGGAATGACGATATCCCACTCGAAACGGTCGCCGTCGCGTTTCCAGGAACTCTGAATATCACCAGAGATGGAATTGTAGGTGCAGTTTACATAGTCTAACCCCTCAATAGGATAGGGTTTCAGCTGGATTTTGCGGTACCCTGGTTCCAAAGCGCGGATACCAGCGAGATATTCATACTCCCATAAAATGAGGTCGCCGAGGAGCATCACGTGGTTGCCGGAATTCATTGACGGGTCGGCGGTGTTGCCGTTCCACAGTTCCCAAATAGTGGTCGCTCCGTTTCGCACCATATAACCCCAACTCGGATAGGTGTCGTTGGTGGCAAGTTTCAACGCAAGGTCTCCGCGCCCATATTCCGTGAGCGTGCGCATCAGCATCTGAATACCTACCACTCCACAGGACACGTGCCCCCCCATATTCGTTCTCCGTCTTGTTGACGATATTGTCGAAGACATCCTTCTCCCACACTTCGGGCACCATACCGAAAGCCAAAGGCAGAATATTGGCCGTCACAGTGCCGTTGTCGTAGTTTCCTTTTCCGGCGTCAAAACTCATTTCGTTGTATGCGTTGGCGGAAAAATTAGCATCGAAAAGAAATCGGTCCGCATCGTCTCGCAAGCCCAAAAGCTCGGCAAATCGAGCCATTAATTGACATAAATAGCAGTAAAAGGGAGTGGAAATATTCGCACCGTAAGTGTTCCTAAGCAGGTCTCTCGAATGAATCAGTTCCAGCGACTCCGGCGGCACGCACCAATCCCCGTAACAATCGCGGGTAATAATGCCATCCTTGCCGTATGTGTTGCCCATGTGTTCCAACCACCGCTTCATCGCGGGATAGTGCTGGCGGATGCCTTCAATGTCCCCGTAACGGGTGTAGAGCATGTCGGCCACGGTGATGAACGCGCCCGGCCAGGTCATGTTGTCGGTGTAACGCCGCCAATAGGCCGGACAAACATCTGATAGCGAGCCGTTTTCCCACTGACTATCCTCAATGTCGGTCAACCATTTGCGGTAGAGCTGGTGGTTGTCGAAAAGGTACGACTCCCCATAGCATCCCGTGGTATGGTCGCCAGTCCAGCCCATCCGCTCGTCGCGCTGCGGACAGTCGGTGGGCATCGAGCGGTAGTTGCCCCGGATGCCCCAATAGGCGTTGCGATACACCTCGTTGACCATCACTTCTGAACACTCGAAATGCCCCGTCGTCGCCATTCTGTCATACAATACCAACCCCGAAGTATAATTCAAGTCGGGTGCCTCCCGCAACCCGGAAATCTCCACATAACGGAAACCGTGATAGACAAATTCCGGAATCCACGCCACATTATGAATGGTGGATTGTGAATGACCAACAATATACCTATCCGTGGCTTCAGCCGAGCGCAAATTGTCCACAAAGAGTGTGCCATCCGGATTCAGCCCCTCGGCAAAACGCATTGTGATGGTGTCGCCTGGCTGCATACCATTCGCCTGTATGGAAAAAGCGCCTACCATATTCTGTCCCATATCAATCATCCACTTGTCACCTCGTCGATATATTCTTTCGGGCATCAGCACCTCTTGACATGCCAAATTGGGGTTAGGTTGCGGCACCAGCTGGCCCCCTGGTGCATCCACAAGCTCAGCCTTCTCCCACGAGGAGTCGTCATAGTCGGGTTCCATCCATTTCCCAAGGTTGTAATTTTCATCGTAAGTCTCGCCGTCGAACTCGTTGGAGGTACGGATGGGGCCTCGGTTGGTGATACGCCAGCTTTCGTCACTGATGATGCGCTCCTGAGTGCCGTCCTTATAAGTGATTTCGAGCTGCAGGATCATGCGCGGCGCCCCGAAGTGCATGATGTGGGCGAGACCGCCCCACTCTTCCTCCTCTTTATTGTAGCGCATGGTCATGTAGCGCCCGCCCGCGAGAGTGATGCCGATGGCGTTCCCCTCGCCTGCCCGCAAGAGATGGGTCACATCGTAAGCGTTGAAATAGACCCGTTTGCGATAATCGGAGAGCGCAGGTTTGAACCAATCATTATCCCCTATGGTGGAGCCGTTGACCCCCATGCTATATTGTCCCAAACCGCTAACATATAGCCGTGCCTCCTGCACCTCCTTATTCAGTGCGAACTCTTTGCGGAGATAACGCGCCGCCACACGGGTTTTCTGAATCAGAGTGTCGTCGTCATAGTCGTAGCCAATCCATTTCGCACTCCAGTCTTCTTGCTTCAACAAGCTGATCTCAAAGAAATTGACATCGCTTTCCGTTTTTACTATTTTCCTTTTGCCCCCTTTTTCTTCGTAAGTCAAAGTGACATAAACCTTCCAATAAGCCTTGTCCCGACTGTGTAAAGTTTCGCCTTGATAGGGGATGAAAATCATCTGGTCGGAGATCACCACTTTTGAATCCCAGAGGTCGCCGACACCATTGCGCGCTTTCTCTTCAGAAGAAGCCACAACGATGCGGTAGGATTCTTGCACTACGTTATTCTTCCCGCTGGAATAGCGCCAGCTGAAGCGAGGTTCCGAGGTGGCCAACGCCTGTTGTTTATACTGATGTTCCACGGTGGGATTTACAATGCTCACCTGCGCCGTGGCAGTGCAAAACGCCATCATAACGGCCAAAAGGAGTATCAAAGGTGTATTTTTCATTGATCAGCGGGTTATAAGAATCCGACCGCAAACATACATAAAATTCGTGAATTTTCCGCTTGTATAAAAAGTGTATCTTCGCGGCACAAAATTTCAGCCAACCCCATGTCCCAGACAAACAGCACCCTTAGAGTTGACCTCCACGGCATGTACGTGGAGGATGCCATGGAACTCCTTCGCGAGCGGGTGGCACGCGCCCCTCGCGGAACGGAGAAAATCGTCGTGATTCACGGCTACAACCGTGGCTCCGCCCTGAAAGAGGCCGTCCGCAGGTTCCGCGCCCCGCGAGTCGTGGAGGTCGCCCCCTCTTTCCTGAACGAGGGCGAAACCGTGATATGGCTGAGAAGTTGACGATTACTAGCGCATGCAAAATCCGCGAAAGGTTGCTGGGCGTTGAATTTTTTCGACTCTAAAAGTTTTTTTGTATTTTTGCCATCTGAAAAAAATAGTAACTATGGGTTTGCAAGCAATGAAAGAGGCGATTGCCGAGTATTTCAAAACACAGCCAGTGCTAAAAGCATGGCTATTTGGGTCCTATGCCCGAGGCGAGGCAACCCCAGAAAGCGATGTTGACATCCTTTTTGTACCAGACCGCGAAAATAAGCCCTTTACTCTTTTCACTATGGGCAGTATGTATATGGACTTAAAAGAATTATTGGGTTGCGAAGTGGATTTAGTTGAAGTGGGATCGTTAAGACCCTATGCCCAGAAAACCGCAGACCGTGATAAAATGTTGATATATGAGAGAAAAACAACGAGATAAAGGGCGATTGGAAGACATTGTTGAATATTCCGACAACATTAATGAATTGTTGGAAGATATGACTTTCGAACAGTTTGTCAAAGACAAACGCACCTATTATGCAGTCATGAAAAATGTAGATGTCGTTGGCGAAAATGTTGATGAAATATCAGCATTATGAAAAAGAGTTTTTTCGCGGCAAAATCAAAAGAAACCATCATCATCATGCGCAAAACCACCTTGATTCTCACGTTTTTGGCAGTTATGGCGTGCGGAGGGGCGCAAACAGGTTCGCCATTTCGTTGCGACACCACCGGCATCTCCATATTCAATGCTCTGGTGGACGGAAAGTTTATGCCAGCCACTTTGGTCTATTGCTCAGAAGACAAACACTATCTCACATACGAACTCCGTCAACCTTTTATGGAGAACGACACCCAATTCATTTGTCGAAGCTATCTGTTCAACAAATGTGACACCTGCAGCACGTATGATACTTGCATTTCCAGTTTCTTTTGGTGTTCACACTGTTTAGAACAAATTTTGGGCAAAGACTACGCAAAAGAGCCCGATTTCAGCGGAACAGAATGGTACACTTTGGGGGATGCATATCGTTCTTACAGAGAAGCTTTTCCTGATCTGACCTTAACACAGAACAATCTCGGGAACATGCCCAGAAATTGGATTTGGGTAAAAAGGTATCAAGGCAAATATGTGGTGACCTGCGATTACCCTTATCAGAAGTATTTTACAGATACATTGATAGTGCATTACGGTATGGAAGCGTGGTTCAGTCCGTTTCGTAACGTAAAGGAGTTGAGCGCAGGAACGTATTATTATGAAGATGATTATTACGATCGTGACATATTGGGGTTGGCAAAATCACGGAACTGGTTGATTCCTTCGGTTTTGGTGAAAGGTCTTTACGTGAAAACATCTCTATTGTCAGACGGCACATTGGAGCAGCTATTAGTAACACCCGAGGAGAATTTGCAATATTTCGACTGTATCAACTCGAAATTATGTGAATTAGACTATTTGGATTATGACGACGTGGATTTTGAGGCGCACATTAACCCCGCTTTGATGGCGGATATTCGTAACTTGCAAAAGTCCATCAAAGAACAGGCTTCTAACGGAAAGCAAAAGACTGAAAACAAAGAGAATCCAGTAGAGCCGATTGTTGTGGAAGGGGTTGAGCTGTTTCCAGCCGACGGAAACACACCTGTGAAAAGCTTCTCCGACACTGTGTCAGGAGAACCGCCAGTGATGTATGCAGAAGAGATGCCGGAGTTTCCGGGTGGCCCAGACTCGTTGAATGTTTTTCTCAGGAGAAACACCCAGTGGCCACATCCACTCTACGATGCCACCGGAACTGTATTAATAGAATTCGTGGTAGAGGTTGACGGTAGTATCACCAACCCGACAATCAAGGTGTCATTATCACCCGAACTTGATGCGGAAGCCCTGCGGCTTGTCGGATTGATGCCCAAATGGAAGCCCGCCCGCGCCCAAGGAGAGCCCGTCCGCTGCTATTACACAATCCCCGTGACATTCACAATGTAAACCCAATACCATGCCCACGCCCCAAAACACCCTGCGCATTGACCTCCACGGCATGTACGTGGAGGACGCGATGGAACTCCTTTGCGAGCGGGTGGCGCGTGCCCCGCGCGGAACGGAGAAGATCGTGGTGATTCACGGCTACAACCGAGGTTCCGCCCTGAAAGAGGCCGTCCGCAGATTCCGCGCCCCACGGGTCGTGGAGGTCGCCCCGTCATTTCTGAACGAGGGCGAAACCGTGATATGGCTGAGAAGCTAACGATTACTAGCGCATGCAAAATCCGCGAAAGGTTGCTGGGCGTTGAAAAAATAACTATTTTTGCTTCCCGAAAGAAATCGATTATGTCCAAAGCAAAAACCAATAAGACCAACGCCTGCCGCATTCTTGACCAGAAGAATGTCACTTACGAGCTGATTCCCTACGAGGTGGACGAGAACGACCTCGGGGCGCAACATATTGCAGACCAGTTAAACGAGGATATCAACCAGGTTTTCAAGACGTTAGTACTGAAAGGCGACAAAACTTGCCATTTCGTCTGCGTGATTCCCGGCAACGACGAGGTGGATCTGAAGAAGACCGCCAAAGTGACGGGCAACAAGAGCTGCGACCTTATCCCGATGAAAGAGCTGCTGCCCCTGACCGGCTATATCCGTGGCGGTTGCTCGCCCGTGGGTATGAAGAAGCCTTTCCCGACCTACATCCACGAAACCTGCGAACTGTTCGACTACATATACGTCAGCGCGGGCGTCCGCGGCCTGCAGTTCAAAATCGCCCCACAAGACCTCATCGCCGCCGTTCCCATGACCGTCGCCGACCTGACAGTCAGTGTTTTAGGGTAGTGATTAACTGCTAACTACTAACTGCTAACTACTTCCTCTCCCCCTGGCCCTGACCGGCCTGCGAACCCTCCAACTCCATCTTCCCGAACTTGAACGACAGACCGAACCGCACCGTCCGCGCCCGATAGCTCACACGCGTGGAGTCGCTGTAACTGTAATACGGATTGGCGTTTACGGTCGCGCTGCGGTTCCAGTCGAAGAGGTCGTCCACATTCACCCACACCGCGATGCGCCGCTTCCAGAACTCTGCCCGCAACCCGAGGTCGATGCTGTAGCTCGGCCGCACCGTGGTGAACAGGAACACATTCTGCGACTGATAATTGGCGGCGGCGTTCACCTCCAACACCTTCCACAGCTTTGCCCAAAAGTTCAGCCGGAAACTGTAACCCAAATTCTCCGTCTCGTAGGGCTGATCCTCGTCGCGGAACTGGAACGCCGACTTCGTGTAATAGACATTGCCGTAAAACCGGATGTTCATAAAGCTCTTGAGCTGGTACGTAACATTCACCTCCGCGCCCGTGTTCAGGGTTCTGCCCGCGTTGATGGGCTGCGAAAAATAGACAATCCTTCCGAAAAACGGGTCGTAGCAGACATCCGCAAGTCTGGAGAACTTGTCTTTCGTGTTCTTGAACCACGCATTGACGCCCACATTGCCGAATTTGTTGATATACTTCGTCCAGCCCGCCTCCACGGAGTTGGTGAACGCTTGCCGCAAGTCAGGGTTTCCCGTACTGAAGCTGTCCTCCCCGTATCTGCGGTAGGTGGTCAGGTCGGAGGCCTGCGGATTGCTCACCCGCCGCGTGTAACTCAGCTTGAAGTTGTGCATGTTCTTCGTGCGATAGCTCAGGTGTATCGACGGGAAAAGTTCCCAATAGAGCTTCCGCACGTTATCGGCAGGGGAATCGGGATAGTCTAAATTCAGCGACAGCAGCTCGGAACGCAGTCCGCCCTTCAGCGTGAAG
>Ga0310694_10002042_pt1 | contig 21463 bp, 19 predicted proteins | sample 174DNAGHGhighgp2_FD_203884 | JGI IMG/M metagenome (GOLD analysis project Ga0310694, IMG submission 203884) | Sheep rumen microbial communities from Palmerston North, Manawatu-Wanganui, New Zealand - 1742 DNA GHGhigh gp2 (v2) (version 2) | ecosystem: Host-associated > Mammals > Digestive system... | reverse complement strand
ACGCAAGCAAGGGCAAATATTCTGGGCGCATTATACCGATGCATAAAGAGCTGAAAATTTTGTTGGGCGAACTACTGGCAGAAAAGCAAAAAGACGAATATTTTAGTTTGGATAAGACGGTTATTGATACCGAGCGAGGGGAACATACGACGCCACAGGTTATTGTTAATTTTTTCTACAATTTATATAAAACAATCGGCTTCAATGGCTGTTCGTCGCATAGCGGCCGCAGAACTTTTATTACAAACGCAGCAAAACATATAAGCCTTGTCGGTGGCACGCTTAACGACGTCAGACTTCTTGCCGGTCATTCGTCCCTTGCAACTACCCAACGCTATATTGCTTACGATACCGAAGCCCAACGAAAAATCGTGGAGATGAGCTGAGAGTTATCAGCACTTCTTTTATTACATATCGTTCTGCATTTCTATATTGTTTTTCTCAATGAATTTTTTGACTTTTTCAAATCCTTCCTCTCCTGATTTGCAAGAATCATTCCAATTGAAATAATTAGAATTAATATTCGACTTATTCCAAGAACTTATCAGATAGTCCTTAAATAAAACAGCTTTTTTATATCTGTCCTCAATTTTAAATGAATCACGGAGAGGATACATCTCTTCTCGTGCTATAGTATCGAGAATAGGCGTATCAATTGAAACAGCATCTAAATATGAGAATTCACTAATCCATTTATGTAGATGATATGCACCAATACTAGTAATTCTGAAGCCATCCGGTATATCTCCATATAAAATACCTGTTTTCCTTTCAAATTCTACACGACCGAAAGATTCTATTAATTTTTTATTTGTTAATCTTCTAATTGCAAAATCTGTTTGAGTAATAGAAAATCCATATCGTTGCATTTCTTCTACAATACTTGCATAGCTTACAAAATTATCAGTATCTTTAATTGCATACTTACTGTCTAAATATGCAATTATCATAGCAGATAAAAAGTGTTCTTTAACATCTGGCGATGAAATTTCAAATAAATTCATTGCCAAAGACGTATCCTCGTTAAAATATGAATAGTCTCCAAGAATGGCGGCTTTTGAAAATTCGTGTAAAGGGATTAAATAATTTTCTTCTCTGCTGAAAGATATGATTTTATCGCTATTAATGTTTGAATTTCCTATGAATTTTGCTATAAAGTCTATAACTAATCTTACATTTCCCCCTGTAATATTGGATAATATTTCTCTAATATCATTGTTATTTTCAATTGAATACGATAGTGCTTTTATAAAAACAACAATATCGTTTAAATCCAAGGAAACACTATTAAGAGCTTTAATTTTAGTTCGCCCTTGCGCTATTTTCAGCGCAAATTCTAAACGTTTTTTCACGACTAAATCAATACGTGGGGGTGAAATAGTAAATATTCGTTGAGTATAGCCAGATAACGATCTTCCTCTCATTTTAGATTGATAAAAAGTTTCGGGTCTTAACGCTATGAAAGTAATTGCATTCCATCCACTTGCAAATTCTTGGGCAATTATAAAAGCTTCATCTTGGACTGTAGTGTTTCGCTGATCAGCATTGTCAATTATTATAATCACTTGTTTTTTGCGAGCATTTGCAATATGGCTAATGGCTTTACGCAAATGCTTTGCTTTGTCTTTTACTAGTTCTTCGAGATGAGAAAATAATTTTTCTTGAAATAGCTTGGCATCATTTTGTTGTAAATCTCTATAAAGACCATTCTTAAATCTTTTAATTTCATCATCGTAAATTCCTAAAATAAAATTACGGGCCTCTATATCTATTTCGTAATTATTAAGTAATTGGTCTGCTATTTCTTGTAGTACAAATGATTTTAAATTTTCAGTAAGTGTTCCGCTGTCTCCCAAATTGATGTATAAATAGATAGATTTTGCGAATTCTTCTTTGGCATTTATATATTGTAAGCTTTTTAAAAAACTTGTTTTTCCAACACCGACATCGCCTATTATAACGATGGGCCTTTTAGCCAAAGCTTCTGTGAATATTTTATCCGTTAAATCATGTTGCTTTTTTTTTGAGTTCTTAGTTATCAATGGTTCTATATTTACTTCTTCGTCTGTTGGAAATAAGTGCGCATACCGTTGAGCCAAAATATCTTTACTAATTAAAGCATCCTTAGATAAAGCACCACTTTGACAATAACATTCTTGAAAAAAATCAGCCTCAATATCAGAAGTAGTTATAATATCTTGTAACAATAATTCGGATAAATTCTCTAGACTTTTTTGGTTTTCATTTTTATAACGTATATCTCGATAATTATTTATACTAACTGATAATTTATCAGGTAAATAATTTTTTCCTCCTGCTACAAAAAAATTATACAAATTTTTATCTCGAACACCATAAAAAGATAAAAATTGCCAAATAAGGTGAAAATTTTCTTCAAATTCTTCTTTATTTCTTATAACAAAAGCATTTCCTTCCAAGGGTGGAATACCATCACGTCGTGAGGCGAGAAAAGCTATAATTTGAAAAGAATTAATAATTATAGCTAGTTCAACACCTCTTTTAAAACAGTATTCAGATACTTGTGATATAGCACATTTTGCATTTTCATCCAATTTCATAAGGGCTTCTATTGAACAAATGTATTTTTCACGACCTTGTGATGGAAAATTAAACTGAATGCTTTCTTTTTTAGCCTCAACAATACAACATCGAGGATGACCTAATTCATAATCAGTATAATCACCATTTTCATAATGCTCAGTTTTAACTAAATCTTTATCCCAGCCCAAACAATACACCAAAAAGTCATCTATAAATTGAAAGCGAGTATCTTGTTCAGTCCAATTCCATTGGATGCAATCAAATCGATCTAATAACGTTCTTAGATTGACCATGCCAATTTGCATATCTTTAACATTACCAGCAAAATCCATTAGTAAATCCTTTTTTATTGTATAAGTAGTTATTATGTTACCATAAATACTAAAGACTCCACTAAAGAAAAAGATTTTATTAACAAGAAATTATTTTTTATTAAGATTTACATAAATACTTTTTCAATTCAATAAAAGCAGATGCTATCGCATCAAGATCATCGTCTGTAAAAGTTCTAATGACACTATGTTGGTGCTGCCAAAAACGACAAACCGCCCGTTTGGGCGGTTTTGCTGTTTTTAGTGGGGCAGAGGATTTGCGGCAAAAAATAAATATCTGTTGACATGACTTTTTTTTGTGGGTACAATCCCGCAGAATTATAAATAAGTGAGGCACTTAATGAATTTTCAGGAATTAAAACGTAAATTGCAGGATTTTTGGCTGGAACAGGGTTGTACCATCGGCGAACCTTATGATGTGGAAAAAGGTGCCGGTACCATGAATCCGCTGACTTTTTTCGGCGCTCTCGGCGAAAAACCGGTGGCGCGCGCTTATGTTGAACCGTCACGTCGTCCGGCCGACGGCAGATACGGCGATAATCCGAACCGCTTGTATCAACACCATCAGTTTCAGGTGATTATTAAACCGTCGCCGATTGATATTGTGGATATATACATCAAAAGTTTGGAATATATCGGTTTTAACAAAAAAGAGCACGATATTCGCTTTGTGGAAGACAACTGGGAGTCTCCGACTTTGGGGGCTTTCGGTAAAGGTTGGGAAGTGTGGCTCGACGGGATGGAAATTACGCAATTTACCTTTTTTCAGGAAATCGGCGGTATGACTTGTAAGCCGATTACGGCAGAAATTACCTATGGTCTTGAGCGTATTGCGATGTATTTGCAAAATGTGGAAAACGTGTATGATTTGCAATACAGTCCGGCCGAAAAATACGGCGATATTTATCATCACCGCGAGTATGACCACTCAAAGTATTGTTTTGAGTTGTGCAACGAAAAGCAACTGTTTATCGACTTTGATAATTATGAGGCGGAATCCAAGCGTTTGACTTCGCTTGGAAATATCTACACCGCGTATGATTTTGCGCTGAAGTGTTCGCACACGTTTAATGTGTTGGATGCCAAAGGGGCAATCAGCGTTACCGAGCGTGCAAACTACATTGCGCGTATTCGTAATTTGATGAAAGAAATCGCCAAGTCGTATTTGTCGCAAGAGTGCTAAAGGAGTTTTTCAAATGACAGCAAGTGAAAAGTTTTTACTGGAAATCGGAATAGAAGAAATTCCGGCTCAATATGTCAAAAGAATGGCCGAAAGTCTGCGCGATAATACGCAAAAGGCTTTGGCTGAAAATTTAATTGAATTTGCCGGATTAAAGGTATTTTATACACCGCGCCGTTTGGTTTTATATATCGAGAACGTTGCTTTGCAGGTGGCCGGTCAGGAAACGGAAGTCAAAGGTCCGGCGCAGAAAAGTGCGTATGATGAAAACGGCAAACCGACCAAGGCATTGGAGGGCTTTTTGGCCGGTCGCAAACTGACGATTGCCGATACTTTTGTTAAGGATATTAAGGGCGTTGAGTATATTTTTGCCGTTCAGAAAACGGCGGCGAAAGATACCGGCGAAATTTTGGAAAAGATTCTGCCGGATTTGATTATGTCGGTATATCAGCCGAATCCGATGCGCTGGAATGTGTTTGTCGGCAAATATATTCGCCCGATACGTTGGCTGCTCTCGTTTTTGGGAACACGGCGGTTGGATTTTGCGCTGGAATTTTTGAGCGCGGCCGACTTTACGCACGGGCACAGAATGTTGGCAGATAAAGAATATACGATTGCTTCGGTTGACGACTATTTTGCCAAGGTTAAAGAAGCTTTTGTGATTGTGGACCAAAATGAGCGCAAAGATTTGATTTTGCGGCAGATACGTGATTTGGAACAAAAGAACGACATTCAAGTGCCGATAGATGAGAGTTTGCTTGATGAAATCGTGAATTTGGTGGAATATCCGACGGCGGCGCTCGGGCGGTTTGATGAGGCATTTTTGGCGATGCCGGACCCGATTGTGATTACGCCGATGAAAGACCATCAACGCTATTTTCCGGCATATCGTAACGGTAAATTGGCCAACTGTTTCGTGTTTGTGCGTAACGGCGATGATTATGGGATTGACGGCGTTACCAAAGGCAATCAGCGTGTGTTGACGGCGCGTTTGAAAGACGGCGAATTCTTCTATCACGAAGATAAGAAGACTACGTTGGCGGATAAAGCGAAAAAATTGCCGCAAGTGGTGTTTCAGACCAAGTTGGGAAGTTATGCCGAAAAAATGAAGCGTGTTGCCGCAATGGCACATTTGTTGGCGCAAAAATTATCGCTTGACTTGGATAAGCAAATTGATACGGTAATGCCGATTATGAAAGCGGATTTGGTTTCGACCGTGGTAGGGGAATTTTCCGAACTTCAGGGGATTATGGGCAGTATTTATGCTGCCGAAGAAGGCTATGAACAAAGTGTTTCCAAAGCCATTGAAGAACAATATCTGCCGCGTTTTGCCGGTGATAAATTGCCGGAAACCGAGCTTGGTGCCGTGGCGGCGATTGCGGATAAATTGGATTCCGTATTGGGCTTGTGCGCGGTTAATTTGAAACCGACAGGTTCGCAGGACCCGTTTGCGTTACGCCGCCAGACAATCGGTATTTTGTTGATTATCCGTAAATTCGGCTTTAATATCGCATTGGCTGATTTTGTGGCTGAAGTTGCCGATTTGTATGAAGGCTATTACAAGGCGGAAAATATGAGTAAGGCCGACTTTGTCGATTATGTAATCGGCTTTATCAAACAGCGTTTATCGGTGATGTTGAATGAAGATTTGCATTATTCGATAACCGACGTTATCAATCGGATTGATTTGGCGACGATTAATGTGGCGGAAATAGAATCCAAAGCACAGGTTATCAGCACTTTGGCGGAGGCTGAGCCGTTTAAGTTGTTTGCGCAAACTCTGCAACGTATCGATAATTTGATGAAAGAAAAGAAGCAGGCCGAATTTGATATGGCTTTGGTCAATAACGCAGATGAAAAACGTGCGGCAGAAGCATTTGTTGCAGCCAAAGCGGTGGCGGAGCAATATCTGAAGCAAAAGAATTATGCTGATTTTGTGAAGGTTATGAGTAATGTTTGCGTGCCGATTAATACTTTCTTTGATAACAATATGGTGCTCTCGGACGACTTGCGCGAACGCCAAAATCGCATAGCGTTGCTGGCTGATATTTCTGCGCTGATGCACAGATTTATTCTGTAATATCGGCAAGGATATTCTGTTAAAGAACCGCCCGTTCGGGCGGTTTTTTGCTTATGAAACTAAGGTTTTATGGTTATCGGAGTGCCGTCTTTGACCAGGTTGTAAATCTCCTCGATTTCGGCGTTGGTAACGGCAATACAGCCGGCAGTCCAGTCTTTGAACTTATGGAACAAATTAAAAACTGCGGCCGGAACTTTGTTGGGAAAACCGTGAATCATAATGTCGCCGCCGGCAGAATAATTTCCGTCCTCGGCAGCTTTGATTTGTGCGCTGTTCGGGTAAGAAATCCGCAGGGACAGATGGAACTTGCTGTGCGGATTATGGCTGACAATATAATATGTCCCTTCGGGAGTTTTGTTATCGCCGGATTTGACCTTGGCACCGACAGGATTTCGACCCAGAGATATGTTATAAGTTTTGATGATATTTTCGCCCTGCCGCAGATATAATTTCCGGTTGGCTTTTTCTACCAAAATATTATCGATGTTCGCCGTTTCCGTTTGCGCGGTTTTATTTTCGGGCGAACAGGAGAACAAAAGGAATAATGATAAAAAAAGTCGTAGCGAGCGCATAATATTTTCCGTTATTTATCTATAATTTTGCGGATTTCTTCCAAATAAGCGGCAGCGTTTTTATTGACATACGGCGGGGTAAAATAGGTGCGGTCGTTGCCAAAATACAGCGCAACACCTTTACCGCAGTTTTCGCCGGCGCAGAGCGGAAGCAACAAGCGTGAATAAGAAAAGCCGGATGCAACAAAATCATTGGGTTTTACTTCACGTTTTTCGGATAAAACAATCTCCAGACATTTTTTACTTTTTAATTCTGTGATGAGTTCGTCCGTTACTATCAGTTGGAAGGCATCATCAATTTTGCTGATCAATGCGTCGGTATTTGTAAGGACTTTCGGCATTTTATCAAGCGGTAATTGTTCCGCCTGACCGTTTTGATAATAAATCAGATTGTCGGCACGGGTAGGAGTTGGGTGACCGAACAGGACATATCCGACAATCATGATAATCGCAAGGAAATAGGACGTTTTTATAAGCATAATCGCAACCTCCGTAAAATCAACTTATGCCGATGTTAGCACGAGTCATCAGCGATTTCAACCTCAAAAAATACGCACAACAAAGTTATTTGCGTTTGACAGTATCGGTCTGATGCAATATGCTTTTCGTAAGTTTGGTTTCATCAACAGCGGAGAGTGAAATGCGTCAGAAAGTATTGTTGTTTTCAGTTATTGCAGCCCTTCTTTTGGCCGGATATGCGGCTTATTTGTTCAAAACACATCATCACGACGCCGAGGATAAGTTTCTTGACAGTATCGACAGCGCGGCGGCTGAAGAACATAAGCGGCCGATAAATTCGGAATACGGCGAAATTCTTAATATGGCAAGCTGGCGCTATAATGAAGCGGATAATGTCTATTATCAGCTGGGAATTTTGTATGTTCAACGTCCGGAAGATGAAAAGTATGAAAGAATGGCTTTGTTTGTGCCGGCGGAGTTTATGAATTGCCGTGCCAACGGACCGGAAACGTACGGTTGTGAGCCGAATGAAGCCGGAAAAATCGGCGGTTATACGGTTAAGACCGCACCGATTGTTATACCGGTAGAAACTTCGGAATATGAGGCAAATCCGGCATTGACGGCATATCGTAATGTCAGCGCACACACTAAAGCCGGGCATATATATGCGCATGTCGGTTTCAGAGGAAGCGAACACGGGGCACCGGCCGGATTGGTTGATATTAAGGCCGCCATACGCTATATGCGGCATAATCGGGAACATATTCCAGCAAACACCGACTATATCATTATGTTTGGGGCAAAAGCCGGCGGCGGATTGGCTTCTTTGGTGGGTACTACCGCCGACAGCCCGCTGTTTCGTCCGTATTTTAAGGATATCGGAGCATTGGAGCGCGGTAATGAGCGCGTATACGGGGTTATGGCTTGGTCACCGCTGACCAATTTTGATGCTGCCAATGAGGCCTATGAGTGGAATATGGGAGCAACTCGCAGCGGCTTGAGTGACAGCCATCTGAAACTTTCGCAAAAAATGGCACGCGAATACGCAACATACATCAATAATGCCGGTTTTCGCGATATGCACGGCAGACCGCTGATATTGCAATATTCCGAGCGCGGGATATATCAGGAAGGCGGTTACTATCAGTTTGTTAAAGAATTGATTGAAGATTCTTTGAACGAGTTTTTGCAAACCAGTAAATATCCGTTACAAATTGATGAAAATACGGTGCCGCCGTTTATGAAAAATTATACCGGTTTTTATATTGATAGGGAAAGGTATTTGCGTCGGCTGAACGACAAACTGAGCTGGATAAAATATGACATCGACGGCAGCCGGTATGTTATTCGCAGCGTTGAAGATTTCGTACATCTTATGAAACAGGCAACCAAGCCGCTGGGGGCATTTGATGCGCCGGACCGTTCGCGGCCGGAAAATATGTTGTTCGGCAATGGTGACGGCAAGGGAAATCACTTTGATAAATTTATGGCAAAAATACTTAAGGACAGCTCACTCGGTCGGGAATACGCCGCCGATTTGAAAAAACAAGATGCGCTTGGAAATTCGGTGCAAGACAGGTTGAATATGTATACACCGTTATATTTCATTATGCCGTCGTTTGACGGATATCGCACGGCCAAAATTGCACCGTATTGGCGGATTCGTTCCGGCATTAATCGAACTGATACGGCGCTGACGACGGAAATTAATCTGGCGTTGGCATTGGCTAATTATCCGACGGTGTCTAAGGTTGATTTTAAGGTTATATGGAGTCAGGAAAAAGCCATGGCCGAAGAAAATTCACAGGACGGCGAGGCGGCATTTATTCGTTGGGTTGATACAATAATGAAAAACAGCCACGGGTTTGATTTGGAACAATAAAAACAGCTATTTATACAATCTGCGCATTTTTTTATTTACTTTTTGACAAAAAATGTTATAATCAACGCAAACAAATATTATTGTATGAAAAAGATTCTATTATTTTTCTTGGCTGCCTTAACGATGTTATGTGTAGCCTCATGTGAGCCCGAGCCCTTCGGATACGGCGAAAGATATGAATGGGAACACTCTCACCAACATCCGACCAAACCGGACGAGACCAAACCCGATGGTAATAAGCCCGACAACAACCAAGGTGGCGATAACAACCAAGGCGGTGACAACAACCAAGGTGGTGATAACAACCAAGGTGGCGATAACAACCAAGGTGGCAACAACAACCAAGGTGGCGACAACAACCAGAACGTGACCAACAATCCGTCTTTGCTGACGATTACAAGGTTGTATTCCGTAGTTATGCGCCGCGAGATTCCTTGGCCCTTCAAGGCCTATGTGATGCAGGTCAGCGACGGAAATTATTTCTATATGCTGCGTCTGCGTTATGACAAGGAATTGCATGTCGGAGACCAAATCTCCTTCGGTGTATTCTCGTTCTGTCCTCACGAGATAGCGCGAATTAACGGCGTTGACGTGGGTGATGTGACCGAAACTCCGGAGTATAACCAGCACGTTGATGCCGGCGAATACTTAGTGGCCACTGATCCGATTGAGGGCACGGTAAAGCATCTCTTTTCCATGGAGATAAGGTACATGATAACTTTCTGGCCAATCGATACGGTGTTTATCGAGTTGGAGAATGGGGATCTTATCTATGTGAAAAAGAGCAAGCTGGACAGTTCCATCAATATCGGCGACAGAATCGTGTATAGTGTATACACCCTGTTCCCGAATGAGGTGGTTAATCTGAAAAGGCTCTGAACAAAAGAAAAGGAATCTGCTTTAAGCTGCAGGTTCCTTTTTTTATTTTTCGTACTGCATTGAATTTTGGGATTTGGAGCTTATTTGCATATCTGAGGAGAGAAAAATATGGAAATGTATGTGTTGGCCGCGCTTGTGTTGATTTATATATGTTCTGTCGTTGTCGGTAATCGGGAGACGGTGCGTAAAATCTGGACATTTGCTTTTATATGCGCCGGATTTTTGACGGCGGGAGCTTTATTTGCCTTAAGGATAAAACATCAGGAAGTTATGCTGACCGCCGATAATTTTAATTGGTATTTTTTTCTGTATGTTTTCGGGGCGTTGGCATTTGCACTCGGGATTATAAATTTGTGGATGTACCGTCGTCCGTTGTGGAATATGTTGCGTTTTTCCGGCGATGATACGTCAAAAGAATAGTTGCGTATTTGTTTTTTTGCGGCTATGATGCGTATGTTTGAGAGGAAAAAATGTTACGCATCAACAATATTAAAATGCCATTGGCGGCAACCGATGACGATTTAAAAAAATCGGCGGCGGAAAAATTACGCTGCCGGGTTGAAGAAATCCGCGATTTTACCGTTTCCAAAAAGTCGGTTGATGCGCGCAACAAGCATAATGTGCACTTTGTTTACAGCGTGGATTGCAATTTTGCGAACAGGAATCCGGCGGATAAAGATATAGAGGTTTTGCCGCCGGAAGAAAAGCTGACTTTCAAGATAAAAAATGACGGAGTACGTCCGGTTGTGGTTGGGAGCGGTCCGGCCGGAATGTTTGCCGGTTTGGCTTTGGCCGAGGCCGGTTTATGCCCGATTATTTTGGAACGCGGTGCCGATGTGGATACGCGTCGGCAAAAGGTGGAAACTTTTTGGCAGACCGGTAGTTTGGATTGCGAAACCAATGTGCAATTCGGCGAAGGCGGTGCCGGTACTTTTTCCGACGGCAAGTTGATGAGCGGGATTAAAAAAGATAAGTTTACCGCTAAAGTTATGCACGAATTATATGAAGCCGGTGCGCCTGCCGAAATTTTGTATTTGGCCAAGCCGCATATCGGTACGGATAATTTACGGATTGTGGTACGCAATATTCGTCGCAAAATTGAAGAACTCGGCGGAGAATATCGTTTTTGCAGTAAGTTGGAAGATTTGATAATTAAGGACTCGCGGCTGACGGCAATAAAAATCAGACACGGCGGGGAAGTTTATGAATTGCCGGCGTCGCGGCTGTTTCTGGCAATCGGCCACAGTGCACGCGATACGTTTGAAATGTTGCACGCGGCGGGAGTTTATATGACGCAAAAACCGTTTTCGGTAGGGGCGCGAATCGAGCATAAACAAGCGATGATTAATGCAGCACAATACGGAGCGGCGGCGCAAAGCCCGTATTTGGGTGCGGCCGATTATAAATTGGCGGTACATTTGCCGAACGGGCGCTCGGTATATACATTTTGTATGTGTCCGGGCGGTACGGTAGTGGCGGCGGCTTCGGAAGAAGGGCGCGTGGTTACCAACGGTATGAGTGAGTTTGCTCGCGATAAGGAAAATGCCAATGCCGCGCTGTTGGTCGGAGTGGGCGAGACCGATTTCGGCAGTAAGCATCCGCTGGCCGGTATGTATTTTCAGCGCAAGTTGGAAGAACGGGCATTTGTTTTGGGCGGAAAAAATTATCATGCGCCGGCACAAACGGTCGGGGATTTTTTGCAAGAAAAAGCGAGTACACGCGGTGGAGAAGTGCGTCCGAGTTATGCGCCGGAAGTGGCGTGGTGCGATTTGGGGACACTTTATCCGGCAGAGATTGCGGCGGCCATGCGCTCGGGAATTGTCGAGATGGCAAAAAAGTTGCGCGGATTTGATACTTATGATGCGGTGCTGACCGGTGTGGAAACCCGCAGTTCGTCGCCGGTGCGGATTGTGCGTGACGACACTATGCAATGCAATATTCGCGGTATATTTCCGTGCGGCGAGGGGGCAGGATATGCCGGAGGAATAACCTCATCCGCCGCCGATGCATTAAAAGTCGTATTTTCTCTTTGTGATTAGAAATCAGCAATAAAGCGCTGTGCCGATGATTTAAGTTGGAACTTGACTTTTGTAAAAATTTTATTTATTTTGGCAATTAACAATCAAATTATGAAGATATAATTGAAAATCGGTTCTTTGTTTGAAACAAAGAATACATATATCAGTAATCATTTAATATTAAAAATAAACATTAACATTAACAGACAGCTTGCCTGCGGTAAAAGCCCGTGCAATTACATTATGGGAAAGATTAAAGATTTTTTCAGTAAATGGCTCGATGAGGTAGTTGTGTGGGGTATTCTGCTCTTCCTCGGAGTTGCCGCGGTCATAACCGGTGTGCAGAGCCTAATCTTTTGGATTAGCGGATTGTTTTCGTCGGCTGAAAACTGTGGTATGGTGACTGATGCCATTCTCTTTATGTTACTTGTTTTACCCCCGTTTATCGCGGCCGGATTGACCGAGCATAAAGGAAATGGCAATATTCTCGTGGGTATGCTGGCAATTATGGGACTTTATGTCAGTGTTGTCTGGTATTTCCACGCGGGCATCTTAGTCGGCTGTTTAGTACTGCTTTTTTCGGCCATGTGGAGATTGCACAAGCTCGGTGTTGATACATTTTGGCTTGCTATCGGAGTATATGCTTATGTGTGCTATTGTATCGGTGCATACTGTGCGATGATTTTCAACGGTCTTGAACCGGCGATTAATATCTATGGTATTGTTACGCTTATCATTGCGGCAATATGCATCTTGTTTATACCTGCGAGTGAGTAAATGTTAAATATTAAAACATAAATGCGTATGAAACAAATTGGTGTAACTGAGGTTCGGAAGATTTTGCTGGAAGTACTTAGTGAATATACCGGACTTTGTGAAGGTATTGCAAGTATGCAAAGTATGCCCGATGAGAAGCTGCTGAAGACAAATCTTCGTGATGAGTTCGGTATGGACTCGTTGGATTTTGAAGATATGTTCGATGAGCTTTATAACCTTTACGGTATAGTCGTTGACATACATAATCCTCTGATGGAATACCCATTTAACAAAGAGCAGACCGTGCAGAGCTTCATTGATACGGTCAACTATTATTTGAGTATTAATGCGTAAGTGCTTATGACAAAGAAAAAGAAAAAAGTTGAAGAAGTTCCCGAGCATATCCGAAGATTTCAGAAAATCTACAATCGGTATCAGCGAAACTACATTATTATAGTGTTGCTCGGACTTGCGGTGGTGTTTGCCGTATGGTATTTTACCTGCCATTTTTATGGGGCAACAACGTTGGCTTTCGGCCTTTGGAGTTTGTTTGCATATGATGAAGGCGCATCTGAAAACTGCATTGATGAATATGAGTTTGCCTATCCCAAAGACGGCTTTCGCCGTATGGTCAAAAGTTGGCCGTGGTTCATCGGTTTGGACCTCATCGCTTTCTTTTTTTGTGATGCCTATATGCCGTGGCTGTTTTGATTACGATGTATAAACTTTAAAAATCCCCCGTCGCTTAACCGCCACGAGGGATTTTTTATTGTTCGTCTCGGAAAACTTTATTCAAAGCGATGCGGCATTTCCGATTCTTTTTGCATTTGCTTGATAAAGTCGGCAAGCGACATGGTTTCTTGCTTTTCGCTGCCCAAGCGACGAATCGTAACCGTGCGGTTTTCTTTTTCTTTGGCGCCGACAACCACGATTACCGGAATTTTGGAGAGCGAGTGTTCGCGCACTTTATAATTGATTTTTTCGTTGCGCAAATCTGATTGTGCCTTAATTCCCACCTTATCCAATTCAGCCACGATTTCTTCGGCGTAACCGTCAAATTCGCTGACAATCGGCGCTACCACAATCGGCAGAGGCGACAGCCACAGCGGCAATTTGCCGGCGTGATGTTCAATCAAAATACCCAAAAAGCGTTCGATTGAGCCGAACAAAGCGCGGTGCAACATTACCGGACGATGTTTTTCGCCGTCTTCACCAATGTAGGAAATATCAAAGCGCTCCGGCAAGTTCATATCCACCTGAATAGTGCCGCATTGCCATTCACGGCCGATGGCATCTTTCAAAATAAATTCGAGTTTCGGACCATAGAAGGCGCCTTCGCCCGGATTGATTTCATAAGCATAACCGTGTTTTTCGAGAGCGTGTGCCAACGAATTTTCACACAAATCCCAAATTTCATCGCTTCCGATACGATAAATGCTGTCCGGACGGGTTGAAAGATAAATTTTAACGCTGTCAAAACCGAAGTCTTTATATATATCAAAAATCAGCTTCATGGTATTGATGCATTCTTCTTCCATTTGCTCCGGAGTGCAGAAAATATGAGCATCATCTTGCGTAAATTCACGCACGCGCATCAAGCCCATCAAAGCGCCGGAAGCCTCGTAGCGGTTAACCTTGCCGAACTCGGCCATACGAAGCGGAAGGTCGCGATAAGATTTAACGCCCTGTTTATAAACAAGCAATCCGCCAGGGCAGTTCATCGGTTTGACGCAGAACATACTGCCGTCTTCCATTTCGCCGGAATAGTTGTGTGCGCCGTATTTATCCCAGTGACCGGAAGTTTCCCACAGAACGCGGTTCATAACACGCGGGGTTTCAATTTCAATGTAGCCGTTATGTTCTTGGCGGTTGCGCATATATTCAATCAGCTTGCGATAAATGCGGAAACCTTTGTCGTGCCAGAACACGGCACCCGGCGCATATTCCGGTTCAAAGTGGAACAAATCCATTTCTTTGCCGAGCTTGCGGTGGTCACGTTTGGCGGCTTCTTCCATCATGGTGATGTAGGCATCCAAGTCTTTTTTGTTGGCCCAAGCGGTAGCATACAAGCGTTGCAACATTTCGTTATTGGAATCACCGCGCCAATAAGCACCGGCAACCTTCATCAGTTTGAAAGCATCGCCGATTTTGGCGGTTGACGGAACGTGCGGACCACGGCACAAATCGGTATAATTGCCCTGACGATAAAGGGTTATGATTTCATCTTCAGGCAAATCTTCAATAATTTCTACCTTATAGTGTTCACCTTTGTCTTTGAAGAACTTAATTGCGTCGTTGCGCGGCATTACGATACGTTCGATTTTTTCGTCGCGTTTAACGATTTCGTGCATTTTGGCCTCGATTAAAGCAAAATCCTCGGTGGTAAACGGTTCTTTGCGGGCAAAGTCGTAATAGAATCCGTTTTCGATGGCCGGACCGATGGTAACCTGTGTATCAGGCCAGATTTCCTGTACGGCTTCTGCCATGACGTGAGCGCAAGAGTGTCTTAAAATGTGTAAACCGTCCTTATCTTTGGCGGTGATAATAGTGAGTGTAGAATCGGTAGTTATCGGGGTGTTTAAATCTTGTAATTTGTCGTCAATTTTGACTGCTAATGCGGCTTTTGCCAAGCCGGAACTGATTTTTTGCGCTATTTCCAATCCGGAAACACCGTCTTTTTCTTCTAATATACTGCCATCAGGCAATTTAATTTTAACCATTGTTTTCTACCTTTTCACTATTAAAATTTCTACTTTTGGTTCATGAGTTCTTCATAAACCTTGATTGTTTTATCACACATAATTTGTTTTGTAAAATGTTCTTTTACATTTTTTATCGCCGCAGCGCCGATTTTTTCACGTTCGGCGGTGGAAAGCGATAATCCCCATTTGATGGCGGCGGCCAAATCATCGGCATTTTCGCTGGCAAAAAGCTTGCCGGTAACGCCATCAATAACTGTTTCTTTGGAGCCGCCGATGTTGGAAGCAATCACTATGCGTCCCATGGCTTGCCCTTCAATGGCTATGCGACCGAAGGCTTCCGGCTCAATCGAGGTGGAAAGCACGATATCCGATACCATCATCGCCGCCGGAACGTCGGAAACGTGGCGGATAAATGCAAATCGGTCGGCCATATTGTATTTTTCTATCATCTCATGCAATTCATCGGTATATTTGGTGCGTCCTTGGTCGTCGCCGATTAACAGGCAGAAAAAGTCTTCGTCCTTGATTTTGTTCAAAGCTTCAATCAAAAGTTTTTGGCCTTTCCAGTTGGTAAGACGACCGATGAGGGTGATGAGCGGCTTGTCGGAAGGAATCTGATTTTCTTCCAAAAATTTAATCATACGCTCGGCGGAGGTGTTTTCCACGTCAAAGTTTTCCATATTAACGCAACGGGAAATCAGGCGAATCTTGTTTTCATCAGTGCCGTAGTTTTTGATAATGTGCTCTTTGATGTGATTGGAAATGGCAATAACGCGCTCGCCGTAGGTCATAATGCGGTTATAGAATTTTTTGATGCCGCGCGGGCCCAAACCGTAGGTGCCGTGGAAAGTAGTCACAAAATGCACACCGCAGTTTTTTGCCGCCCAATAGGCGCTCCAAGCCGGTGCGCGCGAACGGGCGTGCACAATGGTAACGCCGTTTTCTTTGATGATTTTTTCGAGTCTTTTGGTGTTAAGCCACATTTTGAAAATATTTTTGGTTTTGAGCGGCAGGGTAAAGTGTTTGACTTTTAATCGCTCCAGTTGCGGTTGCATCCGTCCGCCGGCCGAAGCCACAAAATTTTTAATACCGCGCTTTTGTAACTCGGAGGCGATTTCGATGGTTCCGAGTTCGACTCCGCCCTGATTGAGCTCGGGCAGGACTTGCAAAACTACCGGTTTGTTATTTTCTTTTGGTGCCATATTTCCCTCTGTTTCTATTGCGAATCGGAGGCATTTTAGCAATATTGCGGAAATTTTCAAAGAATTACGGCGGTTTATGCACATTATATGCAAAAGAAAAAGCGTCTGTGTGACGAGCACAGACGCTTCTCCTTATTTTTCTTCTTCATCATCTTCATCGCCCTTCTCGGGAGCCCAAAGGCTGGAAATCATTTTCTTTACCTCGGGGTAGGAGAGGACCATCCAGATTATGGCAATCATACCGAAGACATAAATGCCCGCGGAAACCAAGCCCAAGAGGATGGCATTCAGAAAACCGATGATGACTGCTACCGTAGCAATCCATTTGTTGTCTACTGCGGCGGTTACCACGGCACAGGCAACTGCAACCGTAGCAATGCACCAACCGGTATCTTCCTCGCCGAGGAAATCCCGCTTATTGGCAAATGCCAACAATAAAAACAACAGTGCAAAGCACAGTACTAAAAAAATAGTTTTTTTCATCTTTGTAATATTTTGGTTCGACAATTTCGGAGTTTCTATGCACTTAATGTCGTCCCTTCAATAATGAAAAGATGAACGACATAATCTATATACTAATAACTTAAATGCACCTTCAATATAGCTGTTTTGACAAAATTGTCAAGATAAAATTTTTAAATTATACATACCTAAACGGATGTTTTTTGTGTTTACATTTGATTTTTTTTGCCGCATGATAGGGATATATATAAGAAAGGGAGTTTTGCCATGAAAAAAATATTTGCGATAATGATTTGTTTGGGATTGAGCGGATGCTATGTTCCGGCAGACTATTACTACGAAGATTCGTATGTGGTTTCCGACGGATATGCGCCGGCGTATTCAACAACTTATGTTTCGAGCGCTCCGACGGTGGTGTATGAGCAACCGGCGGTAATTTATTATGACAGCCCGATTTATCCGCGTTACCATTACTATCATTCGCGGCCACATCACTATAATCCGCCACACCATCATCATCCGGCACCGCACCACGGCGGCGGACATAAACCGCAACCGGCACCGCATCACGGCGGCGGAGGACATCATAGCGGCGGTTCGCACCACGGTGGCGGGCATTCCGCACCTTCGCACGGGCATCATAAATAAAAATGTTATAATTTGTCTAAAAATAGCTTGACAAAAATAATAAAGCAAGCTACTATGGTCTCGTACCAAAAATTATTGGGATATGAATAGATTAGCTTTCAGTAATTGCACAATCGCGGCAAGCGAGCGTGTAATTTCCTCTACAAAAGCTGCCAGACGGCTTTTTGTCAGAGATGGTTTCAGAGGTACGGTTGAGCTGTGCCGAGTGATTAACTCAGAAGGTAAGGAAATGGCCTGCTGGGTGTGTAAACACGGAGAACGTGTGGTGCGCATCATGCCGGTCATTCGCAGAGAACCGCCTTTGCCCGTCGGTCAGCGCTACGGTCTGCAAAAGATGACGGGCAATGAGCTGTTCGGCTATCAGGATACCTACTTCAGAACGTTTATCAACGGCGTGGGGGAGCTTGGTATCAGGGCAGTTCTTCTGTTCAACAACGAGGAGCTGGTCAGAGCCGCGTGTCAGGCCAAGGGATACAATGTGGTTACGGTAACACCGGTTAAGGTGCTGGATGCCGAAACACATGAGTATCTTTCTGCCGCATGGTGTGTACGTTGCATGGATTGCGATACGGACTTCGCCATCACGTTTATGGACCTGCGCGACGGTCTGAGGTTGGAGGGCTTTGATTTGCTGAACGACGCCGTGTATCAGAATCTGAAGGTCGGCGAGAACTTCAAGGCCTACGACAAGTATTATCAGCTCAGAAAGCGCCGTGCCACTAACGAGTGGTATGTTGATTACAGTCCGTTACAGGTTGTAAGGCGTGATTAAAAAAAAGAGGAGCATTGTGCTCCTCTTTTTTTGTGCAATTTAATATTTTTGTTGACAAAAATATAAATAGGTGTATGCTGTTTACAAACAAAAATTTTTTAGATATATGAAAATGGACTTGTTTAAGGCCTCAATTCAGGCCGATGCGCTTTGTATGGTATATTGCAAAGCTCAAGCCGATTTGTATCTGGAAGCGGATACGGCGGTTTTGGTTCGTCTGAAAACAACTCAAGAGCAAGAACACATCGTGTGGATGGACCCTTCCGCGCTGCAATCGGGAGTGGTGTCAATCGTGCGGGCGTTCTATGAAGTTCAGAGTGATTTTGAAGATGATATCGGTGATATCAGAACAATAGAAGTGATTAAACCCGACAGCGATATTTTTTGCTATAACGGGGAAAGTTACTATCTGTACAAGGCAAAAACCGGAAATCATACCATCAGGCGCTTGCGGGCGTATGCCTCACAGGACGTGGTGGAAGAAGTCGAACGGCAGACATATAAGGAAAAAGGTATAGAAAATATTTTCTTATCCAATCTTTATCTGCTTGAAGAAAACAAACGTACTTATGCCCTGACGTGTTGGGGAATAGTTTATGATGAGGGTTGCAGCTATTTACCGGTATTTTCGGAAGACCAGCATTATGTTGAAGAGTATGATTTGAACGCGTTTGTTCGCGAAGAAGTTCCGGTGGGCGGAATTTTCAAAAACAACGGCTATTACTACAAACTGATGCAGGACGACGACGGTAAGTTGTATTTGGATTATAATAAGATGGTGTTTGCTTTAAATAAAGACTCACCGTCCCCAAAAACAAAATTCGAATCGACGCCGAAGTCGGCAAAAATCATTTGTGCAAATTTCAAAAAATGACGAATTATGGAAAAAGAGCAGAGTGTATTACCGCTCAGAAAAAAGGAATGGATACCGACACCGCTTCCGGTTGTGTATCTCGGTTCAAAAGGAGAAATGGTGAGATTGCCTTTTCTTGACACGACCAAAGTTCACAAAGTATTCGGCGTGGCGGTGGAAAACGTGTGTTATTGTGCAAAGGTAATGCGTGACGGCAGCCAGCCGGCATCAATTTACAATCACGGTTTCATCGGTGTTGAATCAGAGCTGAAGGCAATGCGCGAAAAGTATTATCCAGCTGCAAAAAATACGGTTGGCCGCATTTTTACGGCAGAAAGCGTTTATGCCCGATATTTTGAGGTGCCGACGCTTGACATTTTGCAAGAGGCATATGTGCATAGAAATGCATTTGATGCTACGCTGCGGATATTGCAAGAAAACGGCATTGATGTCGATTTGTGGGCGGACGGAGATTTTATTTGCAAGAACAGTAATTCCCCGTCGATAAGGTTCGATAATGTTGTCGATTTCGGCACCGGCATTGTAAAGGAATATGCCGCTCCCGAACAGAATAACGGCAAGATTATGCAAGCGAGACCTGCTACTATTGTGATAGACCACGACCCTCCCTATCCGGTGGAAAACGGTGTTTTCAACTGGAATATTTATGAGGGCTGTGCGAAATCTCTCTAAACAGAATAAAAATCTCTCTGCTTGGTTGCAGAGAGGTTTTTGTTATATAGTCTGCGCAAGTATTATCGGGAATTGGCTTTTTGAGCCATAGCGAGCTGCATTTGTTTTTGAGCGTTCTCGGCGCCGGTGTTTTGAGCCGCTTCTTTGCTCGGTGCCGTTTGTTGTTGCTGAGCGCCGGCATCGGTTGTTTGTCCGGCTCTTGCAGCATCGGAAGTCATTTTGGATTTTAAATCGTCTTTGCCGGCCTGTTGCTGATTATCGTTACTTTGTGTGTTGCCGTCTGCTTCCATACCGTCCATAATTTGACCGGCCTTTGCGGTATCGGAAACCATTTGGGATTTCAAATGGTCTTTAATCTGTTGCTGATTATCATTATTTTGCGTATTGCCGTCTGCCTCCATACCGTCCATAATTTGTCCGGCTTTAGCGGCATCCGATTTCATTGTCTCGGCCAAAGCCTGCTTATTTTTTTCTTCGACAGAGGCGGTGTCAATGGTAATATACGGGCCGATGACGGATTTTACATCTATACCGATATGATTTGTAATCTCGTCTGTGAGGTTATTATAGACTTTATCGGCGGTTATGTTAACTTTTTCTTCGGTTTGCTCGTTTTGCTTATCGGTTATGACAAGACCGCTCTGAAGAAAATTGTTATCCAAAGAAACATTGGCACTACGATTAACAGAATGGTCATCTTTGAATGCTGTGTTGGTGGCGGCGTATGTTTCACTTTCTTTCTTAAATTCCGTGGACGAACCTTTTTTCTCTATATTTCCTTCGCTGTTGACTGAGGTACGGTTGGTGGTAAAGGAAACATTGGCATCTCCTTCTGCCGAATGTGCCTGTAAATCGAGCCCGATACCGGTATTGCCTGCATCGTGTTGCAACGTAAGGTTTCCGCCTTGCTTGTTGTAGGCTATGTCAACGGTGTTACCACTCTGCCGAGCGCCGTCAACAACATTATCTGTTTTATATAAAACTTGTTTGTTGTCTTCTTCGTTAGTGTAGCCGATATCAACTGTTTTGGAGGTGGTGTCGTTTTTCTTTGCATAGGCAAAACTTGCTCCCTCCGCACCATTGTAATCGGTGGTGATTTCGGTGGTGTTGTTGTGGGTTACTTCGCCGTCGGAATTAGTGGTTTGCGCGGATGAATTGAGTGCAAATTCACTATCTTCACCGTCAAGAGTGCCTGAAATATTGAGATTACGGGTTTTACTGCCCTCAGAAGAGGTAAGGTTGGATTGCGCTTTTATTTCGCCGCCGTTGTCGCCGAGGTTGAGTGCGGCGCCGTAGGTGTAATCGTGTTTGATTTCTTCGCCGTCGGTGTTGGTTTTGAGGCTTTTTTTACCGACGCTGAAAGCATTGTTTTCGCCATCGACATTACCGGAAGCGGTAAAGCTGAAATCGG
>Ga0310694_10002041_pt1 | contig 21463 bp, 24 predicted proteins | sample 174DNAGHGhighgp2_FD_203884 | JGI IMG/M metagenome (GOLD analysis project Ga0310694, IMG submission 203884) | Sheep rumen microbial communities from Palmerston North, Manawatu-Wanganui, New Zealand - 1742 DNA GHGhigh gp2 (v2) (version 2) | ecosystem: Host-associated > Mammals > Digestive system... | reverse complement strand
GTCTTTAGTAATTTTGCACCGTAAAATTACATGATTTTACGGATATGACAAAGCCTCCGCTTGGGAAAGTAGAGGCTTTTTTCATTTTTGAGGTATGTTTTGCAACACCCTCATGTTAATCCAGCTGGTGTGAGTGTTTGCTCGGCGCTCATTGAGCCGCAGGTTGCTGCGGAGTGGAATTCTCGCGTGGACGAGCCAGCAACTCAAACGAGTCTACGTAGATCTCGGTGATGTAACGCTTCACCTTGTTGGCGTCCTCCCATGAGCGGGTGCGCAAGCGTCCCTCCAGATAAATCTGGGTGCCCTTGCGGATGTAGCGCTCGGCAACTTCGGCATTCTTGCCCCACATGACAATGTTGTGCCACTCGGTGCGTTCGGGCACCTGCACACCATTGGCATTGGTGTATGCACGGTCAGTAGTTGCGAGTGTGAACGATGCAACGGGCTGATTCTGTGCGACATAACGCACATCCGGGTCTCGGCCCACACGGCCCAGCAGAATGACTTTATTCACTGACATGATTTAACGGTATTTGTTAGATTTATAAATGTTTATGTCTATTAATGTTGTGCTAGCACCCGGTGGCTTTGAGAGCAAGCCCCACACGCTCATGCAGCCCAAACATCAGGTTCATCGCATGAACCGCTGTGCCCGCACTGCCCTTGAGCAGGACATCCATCACAGCTCGGATGGTAAGCAAGCCATTATGGTCATCCTTGTCGATGTTGATGAGGCACTTATTGGTGTTCTCGACATCAGCCGTGACGGCTGGCCGCTCAAGCAAGAACACAAAGTTGTGGTCATCGTAGTACTGCTCGTAGAGTTGATGCACCATCTCGTCATCCAAGCCACACTTGAAGCGAGCAGTGACGGCAAGCGTGCGGCGCTCGGCAAGCGGCTCGATGGCCAAGGTCACGGGTTGGTTGAAACTTGACTGACACTGGCACAGGGCACGCATTATTTCCTGCTGCTGGTCGCACGCCCACTTGTCTAAGTTCATGCCGTCAAGCGTCTTTTGCTCGTCGACCATAGCGCTCACCCCTAGCCCCACGTTCAGCTCTATCGGGCTGTTCAAGAGCAAGTTGCGCGCCATCGGCATCAATGCGAGCAATGAAGCCGCTGCGGCATTTCCTGGCAGTGTCACCAGCCGAGTGTCATGAACAAGCACGCGGCGCTGCATCTCTGAAAGGCCATACTTCCAGGGCACCTCGTCGGCACCATGCAGCAGATTATGGGAGCCGCTCATGTCGATGACCGACAAACCGTCGGGCAGTTCGGCGGTCGATAACCAGGAGCCCACCTCAGTCCGGTTGCCACACAGGTAAATCAGGTCGACATCATCGAGCGAGCCAGGTACATCAATCCGCAAGTCACATTCGCCCACTATGCCTGTCACCACATGGTGCAAGCGTGAACCCACTGGCAACGAGGACGAGACCCATCTCAACTCCACATCAGGATGATTGATGAGAAGACGTATCAGCTCGCCCCCACGAATGTTGTCACACCCGATAACGCCTACTTTAATCATCAACTGTGAGCGTTTGGGCCGTGCCGATGACGTTGGGTGAGTTCTTGGGCATGAATTGCTCAAAAACAGCCCTTGCCTGATCGTGAGTCACACCCTCGGCCAGAATAGCAACCACGGTGTCGGCGCCGGCAATTGTGCCCAGCACCTCGGGTGGACGGCTCATGTCAATGTCGTAAGCCAAACCAGGAGCATAACCGTTGCGGGTCTTGATGACAGCCAGATTGCCTGAGAAAGTCACCGACACCAACCCCACCTGCTTGGCAGCATGGGCATCAGTCTGGCGCATACTCAGCAGCCTGTCTTGCAACTGATTGCTGTCTGGAATGATGTACATATAGGTATTGCGATCGGTGGCAACCTTAGAGATTTTCAAAGCCTTCAAGTCACGGGACAATGTTGCTTGAGTCACATTGATATTGTGCTCACGCAGCATGTCGGCCAGTTCACTCTGGCTACCGATGCAATTTGTCTTGATCAGATCGGTGATCAATTGTAAACGGTCACGTTTTCTTTTCACGAGTGCTTTCTTTTTTCTAGGTTTCTTTGTTAATGTTGTTGTCTCCATTTGAACTATATACTTAAAAATCGGTTTGAGTTGCAAAGATAGTGACACTCTGCAAATTTTGCAACATAATTATTGATTTTTTTCAATGAAAATTCAATATTTTATTCGTTATCCATCATATTCAGTAAGATATCACTGCCCGCACAGCACCCTTCCACATTATATAATATAGAAGGAATGGTGATTGATGTTTTTTCACTCTATTGAGCCCGTCCACACCAAGGTTGGTAGCGGAAAAACCATTTTTTGTCTATTATATTTGCGAGGCAACGGCCGGTTGATTATCTTTGCAATATTAACAACAAAAAAGATATCCGCTATGAGTGTGCCACTCGAGGACAACAAGCCTCAATATCGTTATCTGCTGCTGCACATCTTGTGCTGGTCGGTCATCATCATCGCTCCGCTCTTTTTCCACAGTTCGGAGGATCCCTGGTCGATGGTGTGGAACAGGTATGCGCGATCACTGGGTGGTCCTCTATCGTGCATGCTCGTGTTCTACCTGAATTTCCTGTGGCTCGTGCCTCGCTATCTTGTCAACAAGAAGGACTGGAAACGCTTCATTGCCATCAATCTGCTGGTGCTGGCGCTCGGGTTGCTATTCACCGACGTGTGGCGCTGGACCAACCACCAACTGCTGCCCGACCTGATTGACTTGGGCAGCAGGGCATTGAAGAAACGCCCGCCACGGGCACAGGGCTACTTCTACCTGATACTGTGGCACATACTTTTTATTGCGCTGGCAGTAGCGGTGCGCATGTACCAGCGCTGGCAGCACCTGGAGGAAGCACGCAAGGATGCCGAAGCAGCACGCGCCGAAGCCGAATTGAGCAACCTGCGCAACCAGATGAACCCCCACTTCCTGCTGAACACGCTGAACAACATCTATGCCCTTATCGCCTTTGACCAGGACAAGGCCCAGACTGCCGTGAGCGAGCTGAGCAAGTTATTGCGCCACGTGCTCTACGAGAACCAGCAGGACTTTGTACCGCTCTACAAGGAGGCCGACTTCATGATGAACTACATCGAGCTGATGAAGATACGCGTCACCGACAACGTGAAAATCGACTGCCACATCACGGTACAGCCCAACGATTCCACACCCGTGGCACCTCTCATCTTCATCTCGCTCATCGAGAACGCCTTCAAGCACGGCATCTCACCGCAAGGTACCGGTGAAATCAAGATTGACCTCAGTCAAGTCAATGGAGAGATTACCTGCGAGATACGCAATACACACTATCCCAAGCGCGAGAACGACAAGAGCGGGTCGGGTATCGGGCTGGAGCAAGTGAGCCGCCGGCTGGAGCTCATGTATCCAGGTCGCTACTCCTGGGTGAAGGGAGTGACCGATGACGGCAAGGAATATTACTCTAAAATAATTGTCAATACCAAATGAAGATCAAGTGTGCCATAGTTGACGATGAGCCGCTAGCAGTAGAGTTGCTGGCGAGCTATGTGAAGAAAATCCCGTTCCTCGAGTTGTGCGGTAAGTACAATAACGCCACCGATGCCTTGCACGCCATCGGCAAAGCACCTGTTGACCTGATATTTCTCGACATCCAGATGCCCGAGCTGAATGGCCTGGAACTGAGCAAGATGCTGCCCGAGAGCACCCGCATCGTGTTCACTACGGCCTTCAGCCAGTATGCCGTTGACGGTTTCCGGGTCAATGCGCTCGACTATCTGCTGAAGCCCATCAGCTATGCCGACTTCCTGGAGGCCTGCAACAAAGCTTTGCAATGGTTCCAGCTTCTACAACAGAACGAGCAGGCCGAGGCGCCCGCCGAGCAAGAGCCGACCAGCATCTTTGTCAAGAGCGAGTACAAGCTGCTGCAGATTCAGCTCGACGACATCCGCTATATCGAGGGATTGAAGGACTATGTAAAGATCTATACCGAGCAGTCGCCCCACCCTGTCCTGACACTGATGAACATGAAGGCCATCGAGCAGATGCTGCCCACCACGCGATTCATCAGAGTTCACCGCTCATTCATCGTCCAGAAGAGCAAAATACGGGAAATCGAGCGCAACCGCATCGTCTTTGGCGATGTGTACATCCCCATCGGCGACAGTTACAAACAGGCGTTCCAGGATTTCATCAACTCCAAGTAGCCTATCACGGACAGCCCATCACGGTCACGGCTGTTTCTTCAAGTGATAGGCATAGGTGATGCCCGCGGCATCAGTCTTGACAAGGGTGACATCACGCGAGGATGCCATAGTGACCGTGAAGTCATTGTGCTCCTCCAGCCCTCGCATCTCGATATAATAGACGCCAGGGTCGGGAAAGGTGATGGTCATCTTCCCGTTATCGGCATCCTCGGCCCAAGTGCCAAAACTCTCCACCAGTGTCTCGTGGCCCGACACCTGAGACACCCTGAACACCTTGCTCTGGAATTGAAAGAAGTAGTCACCCTCGGCATCATTGACAGGTTGTTCATCGGCGGTGATGGACTCGACGTGCCATGTGCCGAACCACATGCCGATGTCACCGTGGTTGCGCGTACAGGAGCCTAACACCAAGGCCAGAAAAAGGAACAGGGAAATATGCAATGGCGTTTTCATCATTTCTTGAAATTAAAGTTACCCGAGTAGTGAATGCCCACGAGGGCGCCCCAGTTGTTGCCGTATAGCGATCCGCGGTCGATGGCAACCTGAGCTTGTAGCCCCAAACCGCCGACACGAGCAGGAAGATAAACGGCCTCTAGCGACATCGAGAAGTCATCGGCACTGCCTGCACGCGGGATGAGAGGCGTGCCCCACGCCTTGCGATAGGAGGTCATCAGCCGATAACGCAACTCGCCTGAAAGCCAACCCGATAGCGCAGCATGGAAGCCTCGCAGCACATTGTCACGGTAGCGCATATAGCCGTCCTGATTATAGAGCGGAGACTTGAAAAATGGAGAGCCGATGGACATGCCGCGGCTCTGGTATCCGTTGTAGATGTAGTTATTGTAATAGTCATCGGCGCCCGACGAATGGCTGGTGATGGGCGTGCCCTCCCGGTCGTTGGGGGTCCAATGGATCGGGCCGCTGTGATTGGTGAAGTCAATGTACTCGATAACAGCACCATCAACGAGAGAGAATCGGTTGCCGTTGCGGTATTCAAGACCCCACAGGCCGTCAAAGCCGTTCATCTTGCCGATGCCAGAACCGTCTTCCCACAGCCACTGGGTGTAAGCCCGCAGGCGCTTACCATCCTTGAAGCGGTACTCCAATGCGATGTCCCATGTGCCCAGGTGGTTGCCCTCGACAAACGAGTCGCCCGCACTGTTGCCGCCACTACCGGCGATAAAGGTGCGGAAAAATGCCTTGGCGTCGGCATCCATCTTGACGGTGCGGGTCACTTGACCTTTCTCATAATAGTTGGCCGTGCCAGCAAACTGGCAAGCCGACTGCGCCCCGATGGTAAATACCAGCGGCTTGTCGGGACGGGTGCGGAAGTGCAGGCTCTTATAGTGGGACCACAGGCCGGTGGTGACGAAGTAATTATAATAGTTGTAGTGATTCTCGAGCCACTTGTCGTCCAGCTGGCGGAAGTAGCCGAACTCACCCGTGAGTTGAAGCCACCCCTTGGTGAACGGGATATTCTGGAAGTCGATGAAGCCGGCACGCAGCCCCACGGGCGGACGGGCGTTGCCACTCCACACGAGGTCACCGCTGCTCAACTCGGCATTGACGATGGGCGACGGTTTGTTTTTCTGACCCGCCACGGCATAGATGCTGCGGTACTTGGCCTCGGCATAGGCTTGCTGAATCCACACCCGTGCCGGGTGCTGCTGCTGGACCTCGAACTGGCCTTCGCCCTTGTAACGCTCATAGCCCGCACTGGACGCATATCCACCCAGCACCTCGATGCCCGCCCCCCAAGAGAAACGCTTCGCGTGGCAATCCATGCGGTGACTCAAGGTGGCATCCAGCAAGGCGGAATACTGCTGCGTGACAATGCCGCCACGGTTAGAGGCGATGTAATAGGGAGCCAACTCACTATTGCCGGCATTCATGAGGATGCCTACATCAATACTGACATCGGCACCCAGTGTGTCGGTATCATCATAGCCAAACCACGCAGGAGAGTCCTGGGCAGACATTATCACGGCATTGCAAAATGCCATGAGCAAGAGAAAGGGTAAAATGGTGCTTTTTATCATAATGAGATGGTTAGCGTTCGTTATTATCCTGATAGGAATCGATGTGGCGACGCTTTTTCTCATCGGTAATGTCATCGATGTTGATGAGGATTCCGGTCTCCTCCACGTTGCCGAACTCCCGGTTGATGGCGGTGCCCAGCATGAGCATTTTGGGCGATAGCCCCATGTAGGCATTGACCAGCGGCGGGATGTTGATGCCATGCTGCCTGATAAACGTGTTCAGCCGCTTGTAATCCTCGCGGAAGTCGTTGCCCGTGAAATAAGACATCAGTTCGGGATCATCGTTGCGAGTATCGGGCAACGGGGCGATGGGAGTCACCAGCGATTCCTTGTCCTTGAAATAGAGATTGAGGAAACACAACAGCATGTCGCGGCATTCACGCTCATAGGTCGGGTACATCGTCATCTTGCCGAACATGTATTTCACTTGAGGATAGACAATCGTCAGCGCTCCTAGGCCGTCCCACAGGTTGTCGAGCGCAAACAAGGCCCTGACGCCCTCACGCGTCGATTGGTATTCGGGCCTCACAAACGAGCGTCCCAGCTCAATGGTCTGCGGCATAATCTCCTCGATGAACTTGTCACTAAAGTTGAACAAGTGCCCTGTGGCGATGTGCGGGACACCGTTCTCGACCTTCACATCCCAGCCACAGATGAAGCGGTAGGCACCGATGATTTCACGCTTCACGGGATTCCACACGAACAGTTGCTGGCACGGCGATTCCATCAAGTCAAACTCGTCGATATCACAAGCCTTGCCCGTACCGCCACCCGAGGCACGGAAAGAGATCTCACGCAGGCGGCCGATCTCGCGCATCAGGTTGGGCGAGTTGTGCGCATCGACCACATAGATGTCATTGCCGGCCTTGTTGGTGTGGCGCAGCAGACGGTCGGGTGTGAGTTCCTGCTCGATGAGTTCAATGGGTATGGGATCAATTATCTGTTCCATAGGCACTATTCAAGGTTTGCTGGCTGCGGGAGCCATTGCATATACGATATCACGCATCCGCTCAGTTTCCTGACGGGAGCGGGTAACATCCAGTGTGGTCCAGTCAACGGGAGCGCCAATCACAACGCGCAGAGTGGAGCCTTGCTGCTTGAGCATTTCCTTGGGCAGGAATATCAACTCGATGTTAAACTTGATGCCCAAGCGCTTGCGCCACTTGGCAAAACGGTAGAAAAACCGCGAATTGCGCGCGTCAAAATACACAGGGACGATGTCCCGCCGATAGTTTACCGCCTGGACAACGGCCGACCTCTGCCACGTCAGGTCAGCAATGGACCCGTCGGGTTGCATGCGTGAGCACAGGCCGGCAGGGAAAGTGATGAACTGGCAGTCACTCTGCAACGCATCCTCGATTTGGGCAACATTGGCCCGCGACTGGCTACCATACTTGTTCACGGGCACGAACACATCACGCAGGGGTTCCACGGCCATCAGCAGGTCGTTGACCATGAACTTGATGTGACGGTCATAATGGTGACCCAGCAACGAGATCAGCGCTAAGCCGTCCAGCCCCCCCAGCGGATGATTGGACACAAACATAAAGCGTCCCTCAGTCAGGTTGTCAAGCCCCGTGGCCTCCACCTTGACGCCCATCTCGTCGAGGGCGATGGTAGCGGCATCCACACCGTTGTGGCCCGCCATTTTCATGAGGATGTCATTGAGCCGATCCTGGCAGATGATGCGCTCCAGCCAGCGGACCACCGATCGAGGTATATAACGGTAGCGCGTGGACAGTCTGGTTCTGAGCACGCTATCGACATCTATTTTCATTGGTCCGTTAGCCATAAAGACGTGTTTTCAATCGAATAAAACATACAAAATTAGACATTTTGCACGAAAAAAGAAAGCATGACACAAAAAATTTGCCAAACACAAGTAAAAGTTCTATTTTTGCACCATTGAAACAAACCTCTTCGGAGCGCATTACATTACCATAATGCCTGTGAATGATCAGGAATATCGAGCAATGAACATGGGGAACAGATTGACAATGCCGCGATTGCTGCTGATGCTCGCCGAGCTCACGGCATTGGCTGTGCTTGCCGTGGTGGCATCGAGCCACTTTGGCATTGCCGACGGTGCACGCATCACTGCATCCAGTGCGGTTGCCTATATCATACCCCGCATCGTGCTTGCCCGTGTCAAGGGCAGCAACACGGCATCGCTGGTGCTGCTGCTTGTGGTAACAGCTGCCATGGTCGCCATCAACTATGCTCGCATGCTCAACTGGACAGCCCTGGAAGACTACACGTTGCCGTTTCCCAACCTGTTGAACGATTCCCGCCTTTATTACAAGTGGGCTCTGGACAGTTACCATGGCAACACCCGCTTTGGCGAGATACCATTCCCGGGCTTCCCGCTGATGATGGTGGGCCTGTGGAAACTGTTCGGCGTTAGCGTCATCTGGCCTGTGGCGATGAACACGTTGTTCACTCTCCTGTCGGTTGTGTTCACCGGTATGACTACACGCCGCCTGCTGCTCGGCCGAGTAACGGCATCAGCCAACGCCCTGGTCAATGGCGGCATGTTGCTCACGTCCATCCTCATGTACTACCTCATGACCGGCACCAGTGTCATGAAGGAGGGCTCCGTTTACTTGTCGATGGCGATGGCGGGATTTGCCTTGGCATCCATGGCTGCCTGTGATGAAGAGCGGCACCATCCGTGGCGCAACTTCGTGCTCTTTGCCGTGGCATGTTTGCTCATGGGCCTTGTGCGCACCACCTATCTTTATTTTGTAGCCATCGGCATCGTTGTCATGGCGGTGTCCAACTGGCGACGTGACTGGATGATGTCACTGGCGATGATGGCGGTCTTTATGGTGGCGCTGCTGGCGGGAGACCATCTGTCGTCCTACTCGTTTGAGCGCCATGCCGAGATCATCGGTGGCGGGTGGAACATGCAGCGGTTTTACATCAAGGGTGAGTCACAGCTCATCTACCGCGAGGTGCTTGACTACTATTTCCTGTATTCCCCTTGGCACCGCGTGCTGATGCTGCCGCTCACGATGTCTGTCCAGTTTGTGATTCCGCTCCCCTGGCTCTACTATGAGCATCACTCATTCCTGAACCTGCTCAGCAGGATGACATGGGGCTGGTATCTGGTGGGAGGAACGGCCATGTTCTACTATGTCTTCATCAGCTGGAGGCGGCACGAGAATATGGGTGTCTGGGCCTGGTGGCCTGCCATCGCATTCACGGCCATGGCCTATCTCATGGCCGGGTCAACGGCGCGCTATGTACTGCCCATCGAGCCGCTGTTCGTGCCTGTTGCCATGTTCGTCTTCTGCCGTCTGGCCGAGGGGCACTGGAAGCGCCAGTTCAAGTGGTGGTGTGTCGCGTTTGCGGTGATGGTTGCCGCGGCGCTCGTGGTCTGCCTGCTGTTCCAGCGCGGCATCCTGTCGGGGCTCCTGTCGGCTCCGTCAGCTTGAGTTCTCGCGCGCGTACTTTTCTTGACTGTTTTTAGTGGTTATTCCAGGCCGTTTGGTCGGTTTATTTGTGCCCTTGGTCGGTAATATCGGGGTGCTTATCTTTATCCGTGTCCATGGGGTTAAACCTCGGTTTGCGGCTGGGGTCTAAAAGTCAACAAAACAACTTTTAAAACCACATCACGATGAAAAGGATTCTACTGTTTTCCCTGCTGTGTATGGCGCTGGCCCTGCCCGCTATCTCACAACCCGGTTACCGCTACGGTTACCGTCCTCGCGTCCAGACGGTGGGGCGACACGGCAACGAATATGTCGCATGGCACCGTTACTACTTCGGCCTGCGTGTGGGCTTGAACGCCTCACACGTCAATAGCGACAGCCCGCTGCTCGACGGCAGCAGTTTCAAGTCTGGCCTCAATATCGGTGTGGCAGCCGGCACTCAGCTCACCTATCGCGCCCCGCTGTTTCTCGAGAGTGGCATCTATTATTCGCAGAAGGGGGGCAAGAGCGGCGGCTCGGGCAACGACAAGTTCACCTACGACATCAACTATCTGGAAGTGCCCCTGATCATCAAGTACAAGCACTTCGTGGGCAACCAGACGAGCATCCAGCCCTATGCGGGCGGCTACCTGGCCATCGGCACCGACGGCAACATCAAGAACTATGGCACCAGGACGGCATTCAGTTCCTTTGAGGACGGCTACTTCAACCGCTTTGACGGCGGGCTCAAGATCGGGTGCGGTGTGGGTTTCAACATGCTCTACCTGGACGCCAGCTACGACTTCGGTCTGGCCAACATCGGCAACGACGACTTTGACGACACCCGCAGCGGGTGCTTCACGATAAACTTAGGTGTGAATTTTTAAATCACGTAATTTCTGGGTGGCGCGTGCCACTTCATCACACCGGGGGGCACGCGCATTTTTCAAGGATTTCTGGGCGATTCCCAATTATAATCTGTATTTTTGCAACAAATATTAACCACTCAAAACTTCACTCGCTATGAAAACGATATATAACATGCTGCTGCTTGCAGCGCTGTCGCTGACGCTGTTCTCGTGCGACAACTGGGATTCACCTTATTATGTTGACGACATCGTGGGTAGCTGGATTTCCTACTACGGATGCGATGACCGAGGCGAATATGACATCTTCGGACGCGACCAGGTGCGTTACGACTTCTACACCAACTATACCGGCCGCTACACCTACTACAATTACTATGGCGGCATGGACTATGTGGACTTTGATTGGGATGTCAACGGTGACCGCCTCTTCATCTACTACTACGATGGCGACCGCGATTACCTGTACTATGGCTATGACCGCAACGGTGACCTGATTCTCTCGACCGACAGCCATTTCTACCACTACACGGCCTATCGTCCCGCCGGTTACTATTACTATGGCAAGGCCAAGGACATCGTGACAGACTCCATCACTGCCACCACCAAGGCCAAGGACAGCACCTCAACCGCACCCAAGGGGCCCCGTGCCACCAAGGCACGCGAAGACCTCGTGGAAAAGTAAACGACAACCAAGACACAACGCTTTATAAAGGCACGCCAACCGTCAGGGACAGCGTGCCTTTCCCTTTCACACAAGTGGCGCTGTGCCATCATTCATAGGCCAGAACTATAATTTGCCTCACGCTAAGCCGCCAAGCCGCCAAGTTTTTTTCAGGCATCCGCCCTCGCCTTAGGCGCCACGTGCCGCCCCCCCCTCGAAATTAATCTCACGCCAAGCCGCTAAGCCGCAAAGAAAAAAAGAGAAAACGGAAAGTAAGGGGGAAGACAAGAAAGACAAAATGACAATTATTTTATTGATTATCGATAAAATGATTCTTAGCGGCTTAGCGAGAGGCCCACGAGAGCGCGAATGCCAATCAGAAAAATCAGAAAACTCAGATAAATCAGTTGTTTTAAAAAAGGAGTGCGGATGCCAAATAATCAGTTTCATTCGACTAATTCGCAGACTTAAAAAAAGCTGTTTAGTTATGGGAAGATGGGGCGAGGAGACGGCGGGCGTTGGCGGTGACGGTGTGTATGAGGTCGTCGACGGTGAGTTGGAGGGATTGGGCAATCAGGGTGGCGACGTCGCCGATGGGCATGGAGGAGTCGTCGGTCTCGATGAGCAGACGCTCCAGCGGGGTAATCTGCAGTGCAGCGGCATTGAAACGGGCGCCATAAGAGAGGTAGCAGCCGGCATCGAGCCATGTGCGGGCGACATGAGCATTGCCACGCATGCCGTGGATGACAAGGGGGACGTCGGTGAGTGCGGCATGGCGCCGCACATCAAGTATCTGACGTGATGTCCTCACGCTATGCACCACGACGGGTTTGCCCATGTCATGCGCCAACCGGAGGTGACGCACGAAAACCGATGACTGGGTTTGCAGATCAGCCCCGCGCAGGGCATCCATTCCTGTCTCGCCAATGGCGAGCACCTGAGGGTGACGGGCGCACTGCTCCAGCAGGGTGAAATCGGCATCGGTGACGCCATCGACCGTGTTCCACGGGTGAAAGCCCACCGAATAGTACTTGCCGGGCTGCGGGTCAAACCGTCGCGGATCCACCGAGATGAGTGCCTCGAGAGCGTCGGTGCTATGGGTGTGGAAGTCCAGGATAGCTGTCATGGCACGGGGTCATAGCCACTGCCGCCCCATGGATTACAGCGCAGGATGCGCCACACGGCAAGCAGCAGGCCCTTGAAGGGGCCATGCTTGCGTATCGCTTCGATGGCATACTGGCTGCACGTGGGCGTGAAACGGCACGTGGGAGGCTTGAGCGGCGAGATAAACTTCTGGTAAAAGCGGATGGGCAAAATCAACAGCCAGCCGATGAAGTGCAACACCTCACGACAGATATGCCCGATTTTATCGATAATGCTCATGATTGCGGCTGGTTCTCGACGGGCGGCTGCTGGGCGGCTGCCTGGGCGATGCGGTTGAGCAGACCGACCATCTTCTCATTGATGACACTGTAAGGGGCCTGTGTGTTGTCCAGATAGACAAAGGCGATGTCCACACCACAGTCCAGCTGGTCGAGCACGGGCAGCAGCAGTTGGCGACGGTTGAGGCGATAGGCCTCACGCACGCGGCGACGCAGCGCAACGCGCCCCACAGCCTTGCGGATGCGCTTCTTGGGGATAGATATCAGGAACTGCACAGGGTGGTCGCCACGCGGCCGCAGCCTGTAGGCGGCCCGCAGCGGGAACGCCATGAGCGAGCGCCCCTCGTCAAAGAGGCGGTTCACCGCCGTGCGGCTGCACAGTTTCTCGTCTTTATGTAACTTGTAATCCATCGGCGGATTATATCAACATCTTACAGCATTCCAAAAAAACGGGACATGCCACTCGCGCCATGCCCCATTATGAACGATCCCGCAACGACGGGGTTATTTCTTTTCCGATTTCGCAGCCTCGGCCTTGGCCCGGCGGGTTGCAGCGGCCTTCCTGGCAGCGGCCGAGCGCTTGGCGGCAAGAGCAGTGGCAGCCTCGGCCTTGGCCCGGCGGGTTGCGGCGGCCTTCTTGGCAGCGGCCGAACGCTTGGCAAACAGTTCATCGGCATCGGCTGCGTCAGCAGCCTTGACAGGAGCAGTGTCCTTGGCGACGGGCTTCGGGGCCGGTTTGGCAACCTTCGGCTGCTTGGGAGCCGTTTTGGGGGCTTTATCGCCATCCGAGGGCTTGGCGTTCTTGAGGTAGTACTCAATAGCGCTGGCCATTGAGGGTGTCTCGGGAGTGATTGTCACGTCCACGGTGAGACCGGCATTGCTGGCTGCCTCAAGTGTGGTAGAGCCCATGGCGGCAATCACCACCTTGCGATCCATGTAGTCGGGGAAATTGGTCGTGTAGGACTTGATGCCGGCAGGGGTGAAGAACACGAGCATATCGTAGTCAAACACCTCGCCAGGCTTGAAGTCGTTGCTCACGGTGCGGTACATTACAGCCTTGACATACTTTACCTTGTTATTGTCCAGGACAACAGCCTTGTCGTTGTGGACATCGCTCACTGGCATCAGGTAGGTCTCCTTGTTATGCTTGGCGATAATCGGGATAAGATCCTCCATCAAGCCCGATTCACTGTAAAAAATCTTGCGCTTGCGATAGATGACATACTTCTGGAGGTAGTGGGCAACGGTCTCGCTCACACAGAAGTACTTCAACGTGTCGGGGACATGATAACGCAGTTCCTTGCACAGGCGGAAGAAGTGATCGATGGCTGTGCGTGCCGTCAGAATTATGGCACTGTAATCAGGCACATTAATCTTGGACTGCCTGAATTCCTTGGATGTGAGTCCTTCAACCTTGATAAAAGGCCTGAAAACAATCTCTACACCGTACTTCTTCTCTAAGTCAAAATAAGGAGATTTCTCAGAGGTTGGTCTAGGTTGAGAAACCAAAATCTTCTTAATGCTCATGTAGTTATTTATGTCTGTAAAATACCACTAATCCAATACGTTACGCCCGTCATGACGACAAGTGGAACGATTTCAACGGCGCAAAGGTACAAAATAAAATAGATAATCGATGACAAATTGCTATAAAAAATTCTAAAACCCTTGTAAATAAAGATTAATCGAGCCAGCAAATAAAGTCCCGCAGCGACACCTAATAGCAATTTGCCATAGGTGGGATAGAGCATGAGCAAGAACAGCACGGGCAGCAGTGTCAAGCCCAGGAAAGCCTGTGTGGACTTGAAACCGTCAATCCACAACTTGGCACCCACCTTGTCGCTGAACACAAACCCTAACAGCTTGTAGACCAGCCATTGAGCAATATAGAAGCCCAGCGCCAAACCACAATAGACACCGATGTGACTGAACACGTCCGACTGGAGGGACGAAGCCAACGAGGGTTGCAGCAGCTGCACGGCCAGGTAGATGAGAAAGCCCTCGACAATGCAGGTATTGGCAATCAATGCCGCCAGGATGCTCGTCTCGTTGACGGTGTGGTCCTCGAACAGATTCTCGCGCCGCCGTGTCGAGAACATGTAATGAAAGAAATTCTCGATATACTTGTAACCCGTGTGGTAGCTCAATGCCACCGCCAGCAGTCCGGCCAGCAGCAGTGCCATCGACGGGGTGTCGTGCAGCGGAGAGCGGGCAAACGGCTGAGCCTGTCCCGTGTCGGGCAGTTCCATCACCGGCAGTGTGTTAATGCTGCCTAATGACGAGTCGCCCGCCTCGACAGCGGGAAATCCGTCGAGATATTGCGGGGCATAGTACGGCTCAACGGTGTCGGCCGGATGCTGCGGCACTGTCCCCTGGACGGTATCAGCTGTATGGGTGTGGATGGGCATAAGGGGGGATTAATACTTGGATTCAAACTCCACCGGGCCGCTCTCGTCAAGCATGGCAATGGCTTTGGCCGGAGTCGTTGCCACCCGCCACAAGCCAGCGTGGGACTCCTTCATGAACCCCTCGTCAATGGCATGGTGCAGCATCGTCAACAGCGGGTCATAGTAGCCCATGGTGTTCAAGATAATGACCGGCACCTTGACCAACCCCAACTGACGCCAAGTGAGCGTCTCGAGCAATTCCTCCAACGTGCCCACGCCACCGGGCATGGCGATGACGGCATCGGCCATCTCGCTCATCATGTACTTGCGCTGGTGCATGTCGGCAGTGATAATCACATCATCCAGGCGGTCATAGCACCAGCCCTGGTCCACCATGAACTTGGGGATGACTCCTGTCACCTTACCGCCAGCGTCAAGGGCTCCGTCGGTCAACGCACCCATCAACCCGACGGCTCCGCCGCCGTTGACACAGCGCCACCCCTCGCGGGCGAGCAAACCGCCCAACTCGCGCGCCGCCTCCAGGTAGCGCGCGTCAATGTTGGCACTCGATGCACAAAACACACAGACGTTGCCTCTCGTTTCTTCTTTCATGGCTGCAAAAGTACATAGAAAAACTTGATTTCCTCGTCACAAACCCGAGAAATCGGCATTTTCCTCATCACAAGTGAACAAGAAAAAGCCCGCTGTCACGACAGGCAGCGGGCAATATCTATTGTCATGAATGAGTCACTCAAGCGAGCTTGGCCAGGGCGGCGGCGATGCGCTTGGCAGCCTCACGCAGGTTCTCGTCGCTGGTGGCGTAGCTCAGGCGGATGTAACCCGGGCAGCAGAAGGCGCTACCGGCAACCGTAGCCACATGAGCCTCGTTGAGCAGGTACAGGGCCAGGTCGTTATCATCGTTGATGACGGTGTCACCACAGCGCTTGCCGTAGTAGGATTCCACCTTGGGGAAGGCATAGAAAGCGCCATCGGGCATATTCAGCTCAAAGCCGGGGATTTCCTGCAACAGGCCCACGATGAGGTTGCGACGGCGCTCAAAGGCGACACGCATCTCCTCAACACAGTCCTGAGCACTGTTATAGGCAGCCTCGGCAGCCTTCTGGGCAATCGAGGAAACGCCGCTCGTGTACTGACCCTGAAGCTTGGTCACGGCCTTGGCGACCCAGACGGGCGCGGCAATATAACCGATGCGGTAACCCGTCATGGCATAGGACTTGGAAACGCCGTTGACGATAACCACCTGTTCCTTGATGGCATCGAACTGTGCCAGCGACTCATGCTTGCCCACATAGTTAATGTGCTCATAGATCTCATCGGCAATCACCATCACCTGGGGATGACGCTCGAGCATCTCGGCGATAGCCTTCAGCTCATCGCGGGTGTAGATGGCACCGCTGGGGTTGCTGGGAGAGCAGATGACAATGAGACGGGTCTTGTCGGTGATGACGGCCTCGAGTTCAGCGGCAGTCACCTTGAAGTTCTTCTCCATGCTGGAGGGCAGCAGCACATTCTTGCCGCCGGTGAGGTTGACCATCTGCATGTAGCTTACCCATGCGGGAGTGGGGATGATGACCTCGTCACCGGGATTGATGAGTGCCATGATGGCATTGCACAGCTCGTGCTTGGCACCGTTACCGATCACGATCTGGTCGGGAGTGTACTCCAAGCCATTCTCGCGACGCAGCTTCTCACACACAGCCTGACGCAGCGACAGATAGCCGGGAACAGGTGAATAGAACGAGAAGTTGTCATCAATGGCTTGCTTGGCAGCGGCCTTGATGTGGTCGGGGGTGAAGAAATCGGGTTCGCCCACCGAGAGGTTGATGACGTCCACACCCTGAGCACGCAGCTCGCTGCTCTTCTGTGACATGGCAAGTGTGGCACTGGGTGCCAGTGCGTTAATACGGTCCGAAAGTCGGTTCATTACTTCAACAGTTTTTTAGTTATCAGTTTAAAGTTAATTAGTCTTTGAATAGTGCAAAGGTAGCCTTTTTTTGCCTAACGGGCAAATAATAATCATTTTTCGGCCTTCTTCTCCACCACCCTGCCGCCGACGACCTTAAAACGGCGTTCAAATTCCTCGCGCGTCCTTTTCCAGCGGTTGTGGCTCCACAACCAGTATTGGGGGGCGCGGTTGATGGTCTGCTCAAAGCGTCTGAAGAACTCGTCGGTCAGTTCAAACTCGCCCATTGACGCCGGGTCACGGGTAATGACCTGATACTCGCACTCATAGTATCCCCGCTTCGGGCACTTGACATCGACATATACCACGGCATGATTCTGCGACCGGGCAATGCGCTCTATGCCGGTGAACACGGGTGTGTCCTGGTTGAGGAATGTAACCCAGTGGTGGATATTTTCCCATCGGGGGACCTGGTCGTTGATATAACCCAGTATGGAAGGGCGACCGGCTTGTCTGTTGTTGAAGTGCCAGCGCAGGGTTTCCTTCTTGGGTACGCACACGGGACCCATGCGGTTGCGCATCTTGAGAACTACGCGATCCATCACCTTGTTTTCCAACGGATGGTACAGTTGGCCCTGGGCCACCTCACCCTTCAAGGGCGGCAGCCACAATACCAGCGATGTCACCCACTCCCAGTTGCCGTAGTGGCCCAGCAACAAGGCTACCGACTGGCCGCTGTTGACAATCTCGGCCACCTGGTCGCTGCCCTTGAATGTCATGCGGCGCATGATGTTCTTGCGGCTGATGGTAGTGTATTTCACCGTCTCGGCCAGCAGATTGCACATGTGCCGGTAAAACTGGCGCTGCAACCGCTTGAGTTCGGCCTCGCTCTTGTCGGGGTAGGAATTGCTGAGGTTTTTCCAGATGACGCGATGGCGGTATCGCAGCACATAGGCCACCAGCACAAACAGGATGTCACTGAACAGGTAGTGCATCCACATGGGCAGTAACGACAGCATGTACCACGTGCCGTAAACCACCCAAAAAGCTATGTCTTCAAGCACCTTTTTCATTAGCGACTGCGAAGATACAACAATTATCTGACACCTGTCAACTAAAAAAATAGTAATTTTGCCGGCACTATGAAGGCCATCATTACTTTTTTGAAGAATTGGACACTGCCCAGCGCGATTGTTGCGGGCACTGTCATCTATCTGATATTTTATTGGATTCCAGCCCTTGACCCTGTGAGCGAGGTGATGGCGCCAATCTTCGACACCATCCTGCCGCTGTTCATGAGCCTGATATTGTTCACGACGTTCCTGCGCGTGGATTTCCACAAGATGCGTCCTGCCATGTGGCACCTGTGGGTATCGGTATTCCAGGTGGTGTTTGTCGTGTTGATTGTGGCACTGATACTGGGTTTTGAGCTCAAGGGCAAGAATCTGATCTTGATGGAAGGCATCCTCACGTGCGTCATCTGCCCGGGAGCCAGCGCCGCCCCTGTGGTGACCGGCAAGTTGGGTGGCGACCTGGAGACGATGACCAGCTATGTGTTCCTGTCCAACATCGTCACGGTGGTTGCTGTCCCCGTGGTGTTCCCGCTCATCGACAAGGGCGTGGACATCAGTTTCTGGACCGCGTTCTGGATGATCATGTACAAGGTGTTCCTCGTGCTGGTGCTGCCGCTCATCGCCGCCTATCTGGTGAAGCATTACCTGCCTCGCGTGCAGCAACGTCTGGTCGCCATCCAGGACCTGTCATTCTACATGTGGGGCATCTCGCTGACCATCGTCACGGGTTGCACGGTCAAGAACATCATCAATAGCGGAGCACCGGTGATGTTCCTCATCACCATCGCACTGGTGTCGCTGCTCATCTGTCTGGCACAGTTTGCAGTGGGACGGTACATCGGGCACTTCTTCGGCACGGTCATCGAGAGCGGACAGGGCCTGGGACAGAAGAACACCGCCTTTGCCGTGTGGATTGCCTATACCTACCTGAGCCCATTGTCGGTGGCTGGCCCCGGCTGCTACATCCTGTGGCAGAACGCCATCAACAGCCTGGAAATCTGGCATCACCGCAAGCAACAAGAACGACTACAGATAACAGGAAAACAATAAATACAATGGCATCTGTATCCATTGTAAATTGCACAACTTAATCAATTAAGACAATTTTTCTTTTCTCGAGATGAAGAAACTGATTAACCCATACCTGAACAAGCAAGGTTACAACTGCTTCGGTTGCAGCCCGACGAACCCCATCGGCCTGCACCTGGAATTCTGGGAAGACGGCGAGGATGTCGTAACCACGTGGTCACCCTGTGTGAACTACGATGGCTGGGTAGAGACCCTGCATGGTGGCATCATCAGCACGCTCATCGACGAACTGGCCAACTGGGTGCTCTCGCGACGCCTGCAAGCCGCGGGCGTCACCACCAAGTTGGAGGTAAAATTCCGCCGCCCGGTATCCACCCGAGACCCGCAGATTACCCTGCGAGGGCGCATCACTGGCAACGTGCGCAACTACTACACGGTGCACGTCACGCTGCACGACAGCCAGGGCCGCCTGTGTGACGAGGGCGACGTGACCTACTGCATGTTTGACCAGGAGCGTTCACGCGAGATGGGCTTCACCGCCTGCCTCACCGAGGATGAAGCCGCTGCCTGGTGACAACATCGTGGCAAAGCCAACTCTCGCACTTTGACGGACGAGTATGATTTATCCAAATCCCTGAAAGTCAAGAGAAAGTAAGGATTGTTGCTGACTTCGCCCATGATAATCACACCAGTGCCTCATGGACAAAAAACTCCTGAAGAGAAGAGAGAATATAGAAAAATGCCTAACTTTGCAGAATCAAGTAACTTATTGATGCAATCATCAGAGAAATAGGATTGTTGGACATCAAAAGTTATTGAATTCATTAATTTATCATTAGACCTAAGTATGAAAAAAATATTGCTTTTTGCTCTGTTGATTCCACTGTTTGTCTGTGCACAGAATCGGCCTCGCGTCTCGGTTTTGGGTGACTCTTACTCGACTTTTCAAGGGTATATACCTGAGGGTAACGAGGCATGGTACTATACCCCGGTCGACACTTCCAGAACCGATGTGGACAATGTCACCCAGACCTGGTGGTGGCAGGTCATCAACGAGGCCGGATGCCTCATCGAGAAGAACGACTCCTACAGCGGTGCCACGGTCAGCTACCACGGCTACAACAATGAAGATTACAGCTACAGGTCATTTATCACCCGATTACCGCGCCTTGGCAGCCCTGATGTGATTTTCATTTTTGGCGGCACCAACGACGACTGGGCGGGGGCAGAACTGGGCGATTATCAATATGATAATTTTACTCACGATGACCTTTACAACTATCGTCCCGCATTGGCCGTCCTGCTGCAACAGGCAAAGCAGAGGTACCCCAATGTCAAAATCATATTCATCATCAATAGCGAGTTGCGAAAAGAGATTGTGGAATCAACTAAGGTGATCTGCAATCATTACGGCATTCCATTTATCGAGCTCAAAGATATTGACAAGAAACAGAATCATCCCACGGTAAAAGGAATGAGGTCAATCGCAGAGCAAGTCCTCGAGTTTATCAGTGTAAGTCAAGAGCACAACACGAAGTCAACGGTGGACTGATAGCCTTCATCCTTGTAATTGGGGCCATTATCTTCATAACGCAAAGTCAAAATCTTACTCACAATTCAATGGGCGCCATTGCATACTCTATTCCGGGTCTTGTTACCTATGGCATGATAGGGTGGTTAATTCTGCAAATATTGCCAGCGAAGCGCATTCACGCCCGAATCATCTTGTCTTGACAATCAGGCGGGCGGCAGTGGCGGTGCACACATCTGTTCCCAAGCGGTCAGCCAAGCGGTGGTAACCGTCGAGCATGGCAACTCGCTGCTCGGTATCATCAAGTAAATTGGCCAAGTGCTGATCAATAGAATCGACGGTGCACAGGTGCATGAGCAGTTCGGGGATGACAGGTTCGTCGGTGATGAGATTGGGCAAGGTGACATATTTTCCCGTCAGCAGCCGTCGATAGAAATTGTAGGACCACTTGCTGCCGTTGAAGCGGTAACAGGCGACCTGAGGCGTTCCCAAGAGTGCCGTCTCGAGAGTGGCCGTCCCCGACGTTACCAGGGCAGCACGGGAATGATGCACCAGTGGATAGGTCGCGTCGCGCAACACGGGAACAGTTCTACTACCCATGACTTCACGATAAAGTTGATCGTCGATACTTGGAGCTCCGGCAATGACTGGCTGATACTCGGGGTGGCGCATCGCGGCCTCGAGCATGAGGGGCAGGTTGTCACGGATTTCACGCACACGGCTACCTGGCACAAGAGCTATGATGGGTTGATTATTGAGACCCTTTTGCTCGATGAAATGGGCAAAATCAGGGAAACTCTTGCCCGCTTGAGCCACTTCCTGAACGGTGGGGTTGCCCACGTAGGTGGCCTTGTAGCCCCGCTCCCGGTACCAGTCGGGTTCAAAGGGCAGGATGCAGTACATGTGATCGACATAGCGGCGGATATCCTTGACGCGCCACTCC
>Ga0310694_10002032_pt1 | contig 21529 bp, 18 predicted proteins | sample 174DNAGHGhighgp2_FD_203884 | JGI IMG/M metagenome (GOLD analysis project Ga0310694, IMG submission 203884) | Sheep rumen microbial communities from Palmerston North, Manawatu-Wanganui, New Zealand - 1742 DNA GHGhigh gp2 (v2) (version 2) | ecosystem: Host-associated > Mammals > Digestive system... | reverse complement strand
TGAAAGTGGTGTACGTCAAAGACGTTCCCGCCGGAGCAAGTATTAGTTACGGGCGCAGTTTTATTGCCGATAAACCGATGAAAGTTGCCACATTGCCGCTGGGGTATGGAGACGGATATTTGCGGGCGCTGTCCAACAAAGCCGACGTACTTATCAAAGGCAAGCGTTGCCGCGTGCTGGGAAACATTACCATGGATATGATGATGGTAGATATTTCTTCCGTCGCCCCCGTTAGTGTAGGCGAGGAAGTTGTCGTGGTAGGCAAACAAGGCGGCGAAAAAATTACGCTAGACGAACTGGCGCAAAAAGCCGGAACGATTGATTACGAATTATGCACGCTGTTGTCTGCGCGTGTGCCGAGGGTCTATAAAAGATAATGATTAACGCTATCGGAAAATATATGACGAATTTATTAAACCAAGTGGGCGGAGCGGCCCGCATGGTCAGTTCGTCTGTGTTTTGGACGTTGCACGCCCCGTTTGAATTTCATCAATCTATGGAGCAAAGTGTAACAATCGGGGTGGAATCATTTGGCGTAGTGGCGCTCACCAGTTTATTTACCGGTATGGTGCTGGCACTTCAGGCCGGAAACACGATTGGCAACATCTTTGGTGACCCGATTTTTGTGGGCACGATTGTGGCCTTTTCACTCATCCGCGAACTCGGCCCGGTATTAACGGGAGTTGTACTTTCCGGACGGGCGGGAGCTGCGGTTACGGCGCAAATCGGTACGATGGCCGTTACCGAACAAATTGATGCGCTTTATACGTTAGGCACAAATCCTATACGCTATTTAGTCATTCCGCGGATGTTCGGCTTTATGCTTACTATGCCGATTTTGACGCTTTTTTCCAACGTGTTTGGTATTTTAGGTGGTTATTTGGTAGCAGTGTATGCGCTGGGGGTACCCGGCGAAGTGTATTTAACCGATATCACTACTTTTATGGGTGTAAGCGATTTTATGCATGGTTTTATTAAGTCGTTCCTGTTTGCATTTATGATAGGTACGGTATGCTGTTATAAAGGTATTAGCACGCGCGGCGGGGCAGAAGGTGTCGGAAAATCTACCACCGGGGCCGTGGTTACCACGATTGTGCTGATTTTGGTATTAGATTATTTCTTAACGGCTATTTTGACTGCCTTTGGTATTTAAGTATGATAGAAATACGCAACTTACAAAAAAACTTTGGCGAAAAACAAGTCCTCAAAAATGTCAATTTGAAAATTGAGGACGGCAAAGTAACGTGTATTTTAGGCGGCTCCGGTTGCGGAAAAAGTACACTTATTAAATGTATGATTCGCTTGGAAGACGCAACGGGCGGTCAAATTATTGTCAACGGAAAAGACGTTACCAAAATCAACAGCGAAATTAAAATGGCCGCCATTCGCCGGCACTTTGGGTATTTATTTCAAGAGGGCGCGCTGTTTGACTCTATGACGGTGGGGGAAAATGTGGCGTTTGGGCTAAAATACTTAACAAATATCCCGCCAAGCGATTACCCAAAAATCATCCGCGAAAAACTGGCGCTTGTCGGCCTAACCGAGGACGTAGCCAAACTCAACCCGAGCGAACTTTCCGGCGGGATGAAAAAGCGCGTGTCACTTGCGCGGGTGTTAGCCGTCAACCCCAAAGTGATTTTATATGACGAGCCGACAACCGGACTAGACCCGATTATGTCGGACATTATCAGCGATTTGGTGCTAGACTTAAAAGCCAAACTGGGGGTAACCTCAGTTGTGATTACGCACGATATGCGCTCGGCCTTCAAAATAGCCGACTATATCGCATTTTTGTACGAAGGGCAAATTTTGCTTTACGGTACGCCGGAAGAATTTCGCACAACGGATAATCCGTACGTCAAACAATTTGTGAGCGGTTCTAGCCACGGGCCGATTCAAATGAAACTTATGCGGGAATAGTAATGAGAATATATAATGAGCCATAGAGTATGTTCTAAACCCATGCAAAGATGTGCGCTCAATTTGCGTAGGCAAATGACACTGCACGAACGAATTTTATGGCGGCGAATACGCAATAATCAGTTGGGTGTCAAATTCCGCCGCCAGGTGGTTATTGACAATAAATATGTGGTTGATTTTGTTTGTTTAGAAAAGAAATTGGTGTTGGAAATAGATGGATCACAACATGCAGATAGTAGACAGGACGAACAGCGTATGTCTTATTTACGCAAGCGTGGATTTACCGTGTTACGGTTTTGGAATAATGAAATAGACCGAAATTTGTCGGCATGTTTGGAAGTGATTTATAGATACGTACAGTCCCCTTCCCCCTTGGCGGGGGAAGGTGGGCGTAGCCCGGATGAGGGGGCGTTGTTAGTATCCAATAGAAATACCCCTCACCCGTCCTTCGGACACCCTCTCCCGCAAGGGGCGAGGGAAAGAGGCGGACGGGAATAACCCGTCGGGGAAAAAGAGAAGACAGATACAGGAGATACTATGACAGCAGAAACAAAATTAGGCATTTTTACCATATTGGGCTTGGCCGTGTTCGGCTTTTCGCTCTATTTTTTAGGCGGTCTTTCCGTTACGCGCACATACGACTTAAATGTTAAGTTTGAGGACGTCTCCGGCTTGCCCGTTAAAGCCCCCGTTAAACTCGCGGGCGTGGAAGTAGGTAAAGTCAAACAAATTAAAATTGAAAACGGCGACGTTATTGTGGTTACCGAAATCCGCCGCGAGATCCCCGTTCACAAAGGCGCGCAATTTTCCGTCGTGATGACGGGTATTATCGGCTCCAAATATCTTAAAATCGTACAGGGCGATGTCCATGCGCCCGTCTACCAAAACGGCGATTATTTAGACGGACTTAACGAAGTGCCGCTAGATGTTATGGTGACGCAAACCATGGCGAGTATTAAAGAGTTTGTGGACAGCGTCAACAATCAAGGTGCGTTCGGCGCGCGCTTAAATGATACCATGACCGAAGTGCGCCAACTCTCTGCCAACTTAAACCAAATGGTGGCTACCTTGCGCCCGTATATGACGCGCACGATGGAAAATTTAGACTCGGCCAGCGTCAAGTTGGATGATTTAATGGCCAAGGCCGACGATTTGATTACCAGTATCAACAACGGCGAGGGCGTTATCGGCAGTTTGTTAAAAGACCCGCAAATGCAGCAAGAGGTAAAAGAAAGTGTTACCGATTTGAAATCTACTATGGCCGAAGTCAAAACCTTTGTAGGCAAGATGAGCCGCTTTCAAATTTACTGGGATTACGACTTTTTCTATATGCCCGAGGCGCACTTGTCCTCTAGCGACCTCGCGCTTGAAATTTATCCGGCCAGCGGCTACACATTCTACCGCGCCGGTATGGCTAACCTCGGCAACGAGGATGACCGCCTTAAAGAGGGCGATTATATAGAGAAAAATAAATTTGATTTGCGCTTCGGTTTATATAACGATTGGGCCAAACTCTCTGCCGGTTTAATTCGCGGCGGCGGCGGTGTGGCGCTAGAGTTACAACCGTTTAAGGATGTGGATTTCTTCAAACGCTTTACCTTTACCGGCGAATTCTACGACTGGGGCCGCGACCGCACCATTAACGGACGTAACTTTAATAAACCGAATTTAACTTACGGGGTAGATTTCCGGTTTAACCGGTATTTCTCTATGGGTGCGTGGATGCGCGATGCGTTGGAAACAAACGATTTTGCCGTCAAGGCCAACTTGTCGTTTAACGACCAAGATATTTCGTCGTTCTTCGGTTTAGCCGCTATGGCGGGCAGCAAATAAGTATGAAATTCAAAACGGTTTTTGTCTGTCAAAAATGTGGCTATGAATCTGCTAAATGGGCCGGAAAATGCCCGGAGTGCGGGGAATGGAATAGTTTAGTGGAAGAAGTCAAAGCGCAAGAGAGCAAGAAAGCCCCCGCGCGCACCCGCAGTTTTACTGATTTCTCTTCCGAAGTAGTTAAATTGGCGGACAGTAAATCGGTAGCCGAAACCCGCATTCCCACGCACATTAGCGAGTTTGACCGCCTGCTTTGCGGCGGGCTTGTCAAAGGACAACTTACGTTACTGGCGGGCGCGCCGGGTATCGGCAAATCTACGCTGATGTTGCAAGTGGCGGCGGAACTTTCCAAAAATCAGAAAGTGCTTTATATCTCCGGCGAGGAAAGCATCAGCCAAATTTCCGGCCGCGCGCAACGCTTGGGCGTGAAAGGTGAAAACATTTTTCTTTTGTGCGAAACGGATATCCAAAAAATTGTGGAGTCGGTGGAAAATGTCAGCCCGGACGTGCTGATTTTAGATTCTATCCAAACGGTGTATCATCCGGAATTTACGTCGTCTGCCGGCACGGTGGCGCAAGTGCGCGAGTGCACGAGCGAACTGGTGCGGTTGTGTAAGCCCAAAGGTATTATTACGTTTGTCTTAGGGCACGTGACAAAAGACGGCGAACTGGCCGGGCCGAAAATTTTGGAGCACATGGTGGACTGCGTGCTTTACTTTGATACGGAAAAAGATAATGTGTTGCGTTTACTGCGTCCGCATAAAAACCGCTTTGGCTCTACGGACGAAATTGGGCTTTTTCGCATGAGTGCAAGCGGGTTAATTTCGGTAGAAAACGCAAGTGAATGTTTTGCCGAAACGTCGCGCGAGCGCGCCTTAAAAGGCCGGGCTTATTCGCTGGCGCTGGAAGGTTCGCGCCCGCTTTTAACCGAAGTGCAAGCGCTCGTTTCTCCTACACGTTTTCCGTATCCGCGCCGTGTGGCTACGGGGGTGGACTTAAACCGCTGTTTAATGCTTTTTGCCGCGCTTGAAAAGCATATCGGGCTTTCGCTGGATAACAAAGATATTTTTGTCAGTTTGGCGGGGGGAGCCAAGTTAAAGGACCCCGCACTTGATTTGGCGATTTGTGCGGCTGTGATTAGTTCGTGTAAAGATTTCCCGATTGCACACGACAGCGTATTTATGGCCGAGGTGGGCATTTTGGGGCAAATAGCCAAAGTGCCGCTAATTGAAAAACGCATGGACGAAGCGCGCCGCCTCGGTTTTACAAAAACCTATACTTCTATTCTTTCCAAACAAGAAAAATCAAAACTAAACGGTATGACCTTGTTGGAATTGGGCGATTTAAACGACCTCGCGGTTAAATTACGGTAACCTGTAGGAGCGGCTCCATTGAGTATCTAGGGCCAAAGTGCCTTTCATGATTTGTACGCAATAAGCACCTTCTGGTAACGAGGAATCAAAAATTACAGTGGATATAGATTTGCGTTCGTAACATTTGATTTCTGTTGTGCCAAAGTGGCCTTCTGTTGAATTTCTCAGCTGAACAACAAACCCAGCTCCTTTATATTTCCCGTCTAATCGTATCATAAATAATGTGGATGACCCGAGAGAAGAGTGCTCTACTTCTAAAGCCCACTGTCCATTTGCGAGGGTTTCTGTCTGATTGGAATCGTCTCCGACCACTCTGTTGCTTATCGGCCATGGAATTTCCACGGGTAATTCATCAAACGAGGTGAATTCGGTTCCGTTGGCTAGATAATAGGTTTCAGCCGCTTGGGCAACAGATTTAAGCAAAGTGAGTGCTTGTGCGGCGCGTGATTTTTCCACCGCTTTTTGATATTGCGGCAGGGCGACACTTGCCAAAATGCCGATGATGAGAACGACGACAAGGAGTTCAATGAGAGTAAAACCGGACTTGTAACCCGCGCTATATCCCGCATTCGTCCGTACGGCGAGTACCGGGATGACGAGCGCGGGGGGTAACCCTTTCGCCCCGTTCGTCATCCCGGAAATTTGTAATCCGGGATATAACGGGGCGTTAAAGGCCCGGTAGGGCCCTATATTATTTGACGTCAGACTCTTATAATTTTCTTTCACATTTTCTTTTCTCATTTTGTTTCTCCTTATACAATGTTGTCATCCCCGAGGTTGCCCGTACGGCCAGTACTCGGGGATCTTCAACACATCTGTCGTTTCGCAACGAAACAACAAACGACAAGCGTGGAAGATTCCCGATTACAGATTTCGGGAATGACCCTTATTTATTTTTTCCCGGCTACAACTATTATTGTTTTTTTTTTTGATGTGTCAAGGAAAATTTTGCGGCCCGACGGGAATAAACCTCCTTTTAAGGACGCAAAAAAGGCCGTTACAAGATGATTATGAAACTGATGTTAAAAAAAGAGAAGAAAGAAAAAAGATGTTCTTGAAATGTACTACTGCAGTTTATGCGCTTACTGCCAAATCAAAAAGCACCCTTTCGGGTGCTTTCAAATTTGGGCAGTACAGGGATTCGCCTTCCGGTAAAACTCCTGACGGAGTTTTCCTGCAGGCCGGGCTCGCGGTTTTTGCCTTTCGCGCTACGCCTGTGCGGCTCGCACTCAAACAAAAACATCGCTGCGCCTTTCGAACCCTGACGCGCATAAAGCAGTTTATGCGCTTACTGCCAAATCAAAAAAGCACCCTTTCGGGTGCTTTCAAATTTGGGCAGTACAGGGTTCGAACCTGTGACCTTCCGCGTGTGAGGCGGACGCGCTACCGCTGCGCCAACTGCCCTAAAATCTTAGTGAAATAACATTCGTAATTGCAACGCACAAATGCTTGTCTTATTATACCAATTTTTTAGCGTAAATGAAAACCAATTCGTATGGGTCCGTCGTAAACTAAAACTATTTTTTGCGGCCGCTCTGCCCGTGCGGTCAGGGTCTTTTCAGCACCTATTTTTCTCCCGCTCGTCATCCCGGAAATTTGTAATCCGGGATATAGCGGGAGAAAAATAAAACTTGACATTGTTTTTTTTTTTGCTACATTTTAATAAATGATAAACGTAGCAAAGGAGAAATTTATGCAAAAAGAAAATCAATTAAAAAGTTGTGGTAAAAAAATGCTGTCATCCCGTGAGGTTGTTGCACGGGATCTTCCTCATCCGACGATGTTGTCGTTATTAAATAGGAAACAACAACCTTATTTTATGCGGGAAGCGGAAGATCCCGGAATCCTGCGGGCCGCCAAACTTTCCGAGATGACACCTAATTTTATGGGTTTCACGCTTATAGAACTTTTAGTCGTCGTTCTCATTATCGGCATTTTGGCGGCGGTGGCGTTACCGCAATATCAAAAAGCGGTGGAAAAATCTAAAGCTGCACAAGCACAAACCCTATTAAAAAGTGTATATCAAGCGGCCAAAGCGTACGAAATGGCTAACGGCACTTGGCCGGCAAGTTTTGATGAGCTTGCGGTGGATGTACCTTGGACGGGGACGACTCGCGTATCAAATCAGGCCTGTATTTCCGATGTTCGTTCCAATGCGGATTGGTCGTTACAAATTTGTAATGGCAAAGGCAATTCTCCGGCGTTGTATATGTCGCGCTTATCCGGCGAATATGCTACAGAAGTACAATTTAATATGTATTTTGGAAATCAAACCTATGTGCCTACGGACGAGATTATTTGTTCGGAAAAAAATATCGCTACAAAACCGATAGGATATTATTGTGAAAAAATACTGAGAGGAACTGTAAAATATAACGGCAGTACTCATAGAGAATATGTGTTACCGTAATAAAACCGCTTGCGCCCGACGCCTCATTTTTTGCTATAATATCAACAGAGGGCTGGTGGCGGAATGGCAGACGCGACAGACTTAAAATCTGTTGACCGCAAGGTCGTGGGGGTTCAAGTCCCCCCCTGCCCACTCCTTAAAATCTGCCATTCAAATCTATCCCACCGGCAGTGAACTCCTATGTTAGAAGATATCAAGCGTACCTTATCCAAAAGTTTTAGTTGGGTGTCCACCGTTTTGCCTTTGGGGCTAAAATTATTCGGTATTGGTTTTGTATGTGCCTTTATTTGTTTGTTACTTAACTGGCATACATTGTGCATACTCTTTATTATAGCGGCTACGTTCTGTGCGTATTTCTTCCGCGATCCCAACCGCAATACCGTTTTTGCCGATGACGAAATCGCCTGTCCGGCCGACGGTACGGTGCTTTCTATCAAAACCGAGGAGGACCCCAACTCGGTCGTTGTTCGCATTTTCCTCTCTATTTTTGATGTGCACGTGCAACGCTCTACTGTCAACGGGAAAATTGGCGAAATCTTTTATAACAAAGGCACGTTTTTATTTGCCGATCACCCGGATGCGGACAAAAACGAACGCAACTTAATTCAAATTTTCAAAAACGGTCAGCCGGAAAATTTCGCCCATGTGGAACAAATTACCGGCGCGATTGCGCGGCGCATTGAATGTTGGCGCCACACGGGCCAAGAAGTAAAAATCGGCGAGCGTATTGGCCTAGTTCGTTTTGGCTCGCAAGTGGCGGTGTATTTGCCGAAAAATAAGGTGCGCGTCGTCGTAAAAGAGGGCCAAAAAGTGCAAGGCGGTATAACTGTTTTAGCATTGTGGAAATAACTATGTCCGAAGAAAAACAAGAAAAAAAAGTAGTGGAAAAATTAAAACATACCGGCGCCGTTACCGTGCCGTCGCTATTTACACTGGGGAATTTGGCGTGCGGATTTTTCTCTATTTTAGCAGCCGCTAAAGGACACTTTGCACAAGCCGGTTGGTTGATTTTGTTTGCTATGGTGTTTGATATGTTTGACGGACGCATGGCACGGTTGCTTGGCGTGGAAAGTAACTTCGGTATTGAAATGGATTCCTTGGCCGATGCGGTTTCTTTTTGCACGGCTCCGGCGATGCTGATGTACTTTTTCGTACTCCATACGCAACCTACGTGGGGCGCACCGATTGCGTGTGTGTATGCGTGCTTTGGCGTACTTCGTTTAGCCAAGTTTAACGCGATGGCCTACGCGGGCGAAGGGTCCAAAAAATACTTTAGCGGGTTGCCTACTCCGGCGGCGGCGGGTATTTTAGCGTCGTTTGCGATTTCGTACAGCATTATGGAAGGCAACGCCGGCGGACGTAACATTTATTTGCTGACCGCGTATCTGCCGCATATTTATAACTTTGTGTGGTTTGCGATGCTCGTGCTGTCTTTACTCATGGTATCCAACGTGCCGTATGCCGCTTTCAAAGCCAAACGCGAGAAATCACACAGCCCGTGGTTTTTGCTGTTTGTGGTGTTTTTGGTGGTTATGCTTATTAAATTCCCGCAAGATGTGGTGTTTATTGTATTTTCGTTGTATGTGATTTTGGGGATGCTGGCGGTGTTGTGGCGCGCATTTAGAAAGATTAAATAATATAAATAATAACAACTGTTCGTAAGTTCTGTAAGCACGCACGGGGCCACAAACAAATGATTTGTGGCCCCGTTTGCGTGTTCCCGATAAACAATTTTCCAAAATCCGCCAATTTGCGCGTCCCTTGCCCTTATCGTACCTGGCAGTACGATTGTACGGGCAACTAGCCCGCGCAACTTGGAGCGATTTTGAAAAATCATATAATCATCTATCAAGTTAGTCTGACGGGCTTAACAAGTATTTTAGAACAACCGCATTTGCAAAGCAAGTGTTGAACTGCCCCCGCTATATCCCGCATTACGACACTGCGGGATGACGAGCGGGGAGCGGTGTTAGTCTGACGGGCTTGCGCCCACGCGCCTGCGCGGCGCGTTATTCTTGGGGCGGCGGGCCGTCCCTTGAGGTGCGTTTGTGTTATGGTAGGTCGGGTGTGCCCCCGACAAAAAAAGAGGGTCTGCAAAGGCCGTCCGGGAAAATAGAATGCTGTAACTGTTTTTACATTAAAAAAATGTCGGGAGGGACGGCGTTTTCCGGGTCGCGGACTAATTGTTCCAAATGCGCTAAATATTCTTTGTATAAGGATAAACAGCGTTGCGTGGCTAACGGCTCTTGGGTGTAGAAACACAGCAGTTGTTCTGCTTTTTTGAGTTGCTTTTTGGCGTAATCGGCCCGTTTTTGCAGGTCGGACAGGATAAGCAGGGCGAGCAGTTGATTTTGACTTAATTTTTCATCTTCCGGCATAATTTTCTCCCGCAGCCCATATAAAAAAGGGCGGCATTTCATTAGGTGCTCTACCCAGCCTAACGAAGCCACCCTCCCGCGCAGCTAACCGCGCGGGAAAGCAGACTTCCTGTTCCTAGGTAGAGCATTTGCTGTTAAGCAATGCACCGTTCTTAGCGGTATAGAAACAGATCTGTCTTCCAATTTTAGTATATCATTTATCCGACTAATTTACAACGGCGTTACAATTTCATCCACTTAAATTCAAAAAACACCAGCGCGCCAAATAGTAGGACCGGCCCCCAACCTGCCAAAAACGGGTTGAGGTATCCGTTTTCGCCTACGGAGGTAAAAAATTTAATCATCCCCCAAAACGAAAACGCAATTACCATAGACGCAATAATGTTCAAAATTTTACTTTTGCGCCGCGTGCTAATCGCAAACGGCATACCGAGTAAACACATGACCAGCGTAGCAAACGGCGTAGCCAGTTTGCTTTGGCGTAATGTTTCGGCCGAGTACGACGCAATCCCCGTGCGTTTATGAAAATTGATACGTTTTGTCAGCCCGCGGATGCCCATGATTTCTTCCGACACGCGCCCGATAGACATTTGGTCCGGCCGGATATCCAAGGGGGATACGCGCGTTTCAAACGGCTCGTCTTGCGTGGCGGTTTTATCGGTAAAAACGCGGTGTGTGCCGTTTTTGAAAACCCAATGCCCGGCCGATTTATCCCACATCATTTCTTGAGCGGTTGTTTGCTCGGAAATATCCCAATCGTTGTCGTACGTGTCCAGCGATACTTGCGTCATGGTGCCCGTACCTAAATCTACCGTTTTGGCATAAAGCATTTGTTGGGGGGAAATTTTAATCAGTACGTCGCTTTCTAAATACTGGTTATACCCAGGATGCGGTTTGATGCGCGTATAATACACATAATTGGCTTTGACGTTAATGGGCGGAACAATAAATTCCTGTAATAACATCGTTGCGGCACAGACGAGTAAAATGCACGCAATGACCGGTTTGAATAAATCGCGCGGCGCAAATCCGCCCGCCACACACGCGGTCCATTCGCCGTTGGACACCATTTCGGAAATGACGGAAATTGCGCCAAGCAAACACGCCACGGGCATAATAGTCGCCAGCCAGTTGGGGAATGTCAGCAGCGCATACGTCATTACGTCGCCCAACGTGGTTATGCCGTTGCCCAAGTTCTTCATTTTTTCAAACATATCGCCCAATACGACCAGTGCCGCAAATACGCCCATAGCAAAAAAGAACGGCCCCCAAAATTTGGCGGCAATATAACGGAATAACCGTTTGGGACGGCTTACATATTGAGTCGTTTTTTCCATAAATAATACCCGGTTATGATACCCACCAGTACGGGTAGCCACGGCCCGGGATACGATAACAGCGCGTACTTTTTACCGAGCGAAAGCCCTAACGTCATCAGTAAATAAAATGAAAAAATAATCACTACGCTAAGTAACATGCCCCACCCTTTGTTGGTACGCTTGCCCAGCGAAAACCCAATCGGGCAACTGACAAATAATAAAATCAGCGGCGAAACCGCTAGCACATTACGCATACTGATAGCGGTGCGAAATTCGTTTTTAAGCGTCGGGGTCAGCGGGTCGTTACGCAAGCGGCGTAAGAGTTTGGTGGTTGTCATTTCGCCCACGCGCAACCGCCGTTCGTGCGATTTGGTAAGCGAGATGTTCATGGTGTAATCGTCAAAATTAGCGGCAATCATAGACGACGGGTCTTTGTTATCCACGCGTTGCATTTGCCCGTCTTTAAGTTGCAATCCGATAGCGGTGTCGGTCAAGGCAATCCGGCCGGTAGCGGCGTTGACTTTGGTACTCATCGCGCCGGAGTCTTTTTTATTTACCAGGTGGATTTGTTTGGCGGTGTTGGTTTGTTTATCTAAATCTTCTACATACAAATCCCAATCGCCTAAGTTGATAAATGTTCTTGGCTCTAAGGTAACTTTAGTAATTTTGCTGTACGCTTCTTCGCGCCGGTTGATAAATTTTTTGTAACTGCGCGGCGTGAGCCAGTTGCTCATAATCACAAGCAGGATAGACAACGCCAGCGCACATACTAACAGCGGTTGGACGATTTCTTTGAACGAAAACCCCGCCGCACGAAGCGCAATCAGTTCGCCCTGTTCGCTCATGTTGGTAAGTGTAAGTAAAATGGCAATTTGAAATGCCATTGGCGCGCTTAAGCAAAATACGTCGGGCAGGATGTTAAGCAAAGATGAAATAATCCACCCCACGCTCGTGCCGTACGTCATCGCCATATCCAGCACGCGCAGAAAGTGGTTCATAAAGATAACAAACGTCAGCACGCCCACGACGCCCGCAAAGAACGTCAGCAAACTTTTGGCAATATAGCGGCTGAAAATAGAAACAGACATATAGGGTATTTTAACAAAATATCGCTACGCTGGGAAAGCCCGAACGCGAGTAATGCGCGCGCGTGCGGGCGAAATGTGATAAAATGAAAAAATGAGGTATTTTTCCGTCTTATGAAAATACTGCGCTTGTTTGTTGCCCTGCTGATGACTATTCAACTGGGGGTAAGTCCGTTTGCATCTTACGCGCAAACGCTGCCTTACAGTTTGGTAGATAAAGACCGGTACGCGATTTTTGAAGAAGAACAAGCCGCCGCACAAGAAGCCGCCCTGGCCTTGGAGGACCCGCCGGACGACGCGGCTTTATTGCACTATTCCGACACGTTTTGGCGGCAGGCCGTTACCTCGGTAGAGGGAGCCTATGAACTGGATAAAGCCCCCGAGCCCATCCCCGATTTAACTTTATTAAACCCCACACTTTCCTTGCCGCTTTACGGCACAAGTATTGCCTTAACCGGGCGGTATGTGTTGGGACTTAAAATGGCGGCTAAAAAATACAAAGAGCCCTCCAAAAGTGCGAGCACTTCCAACACCAACCGGCACAATGTGGAAATGAATCAGGAAATGCAACTTAAAATGCAGGGTAAAATTATGGACCGCGTGTTTGTGGATATTGACTATGATGACCAACGCGAACAGGATAAAACCCTCTCCGTGGCGTACCGCGGCAAGCCGGGCGAATTTGTGCAACTGGCCGAGTTTGGCGATATTGATTTGGCCTTGCCGCAAACGGATTTAATAGCGTATCAAAAACAACTGTTCGGTGCAAAAATGCACTTACAACATAAAAACGCCAACCTCTATCTAATCGGCTCGCAAACGAAAGGGACCAGCAAACAAAAGCAATTTGTCGGCTCGCGCGTGTCGGAAATCGTTTCCTTAAAAGATACCGATTATATCCGCCGTACGTATTACGATTTGACGTTCGGCGGAAACATTCACGGCGACGTGCAACTCCAACCCGACGCCTATAACGATTGGCGGCTCAATGTGCAAAACATTTCGTCCGGTAGTGAAGAAATTTACTTGAACAGCAACACCACTTCGCAAACTTTTGTTCCCGTCCAAAAAACTGCCACCGATTATTTAGGTACGCAACCGTACCAAGCCCAGTGGGAATTGCTGACCCGCGGGGTGGACTATACCGTAGATTACGCCCGCGGTATTATTACGTTTAAGCGCTCCATTACGGCGCAAAGCGTACTGGCTATAGATTACCGCAACTCGCAAGGACATATGTTAAGCGAGTTCGGTGCTACACCCAACACGATTAAACTTATCAAAACCGAAAACGAAAAACCGTGGGAAGGTACGGCTACCGAAACCGCCAATAAACTGGAAATGAAAACCTTTTACCGCATCGGCGCGCAAAACATCACGCAAGACGACGGTAAGGGAAATTTCGCCCTGGTTTTGTTGGACGCGAACGGACAAACCGTAGGTCCTTCGGCTACGCCGCCGCAAGTATATCCCACCACGATTACCATGGATTTTGATAAAGGTATCTTTGAGTTGGACAGCCGTATGCAAGACGATATGGGACTTTATAACGCCACCCCGACTTCCTCTAAAAACCGCACGTTCAAAATACAATACGAATCTACCGTTAAGACCTATTTTATTGAGTCGGATATTGTCATCCAATCCGAACGCGTTACCTTAAACGGCCGCCCTTTAGCGCGCAACAACGATTATTACATTGACTACACATCCGGCTTTATCACGTTCTACAAAGGCGATGAAATTACCGAAAATTCCGTTATTGACATTACCTACGATACCACCACCGGTACCAGTTCCAACAATTCTGTTTTGGGCGGGCGGTTAGATTATAAATTGTTTGACAAAATCGTTATGGGCGCCACCATGATTCAAGAGGGGGGCGAGAAACCGTCCACCGTGCCGCAAGTCGGCGCGTACAGCAAAGAGTTGCTCGTTTATGGAGCGGATATCAAAGGACGCGATATTAAACTGGGTCAAAAACTCAACGTAGATTTTAGTGCCGAGGGCGCACGCAGCCAAAAGAAGCAAAATATGTTCGGCTACGCCATGGTAGACAGTATGAACGAAACCAACGAACAAGCCGGCGGCTCTATGATTTTCAAGGACTGGGTCATCGCCGCCAACCCTGACCCGTCTTTTAACGCGCGCGGCATTCCCAACTTTTTAGATGCTATCCGGTGGGATACGCAAGATTTGCCCGCGCTGGAAATTAACCCGCACGCTATCGCCACGACCAACGATAAACAACAAGTATTAGTCCTTAATTACGATTTTACCCAAGGAGTCAATTTTGACGGGCGCGACGAAGTGTCTATTGTTTATCCGCTAAGCCAAAGCGGGTTGGATTTATCGTCCAAAACTTCGTTTGAATTGACGATTTTGGGCGAAACGGGCGGCCCGGACGTCAACTTTACGTTTGGTAACATTTCCGAATATTCCGACAACGCCTCCGGTATGACTACCCAATGCGGTGTCGGTGTACCTAAGACGGAAGATATCTATTGCCGCAATACGTTGGCCCCCAACGAGGATATCGGTTGGCTTTATACCAACCCGGACGGTAGCGAGCAACGTTATAATCCGTTTGTGCAAAACGTCTATAACCCCGAATCACAACCCAACGGCCGTATTGATACGCAAGACTTAAACGGTAACGGTAAGTTTGAAGAAGATGACGCACTCGCCTTGTGGAACGGCGAAGGGAACTTCGGTTTTGCGGGCAAGGCAATTGCTTTGGCCCCCGGTCAAGCGGCTCCCGGTCAAAATACGACATGGCAAACTTATTCCATGCCTTTTACCATGACTGATAAAACCCAATGGACGGCGGTGCGCCATTTGCGTATTACATTAAAAAAAGGCGCTAACTTAAAAGGACAAATCAAAATTGCTACGGTGGCGTTAGCCGGGACCTCGTGGAACACCACGGCCGCTCCGGCAGAGTTTTCCGTCTCCGGTATTAACAATGTAGATAACACGACCTACGAGCCGATTTTTAACTCCCCCGGCGACGGCCAATACGTATTTAACTATTTGTACGGCTCTATGCAAAATTACCGCAGTACGTTAGATTCGGCCAATGTATTGGACCAATCGTTGCGGCTGAAATTTGATACCACGGGTTGGATCCCCGTGGTGGACGACCCCGACCCCGCTATAGCCGTACTTACCGGTGAACATTACGCTAACCGCAATTTTAAGAGTATGGATTTTTCCCAACACCGCGAATTCCGTTTCTTACTGCACAGCAAAGACGCAAACGCAGGGGCCGAGTTCTTCTTAAAAGTCGGCACGCAAAATAATTACGATAAAATCATCGTACCGCTGAACTTTAGCGGTTGGCGGCTCATTTCCGTCAAAATGACCGATACAAACGGCGACGGTATCCCCGATGCGTTTATCAACGCGTCTGATTCCGGATATGGCGTCAACGTAGTTAATTACCGCGCGCCCAACGGGCTACTTAATTTCCGCGAAGTCAGTTTGATTTTAGCCGGCGTGCAAAAGCCGTCCGGTTCTTCCACCGATGTAACCAATGGGGAAGTGTGGCTTAATGTGTTGCACTTAGCAGACGCCATTACCCTTACCGGCGAGGCGTACAAGGGCGACGTAACCGTCAACTGGGACGGGTGGGGGCAGGCCGGAGTTAAATACAAACACCAAGACAGCAATTTTGAAACGCCGCTCGCCGTAGCCAAAAACCAGGAAACGAGCGAAGAAGAATATTTCGTCAAAATCAACCGCGTTAAAGAATTTCCGATGAGTGCTACGCTACTGCGCAGTAGCGTAACTACGCCGCTCATTACCGATACAACCGACTATAACACCGTTTCCTTATTAGATAAAGGCAAAGTGGAACGGCAAAACGCGGTGGTGCGCGGCGATTTTATCAAGGATAAATTCCCCCAAATCGGTGTGGAATATACGCAAGACAAAACCGATTACCAACTTTTACGCCGTCAAGACGACGCCCGTACCTACGGGGCCACTTTAACCCACTCGGCCGGCGTATTTAAGAACATTTCGGCGGGGTATTATGTGACGGATTCCACCATTGACTACGCCCGTGTGCGTCATTTGGAATCGGATACATATTACAATACGGACGAAAATACCCAAAAAATGAATGTGAAATTTACTTATCAGCCCACCGCCAATTTTAATTTTACGCCGTCTTATAATTTACGCAAAAGTACCGAGGACCGCACCCGCTACGAAACCACCGGAGATACGCAAATTCACTATCCCAAGGCATTAACCCAGCGTACCGGTTTTAACAGTACGTGGAAGATTACCAAATGGCTTGCGCCGTCGGCCAGTTACAACATCAGTACGGTGGAAAATAACAACTTAACCGCTAAAACATTGACCGCTTCCGGTACCCCGGTCTCGGTCGGCGTGGGGGAAGTCAAAACCGTTACGCGTAACGCGGACGGAGGCCTGACGCTGACAATTAACGGCAACGATTTATTACCGCAAAGTAAACTCTTAAGCACGTTGGTGGTGTCGTCGGGATACCGCTTGCAGGACGCCGATGCGTGGAACGATGTGGACAGCGGGTTTGATTCGCGCAAAGAATTGTGGATTCGCAGTTCGCTTAGCGACGTGGGCCGTTACGGTTACCGCAAAAATATGACCTTGCGCGATACGTTCACATCTACCCAGCGGTGGAATCCGCTGTCTCGCTATGAACTTTCCGGCGCGGCGGCCCCGTTACAGACGATTTCCATTATCAATAACTTTAGTAAAACCTTGCAGAAAAACGACCAAACCGGCACGCTCTATAACTCTACCAGTATGACGTTGCCTGATTTGACGTTCTCTATTTCCGACTTGGAAAAATTTGTTTTTGCCCAACGTTTTGTGTCTAACAGTAACTTAAAATTATCGTACAGTTGGATAGAACAAACCAACACCGGCACCGATACGCAAGATACGGTTCAATACGGGGCAGATTTACGGTTTATGCTGCTTAATTATTTAGACACGGTGCTTAACGCACAGTATAAATCGTCAGATAAAGACGACCTGCGCGCGAACATCAGTTTAGAGCGCACGCGCGAGAAAAATTTATCGGCCCAAACATCCTTTTACATCAAGTCCTTGCGCGTAACGCCTAAAATTACGCATACGTCGTTTGAAAAATGGCTCGTGCAAGGCAAAATCAGCCAAAGTACCCAAGAGACTGTCCCGAGTTTGAATTTGCGTTGGGATTTTAATTTGCCGCACGGATTAAAACTTCCGTTTATGAACCGTATTTACTCGGCCACTAACCGCATTATTTGGAACACGAATATCAGTTACACCGATAAACGCTCGGCGGTGGAAGTGTTGGATAATTATAAAAAATACGATTTGACCACCTCGCTAGATTACGAATTTTCGCAAAATTTACGTTTTACGTTTAGCGGCGGACTAACGGTATTGGAACACGCTTACGTCAAAACGGAAGATTATACGGCCTATAATGTGGCGGCTAATATGACGGTGCAATTTTAAGATGACGAATTTTCTACACCCATTTTCCCGTTGGATACTGCACCTATTTTTTCCGCGCACATGTGCTTGTTGCGGGCGCGATTTATCGTGGAAGCGGACGGACTATTTGTGTGATACCTGCGCGCAATCGTTGGTGCGGCCCGGCCCGCTTATTTGTTTGCGTTGCGGGGTAAGTTTGCCGTCGGGCGGGGCGCATTGTTTTGCGTGTCGGGGCAGTAAAGGTAAAGCGTACAAATGTAAAATTATCCGCTCCGCGTGGGTGTTTAATACGCCTTCGCGCGCCCTGGTGCACGGGCTTAAATACAACGGGGCCGATTATTTTGCCAGTACCATGGGCTTACAAATGGCCCGCAATTTTGCCTGTTATCCCGAGTTGTCGTCCGCACAACTGGTCGTACCCGTGCCGCTTTTTGATAGCCGAAAACGCCACCGCGGCTACAATCAAAGCGAATTGTTGGCGCGCTGTTTTTCAACCTATACGGGGTTGCCCGTGGCGGCTGATTTATTGGTGCGTTCGCGCGATACGCTCAGCCAAACGCATTTAGGGCGCAAAGCGCGTTTGGAAAATATGACGGACGCATTTATCTGTCCCCGTCCCGATAAAGTCAAGGGGAAAATCATTTTACTGATAGATGATGTAGCCACTACCGGCGCCACATTAGAAGGATGCGCGACGGCTTTACGGCAAGCGGGTGCCAAACGGGTATTGGCCTATACATATGCGCGGGAAAATTAGTGTTATCCCTGCGAGGGCGGCGGTTCTAAGATATTGTTTTGACGGAAACTGAAATGTCCCGAACTTGCCATAATAAAATGTTCCCACAACGTAATACCAAACACTTTGGCGGATGCTTCCAGCTTTTTGGTCCATTTGATATCCTCCTCCGAAGGGGAAGGATCGCCGGACGGGTGGTTGTGCACTAAAATAAAACCGGATGCTTTTGCTTTGATGACTTCTTCTATAATCCGCCGTGGCTCTAAGGTAATTTGTGAAATAGAACCCGTGGACAAGGTACGTGTATACATAAACGTACAGCGTATGGAAAGAAAAATTATTTCCAAAAATTCTTCTTTTCTTCCGGATAGCGAAGCGTTGCAATAGTCCAACACTTCCTCAAGCGTAGATAGTTTGATTTGTTTAGACAGTTGGGCGCGCGTATAGCGTTTGAAACTTTCACGGACCAGTTTGAGATGGCGTGCCGTTTTCGGCCCGATACCGGGGACGTCTAATAAAGCGGATTCGTTGGCATCCAAGGCTCCGGCGATAGAGCCGAAACGGTGGAGCAACGTCCATGCAATCGGTTTAGTATCTTTGCGCGGAATAGAACACGTGAGTAATAATTCTAAAAACTCATGGTCCAAGAGTGTATCAAAACCGTTATCTTCAATTCGCTTTTGCAAGCGTTGGCGGTGGCCGGTGTGGGAAAGTAATGTTGTCATATATTCTTTTTTTATTATACTGTTTTTAATGCTACAATGATAATAAAGTTAAAGCCGTTAGACAAGGGGGAAGTATGAAATCAGTGGTAATTATTGGCGGCGGCCCGGCGGGTTATCCGGCCGCGCTTAAAGCCGCGGCGCTGGGGGCGCAAGTTACTTTGATAGAAAAAGATAAATTGGGTGGCGTATGTCTAAATTGCGGGTGCATACCGTCTAAATCGTTTTTGGACGGTGCGCACCGTTTTCAAACGGCCTTTTCGGCCGCCGCATTGTGCAAAGCGGACGGACAGAAATACGCGCAAGCATTATTTGACGCGCGCGATTTTAGCCAATTAAAACAACGCCAGCAGGCCGCTACGCAAAAACTCGCGCAAGGGATTTCCTTTCTACTTAAAAAAGCCAATGTCACGGTGCTAAACGGTACGGCTAGTTTTATAGACGGGCATACGCTGTCGGTTTCTACGGCGCAAGAGGAAAAAACATTGACGTTTGACGGGGCCATTATTGCCACGGGCTCTACGGCTTTTTATCCGCCGCCGTTTGACACGCTACGCGGGCAAATTTACGATAATTCCAATTTTTTTACCATGGAAAAATTGCCTAAATCTATGGCCGTTATCGGCGGCGGTGTTATCGGGTGTGAAATGGCCGACTTTTTGCAAGCGTTTGGGGTGGAAGTGCACATCGTAGAATTACAGCCGCGTTTGTTGCCGCAAGAAGATGAAAACCTCGTGCGCGTGCTGACGCAACAATTTACCAAACGCGGCATTAACTTATATTTGGGCGTGAGCGTAACAGGTGTATCTAAAACGGACAATGGGTTTGAACTTACACTTTCCGACGGCAAAAAATTACAAACGGAAAATGTATTAGCCGCTATTGGCCGGACGGTCGATGTCGGCGAATTACACTTGGAGCGTATCGGCGTACAGGCCACGCGAAAAGGTATCCAAGTAACCCCGCAAACGTTGCAAGTAAAAGATAACATTTATGCCGCGGGCGACGTAACGGGTCTGTTGCAACTGGCGCACGCCGCCACGCGCCAAGGCGAAGTGGCTGCGAGTAATTTGTGCGATGTTCCGGCCGAATATCACAACGAGCGCGTACCGCGTGCTATTTATACCTCGCCGGAGATTGCGTCCGTCGGTTTGACGCGCGCGCAAGCACAGGCGCAAGGACTTGAAATAAAAGCGCATAAATCGTTCTTTTTAGCCAACGGCCGCGCGGTCGCGCAAGCGCAAACCGACGGCTATGTGGAGTGGCTAAGCGACGCGGCGAGCGGTAAAATTATCGGCGCATGTTCGGCAGGGGCGCAGGCAACGGAACTTATCCATATTGCGGCGGTGGCGATTTCGGCAGAGCTGACACTTACGCAACTGCGTGAAGTGGTATTTGCCCACCCGACGTTTGCCGAAACATGGGGCGAGGCCGTCCATAAATGAAAACATTTTGCGTTATTTTAGTTTCTCCGCGCGACCCCAATAATATCGGAGCCGCCGCGCGCGCGATGGCTAATTTCGGGTTGTCCGATTTGCGTGTGGTCGCTCCGTTTGCGCAGGCGTGGCGCGAAGCCGTCAGCGCGGTCGGCGCGGAAGATATTATGAAAAACGCCGTGCAATATCACACGTTAGACGAAGCATTGGCCGATACGTCGTTTTCGCTGGCGGCTACAGCGCTACGCAACCGCCGTTTGGAGCAGGAAATCGTTACATTACCTGTCTTAAATACGCGGTTAGAAAAAGCACCGCAAGGCAAAATTGCGCTGGTGTTCGGAAACGAAAAAACGGGTTTGTCCGGCGATGATATTGAACGGTGTGTGGCCGTTTTGAATATCCCTACCGTTTCCAAACAGCCCTCTATCAATTTGGCGCAAGCCGTTATTTTAACGTGTTACGAGTTATCGCGCCGGACGGATTTTGCACCACTTCGCCCGGTGGGGCAATTTGAACAAACCGCACCGACCGACGCGCAAAAAGAAATTTTAGTAGAAAAATTTTTCGCGCTGTGCGAAAAAGCCGAACTCCGCCCCGATTTAACCCCCGCCCAACGCAAAGCATTTTTGCGCCGGTTGGTGGGGAATTTATCGTTAAACGAAGTGCAACTCTTTATGACCAAATCGCTTGCTGAGCGTTTATTGCAACGCATGAAATAAACTTATTTTTGCCTGTTTGTTTAACAATGTCAAAAAAATAAAACTTGACATCATTATACCCCTCGCTCGTCATCCCGGAGATTTGTAATCCGGGATATAGCGAGGGGAATTTTTTGCCATTTT
>Ga0310694_10002031_pt1 | contig 21545 bp, 19 predicted proteins | sample 174DNAGHGhighgp2_FD_203884 | JGI IMG/M metagenome (GOLD analysis project Ga0310694, IMG submission 203884) | Sheep rumen microbial communities from Palmerston North, Manawatu-Wanganui, New Zealand - 1742 DNA GHGhigh gp2 (v2) (version 2) | ecosystem: Host-associated > Mammals > Digestive system... | reverse complement strand
ATAGCATGTTGTTGATCGATTTTTCGCATAGACTCAATTCTTTTTACGTAGCAGGCATACAGTTTCGATGTGCGGCGTGTGCGGGAAAAGATCCACAGGCAGGGCGCGAACAATGTCGAATCCTTCAACGAGCTTCTGCAGATCTCGTGCGAGGGTTGCTGGATTGCATGAGATGTAGACGAGGCGATCGAGATCCGCCTCGAGCAGGGCAGAGGCAAGGGGAAGGGTCAGGCCGGCGCGGGGGGGATCGCAGAGCGCCTGGCGCGCCTTGGCTTCGCGGAGGGCGCGGGGCAGAAGCCGTGCAGCGTCGCCTGCCAAATATTTGGCGGGAATGCCCATGCGTTCGGCGTTGAGGCGGGCCGAAGCAACGGAGCCTTTGGCGTACTCGACGCCCGTCACGCGGCCTTCGCGGACCAGGGAAAGGCCGGGAGCGCCGGCGCCGCAGTAGAGGTCGAGAAGATTGCCTGGCACAAGTCCCTGGCCCGCCAGCCCGGCGAGCTTCTCGGCTGCGCGGGTGTTGACCTGGAAGAATCCTGCGCAGTCGACGAGGTAGCGCCGCTCGCCCAGGGGCGCCAGCATGAGCGCCGCCTCGGGGAACTCCCCCTGGCGGCACAGGGCAAAGTGCCTTGTGTCGCCCTGGCGCAGGAAGTCGGCAGCCTTGCGCTCCTCGTGGACCACGGCATGCAGGGCAGGGAAGCCTTCGAGCAGCTCGCAGGCGATGCGCCTGAGGGCTGCCGTCTCGGCATCGGACCCCCTGCTGGTGACAAGAATGACCCAGTAGGCCTCTTGGCCCTGGCTTGGCATGGCAAAGCCCGTGCAGGATTCGTCGGGCACGATGCCGGACCGGATCTGGCAGAAGCGCAGAAAGCCGCTGGCCTGCTCGCGCGCGTCCCGGCGGTCGCTCCTGCCGCGCCTTCCTCCGCGCGCAGGGGCTTCTTCCGCCGCCCCCTGCCTGTACACGCCAAGGCGCTCTCGGGCGCAGACGGCTTCGACGGCCTGGACCAGAGCCCTTGCCCCCTCGTCCATGAGCCGGCACTGGGGCGTTGCGACGATGTCGTGGCCGGAGCGCCGGCGCATGCCAAGGCGCAGCCGCCCTTCGGCGTCGGTGCCGAAGGCGAGCTCCATTTTGTTGCGGAAGCCCTCGGCGAGGGGCGAGGGGACGACGGGAGCTGCTTCGACGCCCTCGAGATGGCCTATGCGGGCAAAGGCGTCCTGGAGGATGCGCCGCTTCCAGACAAGCTGGACAGGGTAGGCCATGCGCATGAGCGGACAGCCCCCGCACTCGGCTGCATGGGGGCAGCAGGGGGCGGCCGCGTCGGGGGAGGCCTTGAGGATCTCGAGCGCCCTGGCCTCCCGGAAGCTCTTCCTGTCGGCCGTGATGCGGGCAAGCACGGTCTCGCCGGGCAGGGCGCCGGCAACGAAGGTGACAGGCTCGTTCGGGGCGCGGACAGCTATGCCCCTGCCGTCGGAACTTAACGAAGCTATGGCCAGTTCGCAGCATGCATCCATCGGCGTCCTCCTTCAGACCTGCCGGAGCCCGGACCCGTTGTGTCCAGGGACAGGGCTCCGGCAGGCCTGTTCTAGCAGGAGGGGCCGGCTATCTCAAACCTCGAAAGGCCACTCAGATCGGGAAAAGTTGCGCAAGGTGAAAAAATACTTTGCCAAACAGGAGAAAATGGTCTAGAGATAGCGGGTTGTGCATCACAGGCTTATGCACCGAAAATTTTCGTGCCAGACGGCGAAGCGCCCCCAGGGCCCGCCTCGGACGGCATGGATATTTGAAGGCGCTGAATAGTTAGGATTCAGGCGTCTTCCTCCTAAGCTGAAGGTGCCTGCGGAATCCAGCTGGGCTAGGCCTGGCGTTTAATCCGGGGCAATAAATCCTCTCTCTTTTTGGAGGTACATGTTCATGTACGCAATCATCAAGACCGGCGGCAAGCAGTACTGCGTGGAAGAAGGTTCTAAAATCCTCGTGGAGAAGCTTTCTGCCGAAGCCGGCACCGAAGTGACCCTCGATAAAGTCCTCATGCTCGGCGGCAACGGCATCAAGGTCGGTGCCGACGTGGCCAATGCCACTGTCACTGCTGAAGTTGTCAATCAGACCCGCGGCAAGAAGGTTCTCGTCTTCAAGCGCTGGCGCCGCAACGACTCCCGCAAGCTCCGCGGCCACCGTCAGGATCTGACTGAGCTCAAGATTAAAAGCATCAACGCCTAGGCACCCTTCTGGTGCGCATTGTTAGGAGGATATCATGGCACATAAAAAGGCAGGCGGTTCGTCCCGCAACGGTCGCGACTCCAACGGCCAGCGCCGAGGCGTGAAAGTCTTCGGCGGCCAGCACGTCGTTCCCGGCAACATCATCGTCCGCCAGCTCGGCACCGTCATCTACCCTGGCGAAGGCGTTGGCATGGGCAGGGACTACACCCTTTTCGCCCTCCAGCCCGGCAAGGTCCGCTACGAGCGCTACACCCGCAAGCGCCGCCAGATGACCAGGGTCCACGTGGACGCGGTCGCCGCTGAGTAAGCAGACAGGCTGACGCTGTTTTTTCGAGGGAAGGGGTCGCAAGGCTTCTTCCCTTTTTTTCTCGCTTTTTCCTCTCCCGCGGCGCAGTACCGGGAGACGGCTCCAAGGGAGGGCAACATGCGTTTTGTTGACGAAGCGCGCATTACGGTGAAGGCCGGCGACGGCGGCGCAGGCAGCGTCCACTTCCGCAGGGAGAAGTTCATTCCCAAGGGCGGACCGGACGGGGGCGACGGCGGCGACGGCGGCTCCGTCATCCTGCGCGCCGACGGCAGGCTGCTCACGCTCTACGACTTCCGCCTCAAACGCCACTACGGCGCCAAGAACGGACAGCCCGGCATGGGCCGCCAGATGTACGGCCGCAAGGGCGAGAACATGGTGCTCCACCTGCCGGTGGGCACCATGGTCTATCTGGTCACCGGCGACGGCGAGCGCCTGCTCACTGATCTGAGCGAGCCCGGCCAGGAGGTCGTGGTCGCCAAGGGCGGCCGCGGCGGCCTTGGCAATATCCACTTCAAGAGCTCCACCATGCGCGCGCCGCGCTTTGCTCAGCCCGGCGAGCCCGGCGAGGAGGCCACCCTGCGCCTGGAACTCAAGATCCTGGCCGATGCGGGCCTGCTCGGCCTGCCCAACGCCGGCAAGTCCACCTTCCTCTCCTGCGTTTCGGCCGCCAGGCCCAAGATTGCCCCCTATCCCTTCACGACCCTCGTGCCCAACCTCGGCGTCATGATCGACGCCGACGATCCCGGCCGGCGCCTCGTGATAGCCGACATCCCGGGCCTCATCGAGGGAGCGAGCCAGGGCACGGGCCTCGGAATCCGCTTCCTCAAGCACGTTGAGCGCACGCGCTTCCTCATCCACATCCTGAGCATTGAGGACATGGACGAGAACGATCCCTGGGCAGGCTTCAGGCTCATCAACGACGAGCTTGCGTCCTTCGACCCCGAGCTCGCGGCCCACGACCAGATCGAGGTGGTCAACAAGATCGACCTCGTCCCTGAGGAAAAGCTCGAAGCGCTCAGACAGAGAGCTGCAGAGGACGGCCGGCGCATCTTTTTCATCTCCGCCAAGGAGGGACGGGGCGTGGACGAGCTCATGGAGGCCCTGTGGCAGCGCCGCGACCGCACGGAACCGCACGCTCCGCTCGTGCGCACCAAGGATCCCGGCGAGACGGCCGAAACTGAGGAATTCCCGGAAATCGAAGTCATATACACCCACGAGACGGAGTAGCGCCCGAGCTTGCGGCGCAAGGCGGCATCTATGGCAGAATGGAAGGAAGCAAAGCGGCGCATCCTCGCCGAGGCGCGCAGCATCGTGTTCAAGGTGGGAAGCGCCGTCATCGCCGGCCCCGAGGGGCTGGACCGCGGCGTCATGGACTCTCTGGCCGCCCAGATGGGCGCCCTCTCCCGCATGCCGGACGGCGGACGCCGCACCATCGTGCTCGTCACCTCGGCCGCCGTTGCGGCGGGCCGGAGCGTCCTCAGGGAGGCGGGCCTCGGCCAGGAGACCAGCGGCATGGCCGCCAAGCAGGCGGCGGCGGCCGTCGGCCAGGCCAGGGTCATGCACTGCTGGGACGAGGCCTTCCGCAGGCAGGGGCTGTATACGGCCCAAGTGCTCCTGACCCGCGACGACTTCAAGGCCAGAGAACGCCTTCTCAACGCCAGAAACACCTTCGGCGAGCTCCTGCAGTGGGGCGTCGTGCCCGTGGTCAACGAGAACGACACCGTCTCCATCGCCGAACTCAAGTTCGGCGACAACGACACGCTCGCGAGCCTGCTCGTCAACCTGATCGGCGCCGATCTCTACGTGAGCGTCACGTCGGCTCCCGGCGTCTTCGGCGCGAGTCCCGACGTCAATCCCGACGCTGCGGTCCTTCCCTGCATCGAGGACGTCTTTGCCCTCAATCTGGGCAAGCTTTGCGGCGGCAAGACCACCGTTGGCACGGGCGGCATGTACTCCAAGCTGCTGGCGGCCCGCCGGGTGGCCCAGCGGGGCGTGCCAACCTTCATTCTGCCCGGCCGCGAGCCGGACATCCTTGTCCGCGCCCTCGACCCCAGCGGCCCCGATCTCGGCACTTGGGTCGCCCCCCTGAAGCACGCCATTCCGGCGCGCAAGTTCTGGATAGCCTACAAGCAGGCTCCGCAGGGCGAAATCGAGATCGACGCGGGCGCGGCCGATGCGCTGACCAGCAAGGGCGGAAGCCTGCTTCCCGGCGGCATCACCAAGGTGTCAGGCCCCTTCCCCAAGGGCGCGCTCGTCAGCGTTGTGCACGCCGGCGAGAGCATTGGCGTCGGCCTTTCCAACTACAGCTCCCAGGAGCTTGACCGCATCAGGGGGCTCAAGCGCTTCGAAGTGGCGGCCGCCCTTGGCGATGCCCACTATCCCGAAGTCATTCACAGGGACAATCTGCTGCTGCACGCGGCTGTGTAGCGGGGCGCAGGAGGACGCGCCAGTGGCGCGCCTGCCTTCCGGGAGCCCTCCCCGCAGGGCGCAGTCCGGCTCAGACGCAGACTTCTAGCCTTTCGGCCCGTCTTCGGGCGCCTTGCCGGCCAGCACCAGCCTGGCGATCTCGGAAACGGTGCACTGCCAGCTGTGGTCGCCGTCGGTGATGAAGCACATCTCCTGGCCCCCCTCTTCCGCCAGCCTGCGCAGGGCGAAGGCATCGTTGAGATCGCTGGGCAGCTTGCCGAGCGCCCAGGCCGCATAGCCCCGGCAGAAGGGATCCTTGTCTTCGGCCACGGCCTTGCGCAGGTACTGGCGAATGGACGCCCCGTACTCGGGCCTGGCCTGCAGGAAGCGCCCTATGGCGAAGAAGCAGGAGCGGCGCAGGACGTCGTTGTCGCAGTAGTTGTCGTCGCGGCCGAGATCAATGACCGTGGTGAGGAGCATGCCGCAGAAGGTTTTCGTCATGGGGGGACACTGGACGAGGATTTCCGCATAGGCCTCGGGAACGCCCCAGCCTATGTTGCCGCTCTCCTCGGACATGCGCCACATAAGCCGGCGCATGACGTCCTTGGCCTGCTCGGGATGCTCGGGATAGAGGCTGGCCGCAAGGGTGCCGAGCGCCACGGCGGAGCGCAGGCGCATCACGGGCTCGTACATGAGGAAGGCCATGAGCGGGCCGGCGCTGGCCATGCCGCCTTCGGCGATTTCAGGAAGGCGCTGGCGCCATTCGGGACTTTCCAGCCATGCCTTGAGCTGGGTTTTCAGGCTGCGCAGACGTGCCATGGGGGACTCCTTTGGCTGAGCGTTGCAGGATGCGGGCGCGCGGAGCGCGCCGCTCCTTCGATAATATAGGCGCTGACGGCGCAATGTATAGGGGCCGCTCTCCGCGCTGGGAGGCGCTCCTTTCCTTATTCGCGCCGGGAGGCGCTCCTTTCCTTCCCGCTCCGGCGGGAGGGGAGAGGGGCTTGTCCTTGGGCTGCAGGAGAGACCAGAGGGCGTCTGCGCGTGCTCAGGCCCGGCTATGCTATTGACCGTCCGCGCAGCCGGCAGGGCTTCCCGCATCCGGTCCCTGGCAGCGCGCGGGGCTGCCCCCAGACCTCCTCAGAGGCCCAGCTGGCGGATGGTGGCGCTGAGAAAGGTCGCGATGTCTCCCAGCCTCGAGGGCTGTTCGGCGATGCGGAAGAAGTCCCACGTCGTGCAGACGATGACGCCGTTGCGTATCTCCCAGTGCAGGGGCCGCACCTCCTCCTGGGGCAGACCGATGGCAACGCTTGCCCGGAAGCCCATGGCCACGATCATGCGCACGCCGAGTTCCTGTACGCCGGACCAGAAGAGGTCGCGGCTGGGGACAAGCCCGCTTTGCCCGGAATCCTTGTCGGCAGGGATGGCGGGCGGCCAGAAGGTGTTCGTGCCGGCAGGACGCTGGAGGGAGGAGATGAGCTGGCCAAGCACCTGTCGGCGTCCGGGATCCGCCGTGCCGCAGAGATCTTCGCCAAGCTCCCAGTAGGACCAGCACAGCCAGGCCTTCTTCATGCGGGCGTGCAGATGCTGCCAGAGTGCAGGCCAGGCTTCAGGCGCGATGCGGGTGAAGGGGATGGGAGGAGCCACAGTGCGCTGCAGGACGTCTAGCCCGTTTGTCCGCCAGGCCGCAGGACGCTTTGATGCCTGGGGGGACTGCTGAGTGGCCTGCTGGGGTGGCTGGTAAGCCGGTCGGCGCTGCGGCTGAGGCGCCTGCTGGGGCTGGAACGTCTGCTGCGGCTGAGGCGCCTGCTGGGGCTGGAACGTCTGCTGCGGCTGAGGCGCCTGCTGGGGCTGGAACGTCTGCTGCGACTGAGGCGTCTGACGTGGCGGAGGCGCCTGTCGCGACTGCTGCGGGGCGGCTGGGCGCGTCTGCCGTTCGCGCCACGAGGGCCGTGCCTGGGCGCCAGCCCGCGCCTGCCAGGAGGGCGGCTGGGGCCGCCCGGTCTGGGGGGCGCCTTGGGATCTGGCGCTGGAAGGGGCGGGCATGGCGCACAGCGAGAAGGACGCCGGCACATCCTCGGGCTGGAGAATGTAGCTCAGGCCCATGCGGCCAAGGACGGCGGCCAGCGGGCCTACGCTTGCAAAAGCCATGTGCACAGATCCCAGGCCACGTCGGCCTTGCTGAGGGTAGGCCAGATTTCCCCGCGCCCGTCGGCGCAGGCCACGGCCATGCTGTTGGTGGGCGCCGCAAAGCCGGAGCCCGGCTGGTTGACGCAGTTGGCGGCGATGATGTCGGCGCCCTTGCGTTCGCACTTGAGCCTGGCCAGGCTCAGCAGCTCGTCCATGGAACCTGCCGTTTCGGCGGCAAAGCCGAGGGTCTTCTGCCGTCCATGCCGCTCGCCGGCAAGCGTGGACAGTATGTCCCTGTTGGCCGTGAACTGCACGGAGAAGCCGTCCTGGTGATCGGCCTTCTTGAACTTCTTGTCGCCGAAGGGCACGGGCGAGAAGTCAGCAACGGCCGCGCAGAACATGCCGAGCGTGCTTTCGGGCCAGACGCCTGCGGCCTTTTCGAACATGTCCTGGGCCGTGAAGGCGTTAATGCGGACAAGGCCAGGCAGATCGGAGGGAAGCAGCTCCTCCGGCACGCCGGGGCCGGCCACGGCCGTGACCTCGGCGCCTCTGATCCAGCTTGCCATGGCGAGGCAGGAGCCCATGAGGCCGCTGGAGGGATTGGACCAGAATCGCACGCCGTCCCAGGGTTCGCGGGTGGGGCCGAGGGTCACCATGACGCGCTGGCCCTGCATGTCGCTGGGGGCAACGGCGCGCAGCGCGTGGAGAAAGAGGTGCTGCAGGGAGGCGAGCCGGCCCTTGCCGCTCGTGCCGCAGGCAAGGCTGCCCGAGTCGGGCTCGATGACGGCAACCCCCCTTTCCTTGAGAATTTTGACGTTGTTCTGGGTGGCCGGATGGTTCCACATGCGCACGTTCATCGAAGGAGCGGCCAGGACGGGGCCGTCGAAGGCAACGTACTGCGCGGAGAGCATGTCCATGGCGAGGCCCTGCGCCATCTTGGCCAGCGTGTTGGCCGATGCCGGCACGACGAAGAAGGCGTCGGCGTTTTGGCCGGGCTCGAGGTGCGCAAAGACGTCGCCGTCCCGGAAGATGTCGGCGTAGACGGGGAAGGCTCCCAGCGACTCGAAGAGCAGGGGGGTGACGAACTCTCTGGCCGCCGGCGTCAGTGTCGCCGAAACGCGCATGCCGGCGTGGAGAAGGGCGCGCATGAGCTCGATGGCCTTGTAGCACGCCACGGAGCCGGTGACGCCCAGATGGACGCTCTTGTTTTTGAGCCGCGTGAGCAGGCGCAGCGCGGAAATGACGTCGGTCATGAGTCTCTCTCTATATGTCGCGTCCCTGAATGCGGCTGGTGCCCTCGTTCAGGGGCTGGCTGGAATGATCCGCAGGGAGCGGGATTGGCGCGGGCTTGCCTGTCGATGCGCCGGAGCCCTGATCCGGGCGCTGGGGCATGGCAAAGACCGCACCGTCGGGAAGCGTCCTGCCCTTGGCGATTTCCACGATGGTCATGCCGGGAGGCGTCTGGATCCGCACGTGCACGATGGCATGGCTGGCATCGCGCTCGAAGAGATACCAGGCGCGGGATCCCACGGTCTTGCTGAGGCGGATGCGCCAGCCCTGGTCGAGCATGGCCTGGGCCACGGCCATGGCGCAGGCGGCCGGCGAGACCGTGCCCCGCAGAACCTCGATGCCCTCGCCGCCCGAAACGGCGCTGTGGGAGGGGTAGTATTCCATGCCGGCAGGCAGGGGAATGCCGAGCAGGACGCTTTGCTGGGCGGGCGTGCCGCCGGCCGCCGATCGGCCGGTCAGCGAGTCGAAGGAAGCGCAGGCGGACTGCAGCAGAAGCGCGAAGGCGAGCAGGAGGCAGAGAGCGGGGCGGGACATGGCGGATGCGGTCCTTGGACAGGGGACAAGGGGGACAGGGGGAGCCGAGGCCTCTTGATACCTTGTCGCCTTGGGCGAGGCAAGGCCGGGGCTGTCTTGACGCTCGCCAAGCCCCGGCTGTACCTTGCCGCAGGCTTGCTTCACCCAAGCCCGCGGGCCGTTTGTTCCTGCGGGAGAGAAAGGACAAAAAGGATGCCGGATCCCAAGGACTTGCTGCTGGAAAGCTACGACTACGAGCTCCCTGAAGAGCGCATCGCGCAGGTGCCTCCCGAGCATCGCGGCGCCTCGAGGCTCATGGTCATGAACAGAACGGGAGCGCTCGGCATAGAGCACCATATGTTCGCCGAACTCTGCGATCTGCTGCCCGAGGGCGCCCTGCTCGTTGCCAACAACTCGCGGGTGCTGCCGGCTCGGCTGCGGGGGCTGCGCGCCACGGGCGGCAAGGTCGAGTTCCTGCTGCTGACCCCCCTGCCGGTGGTCGTGGAGGCGGCAGGCCAAGGCTCCGGGCGCCATGAGGCTCCGGCAGGCGGCCTTCTGCGGGCAGGCGGGCGCCTGAAGCCCGGCGAGGAGATTTCCTTCGGTGCATCCATTGCCGTGAAGCTCGTCCGGCAGGGCGAATTCGGCCACTGGGACGTCGAGCTTTCCTGGGAGGGCGACCTGGCGGCCTGCTATGCCAAGGCAGGCTCCGTGCCGCTGCCGCCCTACATCAGGCGCCTTCCCGTCGAGGCCGATCTCGACCGCTACCAGACGGTCTATGCCAAGCCCGAGAAGACCGGCTCCGTGGCTGCCCCCACGGCGGGTCTCCACTTCACGGAGGAGCTGCGCGCAAGGCTGCTCGAGCGGGGCTTCGGCTGGCAGGAAGTCACCCTCTACGTGGGCTACGGCACCTTTAGTCCCGTGCGCTGCGAGAACATCCTCGACCACGACATGCACGCTGAACTCGTGGAGGTGCCGGAGGCGGCGGCCGAGGCGGTGAACCGGGCCAAGGCCGAAGGACGTCCGGTCATAGCCGTGGGCACCACGTCCGTGCGCTCGCTGGAAGGCTGCTGGGCCGCATGCGGGAAGCTGCAGGCCTGGAAGGGCTTCACGGACATCTTCCTCTATCCCGGCAGGGACTTTCATGTCGTGGACGGGCTTGTCACCAACTTCCATCTGCCCAAGTCCTCGCTGGTCATGCTGGTCTCCGCCCTGGCGGGCCGGGAGCGCATCCTTGAGGCCTACCGCCAGGCCGTGGCGGGGGGCTACCGCTTCTTCTCCTACGGCGACGCCATGTTTATCCGGCCTTGATGTCCGTCGCGGCAGCTCTCTCCGACGCTGGCCAGGCCAGCCCCCCGGTCGCGCCCAAGGACAGCATGCCGCAGGGCCCGCCAATGGCTGCGCCTCGCCTGCTTCCCTCAATTGAGGGAAGCTGCAGGCCATGGCAAGACGTTGCGCAAAGCGTGGTTCACGGCAAGCCCAGCGTGTTCGCCTTGCGTGGCTCAAGCATAAAAACCTGCGTGATTTCCAACTGTTGCGAAAAGCCCTGGATCGCCATGCGCGCATGCGGCGCCCTCGGCGGACATTGGCTTCTTTCGGCAGACACCGGCGTCTTTCCCTCGTCTGCCGCGCTGCAGACTAGTCGTAGTCGAAGTTCGTGAGGCTGCGGCGCATGGCCACGTTGAGCACGATGCCGATGAAGATGAAGTTGACGATGGTGGCCGATCCTCCATAGCTGATGAAGGGCAGGGGAATGCCCACCACGGGCATGATGCCGACGACCATGCCCATGTTGATGAAGATCTCCCAGAAGAAGTAGAAGAAGACGCCTGCGCACAGGAGGCTGCCGAAGCGGTCTTTGGCCTGGGCCGCCGTGGTGAAGATGGAGAGCAGGAAGAAGCAGAAGATGGCGACGAGGCAGGTGCAGCCGACAAAGCCCCACTCCTCGCCGAAGACGGCCACGGCGAAATCGGAGTGGCGCTCCGGCAGGAAGCGCAGCTGCGACTGGGTGCCTTCGGTGAAGCCCTTGCCCCAGAGCTGGCCTGAGCCGATGGCAATGCGCGACTGGAGGATGTGGTAGCCCGAGCCGAGCGGATCCGCGCTGGGGTCGAGGAAGGTGAGGATGCGCTGGCGCTGGTAGTCGTGCATGCCGTAGTTCCACATGACGTAGAAGACCGCAGGAACGGCGAGGACGCAGATTTTGAAGATGCTCCCCTTGACGCCGTGGAAGAGGATCATGCACCCCAGAATGAGGGCGATCATGATGGCGGTGCCGAGATCCGGCTGCTTGACGATAAAGGCCACAGGCACGAGCCCCATGGCCGCAACGCCGGCAAAGCCCTTCCAGCCGAGCGGCTCGCCGTCCTTGGCCAGCAGGCGCGCGCCCAGCAGGAAGACGGAGATCTTGGCAAGCTCCGAAGGCTGGATGCTCATGGCGCCGAGGGAGATCCAGCGCTTGGCGCCGTAGACTGTGGTGCCGATGAGGGGCACGAGCAGGAGCAGGACGAGCGTGACGATGTAGAAGGGCCAGGCCACGGCCCTGAGCTTGCGGTAGTCGAAGCTCATGACGGCCACCATGCTGGCCAGGCCGCACAGGCCCCAGATGGCCTGCTTCTGGTAGAAGTTGGAGAGCGTCGAGCCGGTGCCGAGGCGCGCTCCGCTGGCCGAGTAGAGGTTGACCTCTCCGATGAGGAAGAGGACCAGGGCGAAGAAGGCAAGGCCCCAGTTGATGTAGGTGACGAGCGGTTTCTTTTCCATGGCGTCCTAGCGGGGCAGCTGGTGGCGGTGGCGGACCTTTTCCTGCTCCCTCTGTCTGGCCCGCTCCATGGCGGGCGGGAGCGGCGGCCCGACAAAGGGCGTGTCGGGCTGGGGCTTGGCGGCGACGGTGTATTCGGGATTGCGGAAGAGGTAGTCGTAGACCTTGCGGGCAACGGGGCCGGCGACCTTGCCGCCGCCTCCGCCGTGCTCGACCATGACGACCACCACGTAGGTCTTGTCGTTCTTGTGTCCCCAGGTGGCTATCCAGGCGTGGTCCCGCTCCTTCCAGGAGAGGGCGCGGCCGCGGCTGCGCAGGCGCACGGCCTGCGCCGTGCCGGTCTTGCCGCCCATGTCGGCGTCTGAACGCCGCACGGACTTGGCCGTGCCGCCGTTGACCGTGCGGCGCATGGCGTTGACGATGAACTCGAGGGTTGAGCGCTTGGCGGGAACCCGGCCCGTGACGGTCCTCGGCTCCGTGTCCACGAGCAGGGGCTTGAGGAGATCTCCGCCGTTGAGCAGGGCGCTGACGTAGACGGCTATCTGCAGCGGAGTGGCCAGAACGTAGCCCTGGCCGATGGAGGCGTTGTAGGTGTCGCCGCGGCCCCAGCCGCGCTTGAAGCGCCGGCTCTTCCACTCCCTCGAGGGCATGAGGCCCGACTTTTCGTGGGGCAGGTCGATGCCCGTGGGGCGGCCGAAGCCGCAGGCCTTGGCAAAGGGGGCGATGACGTCGATGCCGACGCGCTCGGCCATGCGGTAGTAGTAGACGTCGCAGGAGTTGACGATGGAGTGCAGCATGTCCTGGCCGCCGTGGCCGCTGCGCTTCCAGCAGTGGATGACGTTCTTGCCGAGGCGTATGCCGCCGGAGCAGACGACGGGGTCGTGGGGCGAGACGCCGTTTTCCAGGAAGCAGGCCGCCATCATGAGCTTCCAGACCGAACCCGGCGGATAGGTGCTCTGGATGACGCGGTTCTGCAGGGGGAAGCGGGGATTGTTCCTGAGGGCGTCCCAGTCGCGCTGGGAGATGCCGGCGGCAAAGAGGTTGTTGTCGTAGGATGGCGTCGTGACGATGGCCCTGAGCTTGCCGGTGTCGGGCTCCATGACGATGACAGAGCCTGCCTCGCCGCTCAGGGCGTTGAGGCAGGCCTGCTGGATGTCGCGGTCGATGGAGAGTCTGAGCTCCTCGCCGTGCTGGGGCTCCTCCTTCAGTGCCTGGCCGAGCATATGGCCCGAGGCGTCGACCTCGATGTCGTAGAGGCCCTTGCGGCCCCGCAGGCGCTTGTCCAGCGTGTACTCGATGCCGGACTTGCCCACGAGGTCCCCCATGGCCAGCTCCGGATCCTTGGCCAGCTCGGCCTCGTTGGCCTCGGCTACGTAGCCCAGGATATGGGCGAAGAGATTCTGCTCGGGGTAGCTGCGCTTGGTGAGGACCACGACTTCGAGGCCGGGCCAGGCGTAGAGCTCGGACTCGATGCGCACGACGAGGCTGTAGTCGAGATCCGTGACGAGCAGGAGCGGCTCGAAGCTTTTCACCTTGTTTTTGCTCTGGCGGTAGCGCTCCTGGACCTGCTCTAGCGGAACCCCCGTCCACTGGGAGACCTGCGCCAGCGTGGCCGGCAGATCCTTGATGTCGTCCCTGACGAGGGAGAGGCCGTAAGCCGTGCGGTTGTCCGCAAGCACGCGTCCCTTGACGTCGAAGATGCGGCCCCGGGGGGCCGAGATGCGCTCCTGGCGCCAGTGGTTCTCCTGCGCCTGGCGGGCGAAGTCGGCGCCGAGGTGCATCTGCAGGAACCAGAAGCGGGAGACGAAGGTGCAGAAGAAGACAAGCACGAAGCCCTGGAGCATCCACAGGCCCCACTTGGGCGGCTGGTAGCGTTCCGTGGTCTCCTTCCTGATGCGGATCTTCGGCTCGCCCTTCTCCGGCTCGCCCTTCTCGCCCTTGGCGAAGAGGCGCTTCCAGGCGGGAGCCGGGGCGTCAGTCTTCTTCTTGTCTGTCGTCATGGCGCTGCCTTGGACGTCTGAGGGAGGAGAGGAGGAGCCAGGCGCAGGGCAGGTAGCAGGCCTGCATGCAGCCTATGCGCATGGCTTCGGCCGGATCGTCCGGAAAGCCTTGCAGAACGGCGAAGAGGCGCCAGAGCAGGAGCCTTGCCGCGCCAAGGGCAAGGGAAAGGGCGCAGATGAAGATGAACTTGGAGGCGGAGTGGAGCACGCTGAGCAGGAAGTAGCAGGCGAGGAAGACCGCGTAGAGGGCCACCGTGGCGCCGAAGTACGTGGTGCCCATGCCCTCCTGCAGAAGCACGGCGAGGGGGAGGAACCAGACGAGGGTCTTATAGTCCTTTTCCTCGAGCATGACGAGCAGGCCGGCCGCAAGGGCGTCGAGCCTCGGCGCGTAGAGCTCGGCTACGATGCCGGCGCAGGCGAAGGCCAGCCACCACAGGACGCTTCGCAGCTTAGCCATGGCAGTCTAGAAGCCTCCCCGGCGGGAGGCGCCCGGCGCGTCCTGGCCCTGGCGGGCGCGCTCGTCGCGCAGACGCTCGGGAAGCGGCGGACCGATGAAGGCGTCCTCCGCCTCGAGGGGCATGGGCGGGCGGATAATGCCCGTTGCCTCCAGCAGCATGACTTCCTCGATATTGTGCATGTCCACGAGCGGCTCGGCGTAGATGGTCATGAACTCCGTGTAGTTGGAGGGGGCGATGGAAAGTATCCTCGCCACGGGTATGCCCTTGGGGTACTTGCCGTCGAGGCCCGACGTAATGAGAATTTCGCCCTGACGGGCCTTGGTGGCGCGCTGCATGTAGCGCACGGCCAGCGGCTTGGCTGCGCCTTCGCCGGTGAGCACGCCGGGGGAGCGGCTCTCCTGGGTGAAGACGGCGATGCGCGATCCCGGATTGGTCAGCAGCAGAGCCGTCGAGGTGTGGGGGGAGGCGCGCAGCACCCTGCCCACGAGGCCCTTGTGCGTCACGATGGGGGTGCCCGGACTTGCGCCGGTGGCGTAGCCGCGGTTGATGGTGATGGAGTCCAGCATGGAGTTGGGGCCGAGCCGGGCCGCCAGCACGCGCGCGCCCACGGGCGTCCAGGAGTCGTCGACGGGCAGCTGCAGGAGCTCGCGCAGGCGTGCCAGCTCCGCCATGTCCTCGCGGTGGCCGAGGATCTGGGCCTCGAGCTCCCTGACCTTGGCCTTGAGGACTTCGTTCTCCTCCCGCACGCTGACCAGGTCCACATAGCGCCGCCAGGCCGCGGTGCAGGCGTCCTCGGCATCGCGCAGGGGCTCGATGAGGAAGCCCACGGCCTCGAGGCCGAGGCTGCTCGCCGCCTTGTCCAGCACGTGGCTGTTCCTGTTCCACGTATAGAGGGAGAGGAACAGGACGAGCAGGCCGCCGAATGCGATGAGGAAGCGCCGGAAGGTCAATGGGAAGCCCTCGTGTCGTGGGGGAGGCCGGGAACCGTCCCGCGCCTCTCGGTGCAGCGAAAAGGCGCCGCGCCGGTTCGTGACGGTGCGGCGCCTCTGGGCAAAAGCGGATCTGAAGCGGAGGGTCTAGTCGATGCAGACGGCCTTGAGGATGCTGATGTTGTCCATCGCCTTGCCGGTGCCCAGGACCACGGTGGAGAGGGGATCCTCGACGACGGTGATGGGCAGCTTCGTCTCTTCGCGCAGAAGCTGGTCGAGGCCCTTGAGCAGGGCGCCTCCGCCCGTGAGCACGATGCCGCGGTCGACGATGTCGGCCGCCAGCTCCGGCGGCGTCTGCTCCAGCGCGATGCGCACGGCCTGGACGATGGTGTCCACCTGCTCGGAGATGGCCTTGCGTATCTCCTCGGACGTGATGGGAATGTTCTTCGGAATGCCGGTCACGAGGTCGCGGCCCTTGATCTCCATGGTCTCCTCTTCGGCGAGGGGATAGGCCGAGGCGAGCTTGATCTTGATGTCCTCGGACGTGGTCTCGCCGATGAGCATGTTATACTTGCGCTTGACGTGGGTCATGATGGCTTCGTCCATCTTGTCGCCGCCCACGCGCACGGAGCGGGAGTAGACGATGCCTGCCAGGGAGATGACGGCCACTTCCGTGGTGCCGCCGCCGATGTCCACGACCATGTTGGAGATGGGATCCTGAATGGGGAGGTCGGCGCCGATGGCGGCTGCCATGGGCTCCTCGATGAGGTAGACCTCGCGGGCGCCGGCCGACTGGGCGGATTCCTTGACGGCCCGCTTCTCCACCTGGGTGATGCCCGTGGGCACGCAGATCATGATGCGCGGGCGCACCAGGCGACGGGACTTGTGCACCTTGGCGATGAAGTGGCGCAGCATCGCCTCCGTGACCTCGAAGTCGGCGATGACGCCGTCCTTCATGGGGCGTATGGCCTCGATGTTGCCCGGCACGCGGCCGAGCATGCGCTTGGCGTCGTGGCCGACGGCGAGGACTTCCTTGTTGCCGCGGCTGTCCTTCTTGACGGCAACCACGGAGGGTTCGCGCAGCACGAGGCCCTGGCCCTTGACGTAGACGCAGGTATTGGCGGTGCCGAGGTCGATGGCGAGATCGCTGGAGAAAATTCCGAGGATGGAATCAAAAATCTTGGACATGGGGGGTTCGGTTCCTCGCTGGGGGCCGGGAAGCGGAGAGGGTCAGGGGATGGGAATGGTCAGGCGTGCAGGCCTGAAAAAAGCAGAAACCACTTGTTCGGCTAAAAAGAGCGTCAAGTCAAGCAGATCCTTGCCCCCGAACGCGTCTGTCCCAAGGACGCGGCGCCTTTGGATCGGACGGGCGCAGGGGACGGCAGAAGCCCCGCGCAAGCCTTCCTGGGCCATGGCGCGGCATTGTGGCGGTATTGCTAAGGCGGTGGCAGTCTGGCATACTGCAGGGGCCCAAAAACCGGAGTTCCGCATGCAGGACAACTTGCTTCTTTTCGACATCGGCAACACCACCACGAAGGTCGGCGTTTCCGTCGGGGGCGTGCGCAGGCAGTACACCCTTCCCACGGACGCAGGCCAGACCGCCGACAGTCTGGGCCTGAATCTGCTCCTGCTCCTGCGCGAAGCCGGCATCGCGCCGGAGAGCCTCGCCGCGTGCGTCGCCGCGTCCGTGGTTCCCGTCCTCGACCCCCTCCTGAAGGCCGCCTGCGCCCGCTTCATCGGCTGCCCCGTGCTGTTTGCGCCGCAGGACCTGCCCATCCCCCTCGAAAACCGCTACCGCAATCCCCGCGAAGTCGGCGCAGACCGCCTTGTGGCAGCCTGGGCCGCGCGCAGGCGCAAGCCCGATGTCCCGTCGCTGGTGGTGGTGGACTTCGGGACTGCGGTCACCTTCGACTGCATCGAGGGCAATGCCTATCTGGGAGGGCTGATCTTTCCCGGCCCCATGACCGCGCTCAAGGCGCTGGCCTCCTCCACGGCGAAGCTGCCCAGCATCAGCCTGGAGACCGAGGCGCTTGAGCCTGAACCCTGCCAGGATACGGCCACCAGCATACGCCACGGCATCGTCTTCGGCTTTGCCGCCATGGTGGACGGCCTCGTGGAGCAGCTGTCCCGGCAGATGCAGGGGCCATGCGCCGTCGTGGCGACGGGCGGCTTCGCCAGGACCATGGCGCGGGTTTCCCGCTCCCTCGGCGACGTGGCGCCGGGCCTGCTCCTCGACGGGCTGGAAATGCTCTACGAACTGCAACAACAACGCCATCAACAAGCTCGGAGGCAATCATGAGCAATATCGCATCAGTTCTCGGCCGTGAGATTCTCGACTCCCGCGGCAACCCCACCGTTGAAGTGGAAGTGACTCTGGAATCCGGCATCGTTGCGCGCGCTGCCGTGCCCTCCGGCGCGTCCACGGGCAGTCGCGAGGCGCTCGAGATGCGCGACGGCGACGCAAAACGCTATGGCGGCAAGGGCGTCCTGCAGGCCGTCGAGAACGTCAACGGCGAGATCGCCGATGCCCTCACCGGCATGGACGTCCTCAACCAGGTTGCCATCGACAACACCCTCGTCGATCTGGACGACACGGACAACAAGTCCCGCCTCGGCGCCAACGCCATGCTCGGCACCTCCATGGCCTGCTGCAGGGTTGCCTCCCTGTACACCGGCCAGACCCTGTACAACTACATCGGCGGCGTCAACGCCAAGGTGCTCCCTGCCCCGATGATGAACATCATCAACGGCGGCGTGCATGCCCCCAACAACCTGGACATTCAGGAATTCATGATCATGCCCCTGCGCGCCGAGAGCTTCCGCGACGCGCTGCGCATGGGCGCTGAAATCTTCCACACCCTCGGCGCCATCCTCAAAAAGGACGGCCACGCCACCAGCGTGGGCGACGAGGGCGGCTACGCCCCCAACCTCAAGAGCCACGACGAGGCCTTTGCCTACATTATCCGCGCCATCGAGGAATGCGGCTACAATCCCGGTGCTGAAGTCATGATCGCCATCGACGCGGCCTCCTCCGAGTTCTACAAGGACGGCAAGTACGTCCTCGCCGGCGAAGGCAAGGAGTTCAGCAGCGTCGAGATGGTGCAGTGGCTCAGCGAGTTCAGGAAGAAATATCCCCTGATCTCCATCGAGGACGGCTGCGCTGAAAGCGACTGGGACGGCTGGAGCATGCTGACCTCCGCCATAGGCGACAACGTGCAGCTCGTGGGCGACGACCTCTTCGTCACCAACGCCTCCATCCTCGCCGAGGGCATCGACAAGGGCATTGCCAACTCCATCCTCGTCAAGCTGAACCAGATCGGCACCGTGACGGAGACCATGGACGCCATCGAGCTGGCCCACACCTCGGCCTACTCCACCGTCATCTCCCACCGCTCCGGTGAAACCGACGACAGCTTCATCGCCGATCTCGCCGTGGGCGTGAACGCCGGCCAGATCAAGACCGGCTCCCTCTGCCGCTCCGAGCGCATGAGCAAGTACAACCAGCTCCTGCGCATCGAAGAGGAACTGGGCGACCACTGCGAGTACTACGGCCCGATGCTGGCCGACTACTACTTCCCCGTCGAAGACTAGCCTTTCGTTCTCTCCGCTCGACCCGGTCCGCCAGCTCCCAGCAGCGCGGACCGGGTCTTGCTTTCCCGCACATCGCGACAAGGACGCCGGCCACGGGCCGGCGGCCGCAGGAGTCCACAAGTGAAGCTCATAGATGGAAAGAAGACGGCCCAGGACATACGCGCCGAAATCAAGGCAGAGGTCGCCTCCCGCACGGCCCAGGGCGTGCGCGCCCCCGGCCTTGCCGTCATTCTGGTCGGCGAGGATCCCGCCTCCCAGGTCTACGTGCGCAACAAGGAGCGCGCCTGCCAGGATGCGGGCATACGCTCCGTTCCCCACCGTCTGCCCGCCTCCACCAGCCAGGAGGAGCTCATGGCCCTCATCGCGCGGCTCAACGCCGACGAGAGCGTGGACGGCATACTCCTCCAGCTGCCTCTGCCCAAGGGGCTCGACGCCGACAGGTGCCTGCTTGCCATCGATCCGTCCAAGGACGTGGACGGCTTCCATCCCGAAAGCGTGGGACGCCTTGTGCAGGGGCTGCCCGGCTTCGTTTCCTGCACGCCGGCGGGCATCATCGAGCTCCTCAGCCGCTATGATCTTCCCACCGAAGGGAAGAAGGCCGTGGTCATCGGCCGCTCCAACATCGTCGGCAAGCCCCTGGCCGTGCTGCTCGCCCGCCCCGGACGCTTCGGCAACGCCACGGTGACCCTCTGCCATTCCCGCACCGCGGATCTGGCGAAGGAGTGCCGCGAGGCCGACTTCGTCTTCGCGGCCATAGGCAGGCCCCGCTTTGTGACCGCCGACATGGTCAAGCCCGGCGCCGTGGTTGTTGACGTGGGCATCAACCGCACAGAACAGGGCCTGTGCGGCGACGTGGACTTCGAGGCCGTCAAGGACAAGTGCTCCGCCATCACTCCCGTGCCCGGCGGCGTCGGCCCCATGACCATCGCCATGCTTCTGAAAAACACCCTGCAGTCCTGGCGGCAGAGGCTCGGCCTCTGCTAGCCCTTCAGGCAAAAGGTAGGATAGCCATGTTCCGCAATGCCAAAAACGTCGGCTACGTCATGATAGGCCAGGGCGCCATCGCCCAGCTGGAGGACGTCCTCAAGCCCCGCCGCGAGGCCGGCGGCCCCGCCGTCTGGTTCTTCGACCACTTCTTCAAGACCGGCTCCCTCGCAGGGCGCCTGCCCATCGAGGACCAGGACGTCGTGGTCTATGTGGACACCGCCGAGGAACCCACCACGGACGGCATCGATGCCTACAAGGCCGAAATTGCCGCCCGCATCGGCAGCTCCAGTCCCTGCGCCCTGCTCGCCTTCGGCGGCGGCGCCACCATGGACACCTGCAAGTGCGTCGGCAACCTGCTGACCAACCCGGGGCGCGCCGAAGACTACCAGGGCTGGGACCTGGTCAAGCATCCCGCTCCCTACAAGATAGGCTGCCCCACCCTCTCCGGCACGGGATCCGAATCTTCCAGAACCGGCGTGCTCTGCAACGTGGCCAAGAATCTCAAGCTGGGCATGAACAGCGACTACACCATGTTCGACCAGCTCATCCTGGATCCGGATCTCTCCGAGACCGTGCCCCGCAACCAGTTCTTCTACACGGGCGTCGACACCTACATGCACTGCTTCGAGAGCCTTGCCGGCTCCTACCGCAACGTGGTGGTGGACGCGCTTGCCGAGAAGGCCATCGACCTCTCCCGCCAGATTTTCGGCTCCGGCGACATGATGCTGCCCGAAAACCGCGAGAAGCTCATGATCGCCTCCTACCTCGGTGGCATGGCTGCCGGCTTCGTGGGCGTGGTGCACCCCATCAGCGCAGGCCTCTCCATGGTGCTCGGCATGCACCACGGCATCGCCAACTGCTACGCCCTCTCCGCCCTCGCCGACATCTACCCCGAGCAGCACGCCGAGGTCGCGGAGTGGATGGCCAGGCAGGGCATCGACCTGCCCAAGGGCATCTGCAGGAATCTCACCGACGAGCAGTTCCAGCAGCTCTACGGCGCCAGCATCGTGCACGAGAAGCCCCTCGCCAAGGCCCTTGGACCCGACTTCAAGCAGATTCTGACCCTCGAGAAGGTCACCGCCATCTACAAGTCCATGTAGCGCGCATGCCGGAGGCGGGCCCGTCCCGCCTCCGGCCGTCCTGCCCGCACCTTTTTCCAGCACTCTTGCTCCCAGCAATCCCTTTGGAGGCGGCCCGGGGCCAGGCGCCCGGCCGAATCACCGATGCAGCTCAGAATCAATTTCAGCGGCCGTTCCATACGCTACACGGAAGAGGAAATCGCCGTCGTGGCAGAAGCCATGCGCAACGCCGAACCCCTGACCCAGGGGCGCCACCTGGCCGAGTTCGAGTCGGCCTTTGCACGCTACCAGGGCGTCGAGCAGGGCAGCTGCTTTGCCGTCATGAACGGCGTCTCCGCGCTGGAGCTCACCGCCCAGCTCTGCCGCTTCAAGCCGGGCGACGAGGTCGTCATCCCCTCCCACACCTTCACGGCCTCCGCCTATCCCTACGTCAAGAAGGGCGCGACCCTGAAATGGTGCGACGTCGATCTGCACACCCACGTCGCCACGGCGGAAACCATAGCCCGCGCCATGACGCCGAAGACCCGCGCCGTGGTCGTCGTGCACCTCTACGGCTACGTGGCCGACATGCCGGCCATCGCCAGGCTGTGCCGGGAGCGGGGCGTTGTGCTCATCGAGGACACCGCCCAGGCCATAGGCGCCGAGATAGACGGCCAGAAGGCCGGCACGTTCGGCGACATGGCCATCTTCTCCTTCCACTCCCACAAGAACCTCACCACCCTGGGCGAGGGCGGCATGGTCTGGATACGGGACAGGAAGCTCTGGCCCCTGCTCCCCATGCTGCGCCACAACGGCCACTGCGCCTATGGCTATGACCGTCCCGACTACTGGAAGCCGGCCATGGGCAACGTGGACATGCCCATGCTCGACGGCGAGATGCTCCAGCCGAAC
>Ga0310694_10002030_pt1 | contig 21545 bp, 23 predicted proteins | sample 174DNAGHGhighgp2_FD_203884 | JGI IMG/M metagenome (GOLD analysis project Ga0310694, IMG submission 203884) | Sheep rumen microbial communities from Palmerston North, Manawatu-Wanganui, New Zealand - 1742 DNA GHGhigh gp2 (v2) (version 2) | ecosystem: Host-associated > Mammals > Digestive system... | reverse complement strand
GAAAACGGGCGCCATCAGTAAGGAGGATCTGCCCGGCAAGGTCAGGAGGCTGCTGAAATGGGTGAAATAACGGTGGTATCGCTGGGCCCCGGCAGCCGGGAGCTGCTGACGCTGGGGGCCGTGGACACGATGAAAAAAGCGCCGCGATTGATCCTGCGCACCCAAATGTGCGACGCGGCGGATTATCTGCGGGAAATCGGGTTATCCTTTGATACGCTGGACCATCTGCATGAGGAGAGCTTCGATTTTGACGATTTGATCCAGCGCTCCGCCAGGGCGGTGCTGGACGCGGCCAAGGATGGAAACGTGTGCTACGCGGTGCTGGACGCGGCGGCGGATCAAACGGTGAAGCGGCTGCGGGAGCAGGCGCAGGCGACCGTGCTGCCGGGGGTACCCCTGGCCGCGCCGTGCCTGGCTGCGGCCCCCTTTCAGGACAAGATCGAAATCCAGACCGCCAGCAGCCTGTCCGTTACCGGCACGCAAAACGCGCTGCTGATCCTGGAATGCGATTCCCGCATCCTGACGGGCCAGTGCAAGCTGGAATTGCTGCGGTGGTACGATCCCGACCAGCCTGCGCTGTTCTTTCCGCCGCAAAAGGAAGCGGTGCGGCGGTGGGTGCGATTGCCCCTGTGCGAAATCGACCGGCAGCGGGATTACGACCACACCTGCGCGGTGCTGCTTCCGCCGCTGGCGCTTAGGGAACGCAAACGGTTCGATTTTTACGACCTGGTGCGGGTGATGGCCATTCTGCGGGGAGAGGACGGCTGCCCCTGGGATCGGGAGCAGACCCACGAATCCCTGCGCAAGTACCTGATCGAGGAGGCCTACGAGGCTGCCGCCGCCATCGACGAGCAGGATTGGGACCATGTGGCGGAGGAACTGGGCGACGTGCTCTTGCAGGTGGTATTCCACGCCCGGGTGGGCGAGGACACCGGCACCATGGAGCTTTCCGACATCACCAGCCATATCTGCAGCAAGATGATGGACCGGCACCGGCACATCTTCGGCTCCGACCACTGCGAAACGGCGGAGGACGTGACCGCCAACTGGGAAAAGATCAAGCGGCAGGAAAGGGGCCTCACCACCCAGGGCCAGGTGATGCAAAACGTACCCAAGGGATTGCCTGCGCTGCTGCGGGCCTGCAAGGTGCAAAAGAAAGCCCATGAGGTTGGCTTTGACTGGAGCGGCGTCCGGGAAGCGCTGAACAAGGTGCGGGAGGAAGCGGACGAGGCGCTTTCCAGCCTGGATCAGGGCGGGGAAACGCTGGAGGAAGAAATCGGCGATCTGCTCTTTGCCTGCGTAAGCGCGGCGCGCCTTGGGGATATCGACAGCGACGAAGCCCTTTCCAAAGCGACGGAAAAGTTCATTTCCCGCTTTTGCCGGATGGAAAATGCGATTTTACAGGCCGGAAAATGCTGGGAGGGCTTGACATTATCGGAAATGGATGTATACTGGAAGGGTAGCAAACAACGCCCGCAGGGGTGACCTGAGGGCTTGTGACACACAATGTAATGGAGGGTATCTCAAATGAACAAGTCTGAATTGATCGCGGCCCTGGCTGCGAAAGCCGAACTGTCCAAGAAGGACGCCGAAAAAGCGCTGAGCGCTTTTGTGGATGTTGTGACCGACGCGCTCAAGAACGGCGACAAGGTGCAGCTGGTTGGCTTCGGCACCTTTGAAAGCAAAGTCCGCCCCGCCCGCACCGCCCGCAATCCCCGCACCGGCGAAGAAATCAAGATCGAAGAAAGCAAGACCGCTTCCTTCAAGGTGGGCAAGGCCCTCAAGGACAGCATCAAGTAAGCTTTTACACCATAGCAAGCCGTGCCCGCAAGGCGCGGCTTTCATTTTTCGGGAGGAAACAGCATGCGCCTGGATAAATACTTGAAGGTATCCCGCATCATCAAGCGCCGCACCGTGGCCAAGGAGGCCTGCGACGGCGGACGGGTCAGCCTGAACGGCAAGGTATGCAAGGCCGGGGCCGAGGTAAAGGCCGGGGACATTATGGAGATCCGCTTTGGCAACCGGGTGGGCCGGTATGAGATCACCTCGGTGCAGGAAGTGGTGCGCAAGGAAAACGCCGCCGAAATGTACCGGGTGCTGGAGGAAAGCCCCGAAATCGCGGCGGCGCGGGGAGAATAAAAAACCCGCTTTTCTTTGCGGGAAAAGCGGATCGCGGAGATCGTGCTTTATTTTGATTTATACACGCGGTTGATAGCGCTGCGGACGGTTGGAATACTGACGATCACCAGGCACATCAGGATTTCTATGCCGATGTAGGTGCCGTTGTAAACCAGCGAGTAAAGCGCCGGCGTGTAGGGGGCGTATTTGGCGTAGACCGTCACGCCGCTTAAATAGCTGCCGATCAGGCGGCCGATGCCGCCAAGCAGAATCCCGGCGTGGAGCGCGATCTTATTGGGAAACTTATGCCCCAACGCGGCCAGCGCCAGCAAAGCGAAGGCGATGGGATAGTCCAGCAGCGTGCCGATCAGGTCGGCCACCGCGGGCTGCTTTTGGATCAATTGCAGCAGGCCGTACCCCAGGCCCGCAAGCAAACCGTGGGGCAGCCCATAGGCGTAAGCAAAGAGCATGATCGGCAGCATGCTGCACAGGGTCACGCTCCCGCCCAGGGGCATTGAAAACAGCTTGATGTAGCTCAAAAGAAAGGACAGCGCGATGCTCAGCGCGCCCATGGCCAGCATCTGCGGCGTCCATTTCTTGCCCTTCCTGGCGATGACCAGCAGGATGATTGCCAGCGCGATCAAGGCGCCGACGGCGATCCAGGTAACGGGCGTCAGTTCCCCCAATTTGCCGAACGCGGTTTCAAACCAAGAAGGCTTCGGGGCCGCCTGAATCGCTTCGGCGCCTTCCTCGGCCGCCGTCAGGAGAAATGAGAAGTACATTCCGATCTACCTCCATTTTGATTTCGTTACATCCGTAAAGAAAAACCCACAGGCTTTTTGCCCGTGGGAAACGGTGTGAACGCAGCAGGCGTGCTGCGCGCCGCTTCCCTTCGGTAGGATGATCTACACAGGTTCCAAGGGTGTGTCTCAGCCGCCATTGGCGGCACCCCCAGCGGATGCACGAACATATTATACATCAATCCCCATTTCTGTCAAGGAGTGAATACAATTATGGAACATCATTTTTTTGCCTATATCACCCGCATGAAATTCATCCAGCGCTGGGGCCTGATGCGCAACACCATGGCGGAGAACGATATGGAGCATGCCCTGCAGTGCGCCATGTTTGCCCACGCCATGGCGGTGATGGGCAACGTGCGCTATGGCCGGCATTATGATCCGGAATATGTGATGGCCCTGGCCATGTATCACGACGCCAGCGAGGTAATCACCGGCGATCTGCCCACCCCCGTCAAGCATCACAACCCCATGATTAAGCAGGAATACAACAAGCTGGAGGACATGGCCGCAAAACGCCTGATCTCCATGCTGCCCCAGGATCTGCAATCGTACTATACGCCCCTGATCGCCCACGATGAATCCACCCCCGAGTGGAAGATCGTCAAGGCGGCGGACCGCATCTGCGCCTACATCAAGTGTCTGGAGGAGCGCAAGGCGGGCAACCAGGAATTTGAATCGGCCCGGAAGACGGTGAAAAAATCCATCGACCAGATCGACCTGCCCGAGGTGCAGGATTTCATGAGCGAGTGCGTGCCGGGCTTTTCCATGACGCTGGACGAGATTTCGGAGGAATAAACTGCTGCCGCAAAGACAATGGAGGAAGCGCCCATGACCAGGATGATCCTGACGGATCTGGACCATACCCTGCTTCGCCAGGATGGCAGTGTTTCCGCGTTTACGCTGGAAACGATCGAAAAATGCCGGGCAAAGGGCATTCGGTTTGCCATCGCAACGGCTCGGTATTGGATCGGGGCGGAAACATACATCCGTATGCTGCGGCCCGACTATGAGATCACCACCGACGGCACCTTGATCCATGAAAACGGCCGTTGCGTTTACTCCTGCTCCTTCACTGAAATCGAAACCAACGGGATTATCCGCGGCATTCTTTCTGCCCTGCCCCGGGCGGAAATCACCGTGGCCGCGGGCAAAACCGTATATTGGAACAGCGCCCATATCGCGGAATCCGAAAAGCTGCATAAGGCCGTGTACTGCGACTATGGAGCGGAGATGGCGGTACGGGCCAATAAAATCGTGGCGGAGCTGCCGGAGGAGGGGATCGCCCGCGGCATCGCGGATGCGATGGGCTGCAAACTGCAGGCCTACCGGGGAGAAAACTGGTACGCTTTCCTGCCCAAAGAAGCGGGAAAGCTGGCCGCCATCCGGGCGCTTACCGGCATCAGCGGCATCCCGGCGGAGGCCATCGCGGCGTTTGGCGATGATGACAACGATCTGGAGATGCTCAAAAACTGCGGCCTGGGCGTTGCGGTGGCCAACGCGGTGCCCAGGGTACTGGCCATGGCGGACGCGGTCACCCGCTCCAATGATGAGGACGGCGTCGCCCGGTGGCTGGCGGCGCATTGTCTTATGGAAGGCTGAAGCTGAAACCTGTTGGCAATCCATCGAGCAGATGAACGGAGCCTCCGTTTTGCGAGGGTTCTTCTTTTGGAGGCCTCCGCGGCCTCCAAACCTCTGCGCCAGGGAGCAAGCTCCCTGGACCCATCCCGGCGAACGAAGAGAAACAGTGAACAGACTTGATTGCGCCTGAAACTGAATAGGCTGCAAGCCAGCTCCCGGGCAAAGGAAAAGCAGGTGACCAGACGGAAAAATGAGCAAGCTCATTTTTCGGCTGGCTCACCTGCTTTTTGCGTGCGCTTTGCGCACGCTGAGCCGACGAAGTCGGCCTGCCCGGGAGCGACGTCCTGTCGATGTTTCTCGTTTCATACCGCAGCAGGAGTGGCACAAAAGTGCCTCTTTTGGTTCTTTTCTGGGCTCCAGAAAAGAACGCCCCCGTTGTTTCCCCTCCCGCGGCTGTGACGCAAAGAATTTATGCCAGTTCTTCCAGCGTTTCTTCAGTCCACACGGGGATGCCCTCCGCTTTCAGCAGATGCGCTGTGATCCCATCGCCGGGCACAAGCGTGCCGGCAAAGGAGCCGTCGTACACCCGGCCGCTGCCGCAGGAAGGGCTGCGGGCTTTTAATACGGCACCCTGGCAATGCAAGGCGCGGCAGAGCTTCAGCGCCTCCGCCGCGCCTTTGTAGTAGGCGTCCGTCACGTCCTGCCCCTGCTGATTTACCACCCTCTCTCCCCGGATTTCGGCAGGCGTCCGGGGCGTGGGCAGGCCGCCCAGCTGCTCGGGGCAAACGGGCACCAATTCATGCTTTTTTGCCAAGGCAAGCGCCGCCCGGCAGGGCTTGGCGCCGCCGTCATAGCGGCAGGCACAGCCCAGCAGACAGGCGCTGACCAGCAGCCTCACGCGATTTCCAGGGCGATCTCCATCATCTGGGTGAAGGTCTCCCTGACTTCCTGGGCCGAAAGGCTTTCGCCGGTGAACACGTTGTCGGAAATGGTCAGCAGCGACAGGGCGTTTTTACCGGCCCGGGCGGCGTTGAGGTAGAGGGCGTAGGCCTCCATTTCCACGCACAGTACGCCCAGGTCCTTCAGGATGGCGGCGGGCTTGGGCTCGGAGGCGTCGTAGAAAATATCGGAGGAATAGACGGGGCCCACGGGCATGGTGACGCCCATCTTCCGGGCGGCGGCCACGGCCTTTTCCAGCAGCTCAAAGGAGCAGCAGGGGGCCAGATTGCCCTTGAAGCCGAACTGAGAGCCGAAATTGCTGTTGCTGTAGGCGCTCATGGCGGCCACGATGGAGCGAATCTGCAGCTTGGGGGAGATCATGCCGGCGCTGCCCACGCGGATGATGTTCTGCACGTCGTATTCGTGGTACAGCTCGTAGGAATAGATGCCGATGGAGGGCATGCCCATGCCGCTGGCCATGACGGAAACGGGCTTGCCCTTGTATTCGCCGGTGTAGCCCTGGATGCCGCGCACGTTGTTTACCAGGCGGATGTTTTCCAGGTAGGTTTCGGCGATGAACTTGGCCCGCAGCGGATCGCCGGGCATGAGGACGGTGGGGGCGAAATCGCCCTTGTTGGCGGTGTTGTGCAGGGTAGGCATGGCAGATTCCTCCTTTTGCTTTGTCGATCAGAAAAATTCATCCAGCAGGATATAGTAGCGCAGTTTGTCCCAATCGGGCGCAATGCCCAAAAAATCAAACAGCTTTTCCGGCTTGATGCCGGGGTACACTTTTCCATAGGTTCCGTCTGTATTATGCTTGAGGCTGCGGTAGCACAGGGCCAGATCCCGCCAGCGGTCGGCAATGCCGGCGTCGCCCAGGTCGATGAAGCCGCTGACGCGGCTCCCGTCAAAAAAGATGTTGGGCAGGCAGCAGTCGCCGTGGGAAAAGCATAATTCCAGCGGGGGCTGATTGTCGTTCAGCCAGTGCAGCAGCTTTTCCGGGCTTTCAAAGCCGCCGGGGCCGAAGGTGTCCTTCTCCGTCCGTTCCATGTCCACTTTTCCCGCTTCCAGCCGCTGCGCCGCCTCCTGCAATTCTGCTTTTAGCGTTCTTTCCCGGGGACAATCGGAAATATCCACCCGGTACAGCATGTCCAGCGCTTCCGCCAGCAGCGGCAGCAGGGCGTCGGGCCGGGATAAATAATCCGGGTCGCAGGCCATCACGCCGGGGGCGCGGCTCATCAGCAGGTAATCGTGGCTTTCGTCCTGCTGGTAGGCCAGCACCCGGGGCACGGGCAGCCGCCCGTCCAGCCAGCGGGTGATTTGGGCGGTAGCGGCGTTTTTCGTTGGGCTCCCGCCGATTTTCAGCACCGCGCCGGGAAACATCAGCACCCGATCGCCGGACATGCCGGTGCGGTTTTCCGTAAAGGGCTGCCCTGCGGTCAGGCGGGCGATTTCGGAAGGAAACACGTCGTTCATGCTATTTTTCTCCTGTGGAGCCGATGCCGCCCCGGTCCGGCGCGGAAAGGAAAGATACCGTTTCCATTTCCACCTCCGGCATTTTTTTCACGATGCGGAACTGGCAGATGCGGTCGCCCTTGTGGATCACCGTGTCCCGCATGGCCAAGGCGGGGAAGTACCAAATGTCCCCGTCGCCGCAGTAGCTTTCGTCAATGACGCCCAGGGAATTGGCCTGCAGAACGCCCCACTTTTTGAAGGTGGAGGACCGGGGAACGATGTGGGCCTCGTATCCTTCGGGCAATCGCATGGATACCCCCAGGGAAATCAGCCGGAATTCCCCGGCCTGCATTTTTGTTTCTTCGGCGGCGCGCAAATCGATCCAATCGCCCTGGGGCAGCTTTTTCAGGGGCGGCACGTCGCCGTGGTATCGAACGAAAATCTTCATCATGGCTGCGCCTGCAAAAGCGCCGCCCGGGGCTGCTCGCTCAAATCGCCCTTGGTCACCCGCAAAAGGGGCATGGGAGAGAGGCTTTCGGACCCAAGCAAATGCAAAAATGGTTTTTCGTCGGTGATGGGCCAGGAGGCGTTGGCCTGGGTTTTGTAATGCATGGGCAGGATGATCCGAGGCTGGAGCCGCTGGCAAATTGCAAAGGCTTGCCGGGCGTCGATGGTGTAAAAGCCGCCCACGGGGATCATCAGCACGTCCACTTGGCCCAGGGCTTTGATCTGATCTTCGGTGAGCGCGCAGCCCTGGTCACCCAGATGCACCAGGGTCAGCCCTTCCATTTCGATCTTCATCAGCAGGTTGCTTCCCCGCTTTTTGCCGCCTTCATCGTCGTGAAAGGAGGGAATGGCGGTGACTGTCACCTCCGGCGATACCTTCCACACCCCTTCGCTGTCCACGATGGCCGGCGCGCCCAGGGCCTTTTGCACGAAATTATGGTCGCCGTGGCCGTGAGACACGGTGACGGCGTCGCAGGGATACTGCCCCATGGGATAACCCACGTGACCGTCAAAGGGATCGGTGAGCAGCTTGAAGCCGTTTTGCGCCTCCAGATAAAATTCCGAATGTCCGTGGCAGGTGATCAGCATGGATCGACGCCTCCTTCTTCCTCGTTGAGAGCGCACAGGATCATTTTTCCGGCCAGCGACGGCAGCGGCCGCTTTTCCCGCTGGCACAGGGCGCAGTATGCGCCTATATCGGCAAAAACAAAGGGGTCCTTTTCATCCAGCCGCTTCATCCACTGCATCAGCTCCCGGACAGGCTGGCCGCTTTCCGGCGCGCCTTGGGATAAAAGCCGCCGGGCCAGGGAATGGGCGTAAAGCGTATCGTCCCTTGGCGCGCTGCGGGGGCAGGGGAGAGAGGATAAAAGCAAAAACAGCGTGTCGCTTTGCGGGGTGATATGGGCCAATCCGGCCTCCGCAAAAACAGAAAATCCCGCCCGCTCAATGCTTCGGGTCACGTCCTCCGCGCCCGGAAAGCGGGGATAGTCGCTGACAAAAAGGTATTCACTGCTTTGATCCCGGCGCAGAAATCCCCTGGGGATCAAGGGCCGCAGAACGCGCCGAAAAGGAAAAAGCGGGCTCACGCCTTGCCGCCCGAGGGACAGAATTTGATGCGCAGCTCGTGCATGGCGGCAAACTGGCCCTGCAAATCCAGCTGATAGGTCAGGTTCACTTCGCCGTTGGCCTGATCGTCCACCTTATAGCGCACGTGGGTGGGATACACGCCCATGTCCAGCGCGCCGTAGGGGGTGCGGTAGCTGCCCTCAAAGCGACGGCCCTGCTGAAACACCATGCTGGTGGAAAAGGGGCCCATCCGCTGCATGGTCACGACGCCCTTTCCCAGGGTCAGCGTCACGTCGTGGGCGTCGTTGTCGGGCTGGGTTTCGGTATAGTCGATGCGCCAATCCTCCGGCGCGCCGGTCAGCGTGCCGGTGGTCAAAAGGCGCACGGATTCCGGCTGCTCGTCGTCTTCCTTCGTCCAGCCGGTGATGGATACCAGCACTTGCTGCTTTTTCATGCCGCCGCCTCCTTTGTCTGTGGCAACAGTATACCAGAGATTGGACAAACCTGCAATAAAAAAAGCGAAGCAGCCGGGGCCGCTTCGCTGGAGCCTGGGATTATTTGCCGCTCATCTGGCGTTCCTGCTGTTCGATCATGCGCTTGAACATGTGGCCCGTACGACGCGCGGGCGGGATCAGCTCTCTTTTTTCCGGGCCGCCGGCAAACAGATACACCTCCAGCAGGAGCGAGCCGTCCTTTTGCGGCGCGGCCTGGATTTTGTCGATGTAGCGGTCCACAAATTCCTTGGTGATGACGCCCCCGGCGGCGTCCTGCCGGGCGAGGGAGAGGGTTTTCCGGATGCGTTCCAGCTTGTCTTTGCCGGCGCTGCCGGCGTTCAGCTGCCGTTTCATCTGTTCAAGCTGCTCTTTCGCCCGGTCGATTTCCCCGTTGCATTCATCGGAGAGCTTTTTGAAATCCAGGTCGCCGATCATACCGTCCGCGGCCAATTGCAGCAGCTTTCGCTTCTTTTTTTCAGCGTTGCCGATAACCGCTTGGGCTTTCCCGATCTGATCCGGCAACTCCATGCGGTCCGCGGCCCGGTTATACAGACGGATGTACTCTTCGATCAGGGCGTCGGTGTCAAGCCGGGCATCCTGAAAAACGGACAAAAGCAGCGGCTTTATCTCCGATTCGTAGATGGGGAAGGAAGCGCAGGTATCGGCGCCGCGCTTGATTTTCCCGCTGCACACCCATTTGGAATCGTTGGGGCCGTGCGTTTTTTTGGATTCCCTGCGATAATACGGCTCGCCGCAGCAGGCGCAGAACAGCTTGCCCGTCAGCAGATTGGGATGGTTGCACACGCCCCGGCGGTTTTTCACATCCTCGCTCCTGCGGCTGAGCACTTCGTTGGCCCTGTCCCACAATTCCTCCGGCACGATGGCGGGCACGATCCGGCCCGTTTCATCCCGGAACATCACCCATTCTTCCGGCGGCAGGAACTTTTGCTTCTTGGTGAACATGTCCACCACCTTCACCTTGTTGCCCACATAGTAGCCTTTGTATTTGGGATTGGCGATCATGTTGCTCATGGTGCCGTGAGCGATGGGACGGCCGTGCAGGTTGCGGTAGCCCCTGTCCCAGAAAATGCCCTCGATCTGCTTCATGCTGTACTGATCGGTGGCGTAGAGCTCAAACAATTCCCGCACCATGGGCGCTTCCTGTTCGTCGATGACCAGGCGCTTGTTTTCCTTTTTATAGCCGAAAATGCGGCCGTTGCCCAGCACCACGCTGGATTTGATGGCCTGCTGATGTCCGAACCGTACCCGGCTGGACAGCTTGCGCAGTTCATCCTGGGCGATGCCGGACATGATGGTGAGGCGCAGCTCCGCATCCTCGTCCAGGGTGTTGATATTGTCGTTTTGAAAATATACCGCCACGCCGGCGGAGAGCAATTCCCGGGTATAGCGGATGGAATCCAGGGTGTTGCGGGCGAAGCGGGTGATTTCCTTGGTGACGATCAGATCAAAGGCCCCGTTTTTTCCGTCCTCCACCATGCGGTTGAAGTTTTCCCGCTTCCTGGTGGATATGCCGGAAAGCCCTTCGTCCACATACCCAGGCACATAGACCCAGACGCTGTTCCTGCGTATCAGCTCTTCGTAGTACTTCACCTGGTTTTCCAGGGAATTGAGCTGCTCGTCCCTGTCGGTGGACACCCGGGCGTAAAAGGTCACCCTGAGGGGCAGGTCGTAAATCGTTTTGCTGCGCATTTCCCTGCGCGCAGAAAAAATATCCATGCCGTTTCCTCCGTCATTGCGTTTTCGCTGCCTGTATTATAGCATTGGAAACGAACGAAAACAATTGATCCCGGATATTGGTAGCGCTGGCAGACATGGGCAAATGAAAAAGGCCGCCTCACGGCTCCGGGCTGCCGCGGCGGCTGATTTCCCGGGAAAGGCATCTGTGCTCGGCCTCTGTGATCAGGCCCTGATTCAGCAGCACCCGGTTGAAGTACATCAGATACGCCTGCTCGATGGCCTGCCGCCTTTCCTGCTCCGCGCTGTTTTTTCTTTCCCCGTTCATGCCTATCTCCATTGCTTTTTCCATAGTTTTCCGCTGGCGGCGCGGAATTATGCGGCGTTCGGATGGGAGTTTTTTTCGCGTTTGGCCCGGGATCGGTCAATTCCTCTCTTGCTCCGGGAAAACACTTATGCTATAATGAAAAACAGGTTGACACGTATGTTTCCGGCGCGACAGCGCCGCGGCGCTTTTCGAAAGCGCGGGCGGTTCTTCGGCGCCGGGCAGCCGGATCGGATAAAAAGGAGCGTGGAATTGATGGAAAAAATTAAGAGAATCGGTGTTTTGACCAGCGGCGGCGACGCGCCGGGCATGAATGCCGCAGTCCGCGCCGTGGCGCGCACCGCATTGGCCAACGGGATCGAGTGCATCGGCATCCGCCGCGGCTGGCAGGGCCTGATCAACTGCGATTTCATTCAGCTCACCCGCGCCAGCGTGGGCCATTTGCTTTCCCGGGGCGGCACCGTTCTGTATACCGCCAGGAGCGAGGAATTCAAGACGGAGGCGGGCCGGCAAAAGGCCGTCAACACCTGCAAAATGCTGGGCCTGGACGGCATCGTGGCCATCGGCGGCGACGGTACCTTCCGCGGCGCGCTGGAATTGTCCCGCATGGGCGTGCCGGTGGTGGGCATCCCCGGTACCATCGACAACGACGTAGGCTGTACCAACTACACCATCGGCTTTGACTCCGCCTGCAACACCGCCATCGAGTGCATCGACAAGCTGCGCGACACCATGCAGTCCCACGAGCGCTGCTCTGTGGTGGAGGTCATGGGCCGCAACGCCGGCTTCCTGGCCCTGTACGTGGGTACCGCCGTGGGCGCTACCGCCGTGCTGGTGCCGGAGCATGTGGAAAGCTTTGAAGAAAACGTGATCGAGCGCATCCGCGGCGCCAAGCTGGCGGGCTACACCCACTTCATGGTGGTGGTGGCCGAGGGCGCCGGCAACGCCCATGAAGTGGGCCAGAAAATTCAGGATGCCCTGGGCATCAAGCCCACCATCACCGTTATCGGCCACATTCAGCGCGGCGGCACGCCCACCGGCCGCGACCGTGAGACGGCCACCCGCATGGGCTATCATGCCGTGATGGCGTTCCTGGAGGGCCGCGGCAACCACATCATTGCCACTCAAGAAGGCGGCATCGTGGAAATCCCCATCGAAGAGGCGCTGAAGATGCAAAAGCACCTGCAGATGGACCGCTACAAGATCATGGAGATCATGCAGTTCGGCGGCCACGAAAACTGACGCAATCAAACAAGCCCGCGGACCGGAAACGCCGATCCGCGGGCTTTTCTATGTTTATTGCAGGCTTTACCCTTTTTTCTTCCCGAACAGCCGGGGGAAGAAACCGCCGCGCTGAGATTCATTGCTTTTTTCCTGTGCGGCTTGCGGCGGAACGGGTGCTTCCTGTTTTTCTTCCGCAGGCGCTTCCTGTTTTTCTTCCGCGGGGGAGTCAGCCGTTTCTTTTGCCAGGAATATGCCGTTGAATGGGCCGGAGGGCATTTGCACAGCCAGCACGATGCTGACCACATGCTGCCCCTGGACGATGCTTTCTATTTGACACGTATTCATATCGCCATTGATTGGCGCTTCTTTTTCGATCATGTACATCACCAGGGCATCGGGAGCGATTTTTATGCCGCTGCGGTCTACTACATGCACCACGTCGCCTTTGCGGATGCTGCCGCGGGTCACGGTGCCGGAGAAACTGACGCGTCCTACATCCAGCCGCGTTGCGCCGTCTGCCTCAAACAAGGCATCCATCCGATCCATAGGAAACTGCGGCGCCGGCGCCGGGGCAGATGCTTTTACCGTTCGTGCGCATTTCTTTATCTCAGTCCAGGGAAACAAGGACTGCAGCGTGGGCAGGAGAGCGCCCAGGGGATCGCCGCTTTCTTCTTCCGTTTCGTATTCGCATAGCACGAGCAGCTTTTGCCCCGACAGACCGGACCCGATGCTGTGCAGGATCGCCGCAAGGCCGATGAAGATGCAATGGGGGAAATGATCGGCATGCCGGATCACGCATCTTTCGCCGAACCGACCGTTGATTAAAGCGGACGATGCTTCGGTCATCTGCCTGCCCAGATCGCAGATCATGGTGAATCTTTCATCCGGCGAAAGCGACGCCGCCACGATGGAAGCCGACTGACCGTTGGCAGTGATCCGGTGTCCGTTCCTCCTGATGTCGTCAAAGGCGCCCATGTGGATTTTGAACAGAGCCTGGGAAGCTTCCGGGTTTTCATCCTTCATCTGTTCGCACAGTTGGTTCCAGCTTTCCCTGACATTCATGCCGCTGCCTCCTTTTTCCGTGTCAAATCCGGGCCATGGTGTGATTGCTGTAGGCGTCCTCGCCGGTCACTTCGCGGATCACGTCGATCCCCTCCGGGAAAATGATTTCCTGGTCTTCGCTGCGCAGCTCGATTTCCATGATGGCCTGATCCTTCCAGCCGGGATACAGGTCGATTTCATAATACAGCCCGTTTTCCGACAGGCAGTACCGTTCCTTCCGGATGGGCCGGCAGGCGGGGTCCGCCTCCATGAGCAGGGCCAGGTATTCTTCCTGGCTCAGCCTTTCCTCGATTTCGATCCGCTTGCGGTCGCTTACTTTTTTCTTCCTGGTCATGAAATAAATGTAGCTGCCGTTTTTGCCCCGCTGGCGGATGCGTCTCTCCTCCTGGGGATCGTCGCTTTTCAGGTAGGTCTGGATGATGTCCACCTTTTCGCACCCGTTCCGTTTTTCCAGCGCCCGGGGGCTGGGCCGTGCGATCAGGAATTTCCGCTCGATCTCCATGGGGGAGGGTTCGCCCAGGAAGGCGGTTATTTCCCTGATGAGCCGCATCATTTTTTCGTTGAAATCGGTAGAGTTGTCAATGACCCGCAGATGGGGATGCCCCGCCCAGGCGGCGATCAGCTTATCGTCCAGCGCCCGGGCTTCCTCCACTGTTTCGGTCCGCGCCTGGTTATTGGCCAGCGTGTAGTATTTTTCCGCGCCCTTGGCGGCGGTGACCAGATGAAACACGGCGTCGTAATTGTCCCGCAGGGCCACCCGGTCAGTGTTCAGCTGCTGAAGCACCCAGCCGAAATCCTGCTCGGTCATATAGGCGCAGTTGTCCATGGCTGCCCGGTCGCACACCACCAGGATCTTGTCCGCCTTCATGGTCTGGGCAATGTCCATAAAGGCCTGCTCCTTGGCCTTCTGCAGTTGGAGCAGGTGCCATTGAAAGTGGCGGTTGGAGGTATTCAGCCAGGGAGCCGCCCCGCCGGAAATGAGCTGGGTGGCCGTTTCATCCACAAACAGTACAGCGTAGCCGATTTTGGAGAAGGCGTTCTGGATCCAGCTCATGGCCGTGGTTTTGCCGGCGCAGGGGCCGCCGGTAACCACGATCCGGGTGATCTTTTTGCCAAGCGCCGCTTCCTGCAGCAGCTCGTCCACGGAAACGCTCAGCGTATCCGCTAACTTATGAACAAGGTCCAGCCCCGGCTTGGCTTTCCCGTTTTCCCACTTGGAAATTGCTTTGTTGCTGACCCCGATCATCCCGCCCAGCTTGGCCTGGGACAGCCCGGCCCGGGTACGAAGCCCATACAGCCGGTTGCCGAATGTGAAATCCGCCATTCTTCCCACCTCCAGGGATAGTATATACGCAGGGCCGTTTTGCTGCAAGGGCAAAAGGTCGCTTCCAGGTAGAATGTTTCTTTCTTGATGCATTTTTCGTTTGCAGCTGATATTTTAGCATAATCCGACGCGTTCGGCAACGGTTTTTTGCGCCTGCACCAAAACGCGCACAAAAAACGAGGCCGGAAAGGCCTCGTTTCTGCCGCGGAGCTGATTGGAAAAACCGGCTCAGCGGATGGTGTAAACGAACTGGTGATCGTCCAGGGTGATGATCATTTTCACGGTCATGTCGGTGGTAAACACGGCGTTGGGCAGCTTGCAGCCGAAGAGGAAATGGCCGTTCATGAAGGGCGTGATGGCAAACTGATCGTCCTCATGAATGGAATAGTATATGTTCTGCTCATTTTTATGGGGATCCCAGAAGAAATTCTCTTCGTTGTCGTAATTCCTCTGCCGGGCGAAGCCCTCGAAGGAAACGCCGCTGTCGCCAACGACCACCGTCACCGTGGCGTTCTTGAGATAGTCCCTGGTTTCGGCGGTATCATTCAGGATGTTCACGTACAAAAGCGCGTAATCCGTTTCCTCGCCGGAATATTTCAGGGCATCTGAATCGAAGTATCTGGAGCCTTTGGCGTAGGTGCCCCGCACGTCGCACTGTTCATAACCCGTGGGGGTGAAGGTGCCCCAATTCTGGATGGCAATAGACTCTTTGAATTGATCCTTGGTGAAGGCGTACGCTTCTTCGGCCACAGCGACCTGGGCGAAAAGAAGCATCACGGCGCACAGAATGAGAATCCAGGACAACGTTTTCTTCATGGCTTGCTCCTCCCAGCGGTTTGCAGCTGTGCAGTGTGCGAATTATTTGGCGTATTCGGTGCTGCGGGTTTCGCGGATCACGTTCACCCGGATCTGCCCCGGATACTCCATTTCCTTTTCAATGCGCTTGGCGATTTCCTTGGCCAGCACCTTGGTGCCTTCGTCGGTCACATCCTCGGGCTTGACCATGATGCGCACCTCGCGGCCGGACTGGATGGCGAAGCACTTATCCACGCCGGCGAAGGAATTGGCGATTTCTTCCAGCTTAGTGAGGCGCTTGATGTAATTCTCCAGGCTTTCGCGGCGTGCGCCGGGGCGGGCGGCGCTGATGGCGTCGGCTGCCTGCACCAGCACGGCTTCCACCGTCTGGGGCTCCACGTCATTGTGATGCGCCAGGATGGCGTGGATCACGTCGGGGCTCTCGTTGTACTTGCGGGCCAGTTCGCCGCCCAGGGACACGTGGGTGCCCTCCTGTTCGTGGTCCACGGCCTTGCCGATGTCGTGCAGCAGGCCGGCCCGCTTGGCCAGGGCCACGTCGGCGCCCAGCTCGGCGGCCATCAGGCCCGCCAGGTGGCTGACCTCGATGGAGTGCTTGAGCACGTTCTGGCCGTAGCTGGTGCGGAACTTCATGCGGCCCAGCAGCTTGACCAGTTCGGGGTGGATGCCGTGCTGGCCGGTTTCAAACACGGCCTGCTCGCCGGCCTCGCGGATCTGATTGTCCACTTCCTTCTTGGCCTTTTCCACGCATTCCTCGATGCGGGCGGGATGGATGCGGCCGTCCATAATCAGCTTTTCGATGGCCAGGCGGGCGATCTCACGCCGCACCGGATCGAAGGCGGATACGATCACGGCTTCGGGGGTATCGTCGATAATCAGGTCCACGCCGGTGGCGGTTTCCAGGGCGCGGATGTTGCGGCCTTCGCGGCCGATGATGCGGCCCTTCATATCGTCGTTGGGCAGGTTGATGACCGATACCGTGCTTTCCGCCACATGATCGGCGGCGCACTTCTGAATGGCCAGGGCAATGATGTTGCGGGCTTTCTTTTCGCCCTCTTCCTTGGCGCGGCTTTCGATCTCGCGCACGGTGGCGGCGGCGTCATGGAAGGCTTCCTTCTGCACCCGGTCGATGACCATCTGCCGGGCCTCGTCCTGGGTCAGGGTGGCGATGCGCTCCAATTCGTCCAGTTGCTTTTGCTTGACGGCTTCGGCCTCGTCTTCGAGCTTTTGCACGTCGGCGTATTTTTGCTCCAGGCTTTCTTCTCGGGCGGAAATAGCATCCTTACGCTTATCCAATTGCGATTCGCGCTTGTCCAGGGTTTCTTCGCGCTGCTCCATGCGGCGCTCGCTGCGCTGCAATTCGGTGCGGCGGGCGCGGCTTTCCTTATCCAGCTCGGTTTTCAGGTGCAGGATTTCTTCCTTGGCGGCCAGGATCATTTCTTTTTTGTTGTCCTCGGCCTTCCGGGTGGCGTCGTCCAGCAGCTTCTTGGCGTATTCTTCCGTACGCCCGATCTTTTTTTCGGTCACGCTTTGACGATAGCGGTATCCGATCAACGCGCCAATGGCCAGCGCCGCCAGCGCGATCAGTACGGTCCAAATCGGGTTCATGGTTCTCTCCTTTCTCTTTTCAAATCTCAATATCTTTTTTCGGATTGGCAAAAGCCGCACGGAAAAAAGCCGTTTTCCGCACGGCAAAGCTGTATTCGGGCTGTCGCGTGCCGCCAGCACGCAAGCATTTTCAACTGTTACACACAAAAGCGCAGGCCGCAGCACAGCGGCGGCGCAGTATGGCAAAGCGGCAAACGCCTGCAAAAAAATTAGAGGCAACAAGGATCTATCCGAAAACAGCTTCCCCTTTTCCGGCGAGGAAAAAGGATTACAGCCGATCAAGTATATTTTACAGGACGATGAACGGTCTGTCAAGGGATACGCGGGCTGTTTTTGGCCGGTTTGTCAAAATAATTTCCCATATATTTGTCATATTATGGAAAGGATGGGCGCGCTCTTTCTTGATCGGCCGGAAAGAATGTGATATACTGTGCGGGAAACCATGGCGGGGAGGGAAACGCACTGAAACGGGCAATCCTCTTTTTGCTGGCGCTGCTGCTTGCGGCGCCGGGACAGGCGCTGTGCCAGGAAAGCCGGGACGAAGCCTGGGAAATGATCCTCGCGTCCCTGGGCTCGGACGAGCCGGAGCCCGTGCCGGAAAACTGGCTGCTTCCGCCGGCGGAGCGCGGATTAAGGGCCAATCCGGAGCTGGACGCGCGGATCATGAACGTGCTGCTCATGAGCACCGACGCAGGGGACCTGCGCCGCAACCGGGGCCGCACCGACGTGATGGCGCTGTGCAGCGTGAATCTGGACAGCGGCGGCGCGGCAATCGTCATTCTGCCGGAAACGCGTTTGATGCAGGTCGGCGGTCTGCCGGGGGAGATCAGGCTCAAATACGTGAATTGCTTTGGCGGCCCTTTGTGGGTGGCTCAAACGCTGAACGAATGGCTGCATCTGAACGTGAGGCGCTACTGCGCGGTGAATGAGGAGGCGCTGATCCGGGCCGTGGACGTGATGGGCGGCGCAGCGCTGCTGCTCAACGAAACGGAAGCGGAGGCGCTGGGGCTTTCGCCGGGGGAAAACACCCTGACGGGAGAACAGGCGCTGCGCTTTGTCAGGCTTCGCCGCGCCTCAAATGCGTGGGAGCGGCCCAGGCAGCTGATTATGGCGCTGTTTGGCTCTGCGCAGCGCAAGGGCCTGGAGCAGACCGGGGCCATGATAGATCAGCTTTTGCCCCTGATCGACACCAATTTGACTAGCAGCGACGTGATGAATCTGCTCCTTGCGCTGTTGGGAAATGCGCAAAGCCCGGCCCTGCGGACGCTTTTGCTGCCCCAGGATACGCCCGACGGCGCGGCCTGGTGCCTTGAAGCGCTGTACGGGGAATGATCTTTTGTTTTTTTATTGTTGCTTTTATATTGTCCTTTCCGCCCGGAGCGCTTGCGCCGGGCGTTTCCTTTCGCATATAATGGCCCTGCGCCTGAAAATGGCCAGATCATGAGATACAGAAGGTTGACGCCATGCCGAATTTTTCATTGCCCGATTCCGTGTTTGAGGAGGCGGCCCGCCGCTGGCCCACGCCCTTTTACCTGTACGACGAAAAAGGCATCCGGGAGAATGCCCGGGCGCTGAACGCGGCGTTTTCCTGGGCCCCCGGCTTTCAGGAGTATTTCGCCGTGAAGGCGCTGCCCAATCCCCGCATCCTGCAAGTGCTCAAGGAAGAGGGCTGCGGCGTGGATTGCTCCAGCGAATGCGAATTGCTTTTGGCGGAAATGGTGGGCTTGCAGGGCGAGGATATCATGTTCAGCGCCAACGCCATGCCGCCGGAGGAATTCGCTCACGCCAGAAAACTGAACGCCATCGTGAACCTGGATGACTTAAGCGATATTGATATCCTTCGGGACAACGGCGGCATTCCGGAGGAAATCTGCGTGCGCTTTAATCCCGGCGGAGAATTCACCCTGGGCAACGCCATCATGGGCGCGCCGGGGGAATCCAAGTACGGCTGGACCCGGGCGCAGCTGAGCCTGGGTCTGCCCCGGCTCAAAGCCCTGGGCGCGAAGAAATTCGGCCTGCACGCCTTCCTGGCCAGCAACACCACCGACAATTCCTATTATCCCAAGCTGGCGGGATTGCTGTTTGATCTGGGCAAGGAATTGCAGGCGGAAACAGGGCTGGAGCTGTCCTTCGTCAACCTGTCCGGCGGCGTGGGCATTCCCTACCGGCCGGAGGCTCCAAAGGCGGACCTTACGCAGATCGGCCAGGGCGTCCGGCGGGAATATGAGCGGGTGTTCGGGGACCCCGCCAAGGGGAAAGTGCGCATCAAGACGGAATTGGGCCGGTTCATGACCGGGCCCTCCGGCTGGCTGGTCACCCATGTGACCCACGAAAAGAGAATCTACCGGGACTACCTGGGGGTGGACGCCTGCGCCGCCAACCTGATGCGCCCGGCCATGTACGGGGCGTATCATCACATCCACCTGTGCGGCAAGCGCGATCTGCCATCTGACCGGGTGTACGACGTGACCGGGTGCCTGTGCGAAAACAACGACAAATTCGCCATCCAGCGGCCCCTGCCGGAAGCGAAGATCGGCGATCTGATGGTGATCCACGACGCCGGGGCCCACGGCTTTTCCATGGGCTATCAGTACAACGGCCGCCTGCGCAGCGCCGAAATCCTTTACCGGCAGGACGGCACGTACCAGCTGATCCGCCGCGCCGAAACGCCGGAGGATTATTTCGCCACGCTTTTGTAAAGCGCTTTGATTGGGAAGCGATCGTCTTCCCGGGTTTTGGTTTTCAGGCGCCGCGCCAATCTTTACAATTCGTTCATAAACCTTGCAATTTTGCCGGAAACGGGGTACAATGTTGCTGATACCAAGGAAACCGCGAAGGGGGACATGCCGCATGGAACAGAGTTACGTGTTTATGACGGACAGCGACAGCGATCTGCTGTATTCCATTGCCGACGAAAAAAATATACCGGTGGTCAAAATGCCCTACACCCTGGAGGGCAAGGAATACCTGGACGATAACGGCCGCGCCGGCATCGAGCAGGAGTTTTTCCGCAAGATGCGGGAAGGGGCCAGCCCGGCCACTTCGCTTTTGCCTACGGAAGCCTATCTGGAGTACTTCGAGCCCGTTCTCAAGGAAAAGGACCTGCTCTTCATTGCCTTCTCTTCCCAGATGAGCTCCACCATCAATAATATTTACGAGGCCCGGGAAATCCTGCTGGGCAAGTATCCCGACAGGAAATTCATCGTGGTGGACACCCTGAGCATTTCCGGCCCGCAAACCCTGCTGATCCTGGGTGCGCACGCGCTCTACGAGCAGGGCAAATCCATGGAGGAAGTGGAGCAGTGGGTGCGGGACAACCGCATGCGGGCCCATGCCTGGCTCACGGTGGGCGATCTGAAATATCTGGCCCGGGGCGGCCGCATTTCCTCCACCAGCGCGCTCTTTGGCTCGGTGCTGGATATCAAGCCCATCATCTGCATGGGCAAGGGCGGAAAGCTGGACCCCGCTGAAAAGGTGCAGGGCCGCAAGAAGGCGCTGCGCACCATCGTGGAGCGCACGGCGGAATATATCGAGCATCCCGAGGAGCAGACCGTCATCATCCTCCAGGGCGACGTGCCCGAGGAAGCGGAGCGCCTCAAGGAAATGCTCAAGGCCCACATTCCCGAAATCAAGGAGATCCGCATCCAGATCATCGGCCCCGTGATCGGCGCCCACTGCGGCCCCGGCACCCTGGCCTGCTGCTTCATGGGCAAGGAGCGTACCATTTAATGAAGCAGATCATCATTGATCCCGCTATTCCCCAGTGGAAGGGCAATTTCCATTGCCATACCACCGTCAGCGACGGCCGCCTGCATCCCGATCAGGTGGCCGCTTTGTATGCCCGGGCAGGGTATGATTTTCTGGCCATCACCGACCACCGCAAGGTGGTGGACCCGCAAGCGGTCAAAGCTGATTTGCTGCTGATCCCCGGGGTGGAACTGGATTACGTGGTTTATCGGCGGCACCGCCAGGCCGTGCACATCGTGGGCGTTGGCGTGGGGCTGGATCTGATGCAGACGCCGGGCCTGATGGACGATCCCCAAAGCGGCGTGAATGGCATCAACGCTTCCGGCGGACGGGCCATTTTCGCGCATCCCGCCTGGTCGCTGAACGATCCCGAAGTGATCGAGGACCTGCAGGGCCTCAGCGCCGTGGAAATCTATAACCATATGAGCGACGAGCCCTGGAACGGTCGCCGGGGCGATTCCAGCGAGGTGCTGGACCTGTGCTGCGTGCACGGCGTCTGCCTGCCTTTTGTGGCGGGGGACGACGCCCACCATTACGATGGCGATGAATGCCATTCCGGCCTGATCGCCTGCGCGGAAGAGCTGACGGCGCGGGCCGTGGTGGACGCGCTGGGGAAGGGAAACGTGTACGCCTCCCAGGGCCCCCGCATCCGGGAATTGTCCATCGAGGACGGCGTGGTGACGGTGCGATGCACCAAGGCCGAGCAAATCCTTTTTAATACCAACCGCTTTTACAGCCCGGAGCGTGTTTTCCGCGGCCGCGGCATCACGGAAGCGCAGTATCACCTG
>Ga0310694_10002029_pt1 | contig 21549 bp, 13 predicted proteins | sample 174DNAGHGhighgp2_FD_203884 | JGI IMG/M metagenome (GOLD analysis project Ga0310694, IMG submission 203884) | Sheep rumen microbial communities from Palmerston North, Manawatu-Wanganui, New Zealand - 1742 DNA GHGhigh gp2 (v2) (version 2) | ecosystem: Host-associated > Mammals > Digestive system... | reverse complement strand
GAAGCGGAAGAGCGACGTGCTGATGAACTACCGCCTGGCCTTCCTGGGCGAAACGATGGTAAACTGGTGCCCGAAGCTGGGAACCGTGCTGGCAAACGACGAAGTGGTGGAAGGCGTGAGTGTGCGTGGCGGATACCCCGTGGAGCAGAAAAAAATGCGCCAGTGGTGTCTGCGCGTCAGTGCCTACGCACAGCGCCTGCTCGACGGCCTGGAAACCATACAATGGAGCGAAAGTATAAAAGAGACACAGCGCAACTGGATTGGCCGCAGCGAGGGAACAGAAGTGAAATTCCGCATTGCCGGTTCCGACGAGACATTTACCATTTTCACCACGCGCGCCGACACCATGTTCGGTGTCACCTTCATGGTGCTGGCGCCCGAGAGCGAACTGGTGCAGCAGGTGACGACACCTGAGCAACGTCAGCAGGTGGAGGATTACCTGCGGTACGTGAAAGGCCGCACGGAGCGCGAGCGCCAGATAGACCACCGCGTGACGGGCGTCTTCACGGGAGCCTACGCGATAAACCCATTTACTGGCGAAAAGAACCCCATTTGGGTGAGCGAATACGTGCTTTCGGGATACGGCACAGGTGCCATCATGGCTGTCCCGGCCCACGACAGCCGAGACTACGCCTTCGCGCGACATTTCGGCCTGCCAATTGTGCCCCTCATCGAGGGAGCCGACGTTTCCGAGGAAAGCTACGACGCCAAAGAAGGCATTGTATGCAATAGTCCCGCCGCCGGAAAGACTCCCTACTGCAGCCTGACGCTGAACGGCCTCACGGTGAAAGAAGCCATTGCGGCCACGAAAAAATACGTAGAAGAGAACGGACTGGGCCGCGTGAAGGTGAATTATCGCCTGCGCGACGCCATTTTCAGCCGCCAGCGCTACTGGGGCGAGCCTTTCCCCGTTTATTACAAGAACGGCATCCCCACGTTGATTCCAGAATCGTGTCTGCCGCTCTGCCTGCCGCACGTGGAAAGTTTCCTGCCCACCGAAACAGGTGAGCCGCCATTGGGCAACGCTCAGATTTGGGCGTGGGACGAGCAGAAGAAGCAAGTGGTGGACAAGCAACTTATAGACGAAGAAAATATTTTCCCGCTGGACCTCTACACCATGCCGGGCTTTGCCGGCAGTAGCGCCTACTACTTGCGCTACATGGATCCACACAACGAAACTGCACTTGTCTCAGCCGAAGCCGACAAATACTGGCAGTCGGTTGACCTGTATGTGGGCGGCAGCGAACACGCCACAGGCCATCTTATCTACAGTCGCTTCTGGAACAAATTTCTTTTCGATCTGGGCATAAGTTGCCGCGAAGAGCCGTTCCAGAAACTTGTGAACCAAGGAATGATTCAGGGCCGCAGCAACTTTGTGTACAGAATAAAGGACACAAACACATTTGTCTCACTTGGTTTGAAGGAAAACTACGAGACGACTCCCATACATGTGGACGTCAATATCGTCAAAAACGACGTGCTCGACCTCGAATCCTTCAAGTCGTGGCGACCGGAATACAACACGGCAGAATTCATACTCGAGGACGGAAAATATATTTGTGGCTGGGCCATCGAAAAAATGTCGAAGAGTATGTTCAACGTCGTGAATCCCGACATGATTGTGGAGCGCTACGGCGCCGATACGTTGCGCCTCTACGAAATGTTCCTCGGCCCTGTGGAACAGTCCAAGCCGTGGGACACCAACGGCATCGACGGCTGTCACCGTTTCCTGAAGAAGTTCTGGCAGCTCTTCTGGGACAAAGACGGACAGTTGCAGCTGACGGACGACGAACCGAGCGCCGAAAGCATGAAAACGCTGCATCGCCTCATCAAAAAGGTGACTGCTGACATCGAAACCTTTAATTACAACACCAGCATCAGCGCGTTCATGGTTGCCACCAACGAGTGGACCGCCCAGCACTGCACCAACCGACAGGTCCTTTCGCAGGCGGTGGCCTTGATTTCTCCGTTCGCTCCGCACATAGCCGAGGAACTTTGGGAAGCACTCGGGCACGATACCAGTGTATGCGACGCAGAGTGGCCCAGCTACGACGAGAAGTATTTGGTGGAAAGCAGCGTGCGACTGGGCGTACAATTCAACGGAAAGGTAAAATTCTCTATGGATTTCCCAGCAGATGCCACGCCGGAGCAAATGGTTGCCCAAGTATTGGCGGCCGACGAAGCGCAGCGCTTCCTCCAGGGAATGCAAGTGGTGAAGACCATAGCCGTGCCAAAACGCATCGTGAACATCGTAGTACGACCATAACATTCACCACGAGAGGTGACGACCTGCATCCTCGCCCCTAACACACACGACAGAATGGCTAAGATTCCCAAAATACAACGAGCCCACGTCTGGGAATTTACAAAGGACTTTCTCAGCATCAATCTCGGCATGGCGATTTATGCACTGGGATGGGACGTTTTCTTGCTGCCGTACCACATCACCACAGGCGGCATGGTTGGTATTTTTGCTATCGTGTATTATATCACTGGTTTCCCCATCAGTACGGCCGTGCTGATAGCCAATATTTTTCTTCTCGCGATTTCCGTCAAACCGCTGGGCTGGAATTTTGTTGTAAAGTCGGCGTACGCAGTTTTGGCCCTCTCGACGTTTCTCAGCCTCGGACAGGAGATGATGACCGACGAGACAGGAAAACTGATTCAGATTATGGGTGAGGGACAAGATTCCATGGCCTGCGTCTTGGGCGCCATACTGAACGGCGTGGGAGTGGGCACTGTGCTGCTGGCCGGCGGAAGCACGGGCGGATGGGATATCATAGCCTCGCTGGTAAACAAGTACCGCAACATTTCTCTTGGCCGCGTGATGCTGTATCTGGACTTGCTGGTAATTGCGTCCTGTCTGCCCATCTTTCACGACTGGCGCATGGTGGTATTCGGATATGTAACGCTTGCTATCTACACTTACGTCATTGACCTTCTGATAAACAGTACGCGGCAAGACACGCAGTTCATTATCTTTACGCACAAATATAGGGAGATAAGCGAACGTATCATACACGAAACCTCTCACTCCGTCACGTGCCTGAACGGAGAAGGATACTACAGCCACAAAGACATCAAGGTTCTCATTACGATTGTTCACAAGCGGGAGCAAATAAACATCCTGCGAATGATTCACGAAGTGGACCCGGCAGCGTTTGTATCACAGAGCAGAGTGGAAGGTGTCTACGGCAATGGATTTAATGTTATAAGGACATGAACAAAATAGTGAAGTTTATTTTCGGGGATACCAGCCCGTGGCAAATGACAAAGGACTACGCGCAAATGACGGCGGGACTCTTTGTTTACGCGCTGGGATACTCATGTTTTCTTCTTCCCTACCAGATTATCAGCGGCGGGGTGAGCGGTATTTCAACTCTCGTCTTCTATTCTACGGGCATTCACGCCAACCTTACGTATTTCTTCATAAACTTATTTCTGCTGGTTCTTGCAGCACGCATCATGGGGCGGCGCTATTTTGTACGTACCATCTATGGCATCTTTTTTGCGTCGTTGCTTATCGGCATTTTCCAGAACGCGCTGACCAACGTCACGCCCGAAGGAAAGGAAATACTGACTTGCATTGTCGGCGAACAGAAGTTCATGGCTGTTGTTATCGGCGGTCTGCTGGAGGGTCTCGGCCTTGCCATCGTATTTATGAGCGGCGGCAGCACAGGCGGCACGGATATCATTGCCTCTTGCGTGAATAAATATTGGAATATCTCGCTCGGGCGAATGCTTCTCTTCCTCGATATATTCATTATCGGCTGCGGATACATCCTCTCGCACAGCATAGAACTCACCGTGTTTGGTTACGTAACCATGTTTATCAGTAACAATTTCCTCGACTACGTAATCAACGGTGCGCGACAGAGCGTGCAGTTTATCATCATCAGCAAGGAACACGAGAAGATAGCAGACGAAGTGGGCCGACGGCTGGAGCGCGGCGTCACCATTCTCTACGGCGAAGGCTGGTACAGCAAGGAGCAGCGCAAAGTTCTTCTCATCTTGGCCAAGAAATACGAAAGCCGGCATCTGTTCCGCCTCATCAGGGAGACGGATCCCAACGCTTTCGTTTCTATGAGCAACGTGGAAGGCGTCTTCGGAGAAGGCTTCGATATTATCAAGAAAGGGTAAAAAAACCGGGACGGGACGTGCATCACTGCTACGCCGACCTGTCGTTTTAAATATATTATATATGAATAGAGAGCCGAAGACCATCATAATGGCCACCAACAACCCTCACAAGTTGGAAGAGGTGCGTCAGATTCTTGGCGACGCCTTCTGCGTTAAAAGTATGGAGGCGATTGGCTGCCACGACGACATACCGGAAACAGCAACTACGCTGGAGGGAAATGCTCTGCAAAAGGCGCGGTACGTCCACCAGCACTTCGCAGTAGATTGCTTTGCCGACGATACTGGGCTGGAGGTGGAGGCGCTGGACGGCGCGCCAGGCATTTTTACCGCTCGCTTCGGTCAGATGAATGGTTTTGGCGAGAGCCACGACCCGGAAGCTAACATCCGCTGCCTGCTGGCACGCTTGGAAGGAAAAGAAAACCGCCGTGCCCGCTTCCGCACCGTAGTGGCGCTGGTCCAAAACGGGCAGGAGTATCTGTTCGAAGGCATCGTGGAAGGAACCATTCGCACGCACAAGAGCGGCGGCGAGGGCTTCGGTTACGACCCAATCTTCGAGCCAGAAGACACGGGACTGACTTTTGCCGAGATGGGGCCGGCTCAGAAAAACGCCATTAGCCACCGTAGTCGGGCCATACAGAAGCTGGCGCATTTTCTGCTTGGCACAGAGACTTCCGACAGCTCACACGAGAAGGAAAACTAACGACGTTCGGGCGGAAACGATCTGGCTGTCTCCGAACCGACAGACACGCAGACGCTGAACAAAACACACTGAAGAAATATACATGAGACCACGCAGTTTTCTATTTTTCGCACTTGGTTTTCTGGCTGCCACGCTCAGTTTTGCACAAACGATAGGCAGTTGGAATATCTATCCCTCGTACTATACGGCCACACAGAACGTGTCTGCGGGAAATTTGGTGTATTCTCTCTCCGAAGGCAACCTGTTGGCGTACAACACGGAAGACACAGAAGTGCGGACTTTCAGCCGCATCACCGGATTAAACGGCGCTCACATCGCGCATATGGCGTATAACAATGAGAGTCGCCGCCTGCTGCTTGTTTACGAAGACGCCAACATCGACCTGCTCGACGGCGACGGAAACATACAGAATCTCTCGGCACTCCGCGACAAGACACTCGTCGGCAAAGATGTAACAGCCATTTGCATGAATGGCCGCATGGCATACCTTTCCACGGGATTCGGGCTGGTGGAGATAGATACCGAAGAAGGATTTTTCGGACGCACGTGCCAACTTGGTTTGAACGTCAAAAGTCTGGCCATTTCGGACAAGGATATTTTTTTGGCCACCGATTCCGTCATTTACAGCTGTCCGCTTGCGGGAAACATCGGGCAGCGTTCCGCCTGGCACGAGGCAGACAAAATCCGACTGCGTGAGCCATGGCAGGAAATCATCTGGTGTGACGGCACGCTCTACGGCCGCCGCACATGGAACATCTTTAAATTGAACCAGCAAAGCGCGACAACCTCCAGCATCTGCGGCGGGCACCACACATTTCTACGGCAGGCCGGCAAGTACCTCGTGTGGGGAAATGAAACTCAGATTAATTTCTACGACCCTGCCTCGGGTAGCACCAACACCATCAGCATGGAAAATCAGTGGCAGGACGTGTCGGGCCTGAAAGACGTCCTTTGGGTCAGCGAGGGCGAACGCGGGCTACGCGGATATCGACTGGACGGAACCACGCTGACACAGGTGGCAGGCCCGATTCAGCCCAACAGCCCGAAGCACGACCTCTCGTACCGGATTTCGTGGGTCGGCGACCGTCTGCTCGTGGCAGGCGGCATAAATACCGTGGAGGCGCTGCTTTATCCGGCCACGACGATGTATTTCGAAAATGGCACGTGGACAAACTTCCAGGAAATGGACGAGCCAGCCGAATATCCAGACTTCATTCTCTGTAATATCTCGCATGTCGTGCAAGATCCCGACGACCCAAACCATCACTTCGCAAGCCTCTATCGCCGAGGTCTGTGCGAATATCGCGACGGAAAGTTCGTGAAGTTTTTCAACTGCGACAACAGCCCGCTCCGCTCCATCCTGCCAGAAAGTCCCGCTTACTACCGCTACGTTTCCTGCGCCGGGCTGCAGTACGACGGCGACGGCAACCTTTGGATGCTCAACAGCGAAACGGACACAATCGTCAGGATACGTCTGGCTTCCGGCCGCTGGGCGGCACTTTACTACCCCGAGATAGCAAAATCCTCGCTGTGCGACGACTTTCTTTTCCACAGCAGCGGACTGGTTTTCCTCAATTGCCGCCGTACGGACATAAAAGGTTTCTTCTGCCTCGACACGAAGGGCTCGCTGCTTAACACGCGCGACGATCGCCACCGCCTGCGAACCGGCATTGTCAATCAGGACGGAACCACCTACGCGCCCAACGAATATTACTGCCTGACTGAAGATTTCGACGGCCGCATATGGTGCGGCACAGATATCGGCCTTTTCGTTATCAACGATGCCAGCGAGTTTATGTCCGACGACTTTCAGTACGAGCAGGTTAAGATTCCGCGCGACGACGGTAGCGGCTTGGCCGACTACTTGCTGAACGGAGTTTCCGTAAGTTGTATCGCTGTTGACGGCGCCAATCGTAAGTGGATTGGCACTAACGGCAGTGGTTTGTATCTTGTCAGCGCCGACGGCACGCAGATGATACATCATTTCATGGCTTCCGACTCGCCGCTGCTGAGCGACAACATTATGTCTCTGGCAGTGCATCCTGTCAGCGGACTGGTGATGATAGCCACCGAGAACGGACTCTGCAGCTACCTGAGCGACGCCACAGAGGGCGCAGCGGAGTTGGATGCCGACAACATTACGGCTTTCCCGAATCCCGTCTCGCCCGACTACACGGGGCCCATCGTAGTTCGCGGTCTGCCGTCGGACAGCGAAGTGAAGATTCTCAGTGCCTCGGGGCAACTGATTTGGAGCGGCACGTCGGCCGGTGGCACTTTCACGTGGAATGGTTGTACGCGGCAGGGGCGGCGAGTAAGTTCCGGCGTGTACCACGTTGTGGCCAGCGACGCAGCGGGCCACAAGGCCGTTGCCACACGCATCGTGATGATACGATGAAAATGACATCGCGCGCGTACCATATTTAATATATACGCGCGCATGAAGAAAAGTACGGGGCGCCCTCGATGGGGTGCCCCGTATTATTGTTTTTACTTGGAGGGAGCAGCTGCAAACAGCTCTGTGCTGAGATATCGCTCGCCCGTGTCGGGCAGAAGAACGACGATGCGTTTGCCAGCCATCTCGGGGCGCCGGGCCACCTGTACGGCAGCCCATGCTGCCGCTCCGCTGCTGATGCCCACCAAGAGCCCTTCGGTCTGGCTCAACTCACGGCCCATCTGCATGGCATCCTCGTTGCGGACGCGGAAAACTTCGTCCACCACCTCGGCTTCATACGTGTCGGGTACGAAGCCGGCACCTATGCCCTGAATCTTGTGTGCACCCGCCGGCGCACCACTCAGCACGGCGCTGCTGTCGGGTTCAACGGCGATGATGCGCACCGACGGGTTGTGTTTCTTCAGCGCACGGCCCACACCGGTGACGGTGCCGCCCGTTCCCACTCCGGCCACAAAGACATCTATGCGGCCGGCCGTGTCGTCCCAGATTTCCTGGCCTGTAGTCCGCTCGTGCACCGCAGGATTGGCCGGATTAGTGAACTGTCCGAGAATAACAGCACCGGGCGTATTGTCCCTCAGCCGCTCGGCCTCTGCGATGGCACCCGCCATACCTTTTGCGCCAGGCGTCAGCACCAGCTGCGCACCGGCGGCCCGCAGCAACATCTGGCGCTCCATGCTCATTGTCTCAGGCATCACGATGATGGTCTCGTATCCCTTGAGCCGTCCTATCCATGCCAGCCCTACGCCCGTGTTGCCGCTGGTCGGTTCGATAATGACGCTGCCCGGCTGCAACAGCCCGCGCTGCTCGGCATCCTCTATCATACCCAGCGCCACACGGTCTTTGACACTACCGCCGGGGTTGAAAAACTCCACCTTTGCCACCACTTCTGCCAGTGCCTCGTGTCGTTCGGCCAGCCGCTGCAGACGCAGCAACGGCGTGTGCCCCACCAGCTCGGAAAGTCGCTGATAAATCTTCTCCATACGATTCTGTTTTATTCTTGTTTCCTTTCGGAATGCAAAGTTATGCAGTTTTCGGCATCCGTGCAACATTCTGCGCGCGAAACGTCACACACCGGCGCCAGAAAAAACAAAGGTGGCAATGCAAAATGCGACGTGTCGCGTGAGCGAAAACCACGTGTCGCGTGAACGAAAACTACACGTCGCAAAAAGAGAAACTACACGTCGCAAAAAGAGAAACTACACGTCGCATTTTTGCCAATTACACTTTGCATCTCGCCAGCCAAAGGCAAAAAACGCGCGGATTGCTTGTGGGAGTCGGTTTTTCTTAGTAACTTGCACCGATTTAAGCCGATTTAAACGCAAAAAACAACTGAAAAAACATAAAAAACATGAAACGTGAAGAGCAGATTGCCCAGCTCCGTGCAGGAGACAAGGAGTGGGATTTTGTGGTTGTAGGTGGCGGAGCCACGGGTTTGGGATGTGCCGTAGATGCAGCATCGCGCGGCTACAGTGTGGCCGTGCTGGAACAATACGATTTTGCCAAGTGCACTTCGAGCCGTAGCACCAAGTTGGTTCACGGCGGCGTGCGATACTTGCAGAAAGGTGACGTGATGCTGGTGCTGGAGGCACTGCGCGAACGCGGAAGAATGAAAGCCAACGCACCGCATCTGGTGAAGGACCAGGCTTTCGTCATTTCGAATTATCGCTACTGGGACAACTTCCTCTACTTCTGTGGGCTCGCATTCTACGATATCCTGTCCTTCGGATTCGGTTACGGCCGCTCGAAATTCATCCGCGCCAAGAGCGTGATGAAGCGCCTGCCCACCAGCATAAAAAAAGGGCTCAAGGGCGGCATCGTTTATCACGACGGACAGTTCGACGACTCGCGTATGGCTGTCAATCTGGCACAGACTTGTATCGACCACGGCGGCGTGGCAGCTAACCATGTGCGCGTGATAGAAATGATGCACGACGACAAAGGAAAAGTTTGCGGCGTCAAAGCCCAAGACACCGAGACGGGAGAAACCTTCACACTGAAGGCAAAAGCTGTCATCAACGCAGCAGGAATCTTTGTGGACAGCGTGATGCAAATGGACGAACCGGGCATGCCGGCAATGGTGAAGCCCAGTCAGGGCGTTCATCTGGTGCTCGACATGAAATTTCTGCAGTCCAACGACGCACTTATGGTGCCCAAGACGAGCGACGGCCGCGTGCTCTTTGCCGTGCCTTGGCACAACCGCGTAGTAGTCGGCACGACAGACGTACTGCGCGAAACGCCAGAGAGCGAACCCAAAGCGCTGGAAGAAGAAATCGACTTTATCCTTGGCACAGCCGGCCTCTACATGGATCCGGCGCCCACGCGAAAAGACATCCTCTGTGCTTACGCAGGACAGCGCCCGCTGGCTGCGCCCAAAAAGGAAGGCAAGAGCACGAAAGAAATCTCGCGTAGCCACAAGATTATCGTGTCGGACAACAATCTTATCACCATTACCGGCGGAAAATGGACCAGCTACCGTCTCATGGCCGAAGACACCATCGACAAGGCAATACACATGAAACTGGTGGAACCGAAGGCTTGCATCACCAAAACGTTGCACATCCACGGCTATCGCCCCAAGCCAAATCTCGACGACCACTGCTACGTTTACGGCGCCGACGAGCCCGCACTGCACAAAATGGAAGAAGAGAATCCGACTTTCAAAGAGAAGATTTCTCCAAAATATGAGTACACAGTCGGCGAAGCCGTGTGGGCCGTCCGAAATGAGATGGCTCGTACGGTGGACGACGTGCTGGCGCGCCGCGTGAGAATGCTCTACATAGATGCACGCGAGGCGCTTGCCGTGGCTCCAAAGGTGGCTCACATTGTAGCTTCCGAGCTGGGACGCGACGAAGCGTGGGAGCAGGCACAGGTGGAAAGCTTCACCGAAATTGCCAAAAAGTACATTGTAGAATGCTGATAGATGCCTTCTCTTCCAATCCTACGGAGCGGGAGAGAAGGCAAAACGTTATTAAGCAATTGTTTTACCTCACGTAGTTTCCTTCCCTCCACTGGTCGCACGAAGGAAATCACTACGCTATAAGACTTGAAGCATATGAGATCTTTCCTCGCTCCGCCTGCATTCAAACCCGAACAGACAGGTCCCGAAGCCGACGCGCGCTACCGCCGCCTGCGCTGGCAAGTGTTTATCGGCGCATTTATTGGCTACGCCGGATTCTATATCGTACGCAAAAACTTTTCTATGGCCATTCCCCTGCTCGAGCCGCTGGGCTTCGAAAAAGGAGAACTGGGCGTGGTACTATCGATGAATGCCATCGCGTACGGATTTTCCAAGTTCCTCATGGCCAGTATCTCAGACCGCAGCAACGCTCGCCGCTTCCTGCCGTTGGGACTTATACTGGCCGCACTTTCCATGATGTTCCTCATTGTGCCAGTGCAATGGATTGGAGCCGAGCATAAAACGTGGGCCATCGTCATGATGGCCGCTCTGAATTTTCTGGTTGGCTGGTTCAACGGAATGGGTTGGCCGCCATGCGGCAGAGTAATGACGCACTGGTTTTCGCAAAAGGAACGTGGCACGTGGATGTCCGTGTGGAACTGCGCACATAATGTGGGTGGCGCGCTCGTTGGCCCGATGGCCGTGTACGGTGCCATGTGGTTCGGCTCGTGGTTCTACGGCAGCGACTCGTCGCGCTACTTTCTGATTGGCACGTACCTCTTCCCATCATGCGTGGCAATGCTCGTGGCACTGATAGCGTATGTGCTCATTCGCGACACGCCTCAGTCGTGCGGCCTGCCGTCTATCGAGAAATGGAGCGGCGACTACGCTCCCACCTACAACGAGAAAGCCGAGGAAGTTCTTTCCACACGCGAAATCTTCCGCACCGTGCTGTCGAACAAATACCTTTGGTACATCGCATTGGCAAATGCATTCGTCTATGCAGTACGTTACGGCTGTCTCGACTGGGCCCCCACCATATTAACGGAAAAAGGCATCGACCTGAAAGACACAGGTTGGGCGTACTTCGCCTACGAAATTGCAGCCATCCCTGGCACGCTCATCTGCGGATGGCTCAGCGACCACCTGTTCCACGGACGCCGCGCCATGCCCACAGTCTTGTTCATGGCCTTGGTAGCTATCTTTATCGTACTTTACTGGCAATTTATCGACAATATCAACGTGGTTATTGCCTGTCTTATCGCCATCGGCTTCTTCATCTATGGTCCCGTCATGCTCATCGGAGTGCAGTCGCTTGACCTCGCACCAAAGAATGCGGCAGGCACCGCTGCCGGTCTGACAGGCTTCATGGGATATGTCTTGGGAACGGCCGTACTGGCTAACGTTGTAATTGGATACGTGGCACAGACGTGGGGATGGAATTACACCTTCATTTTACTGCTTCTGAGCTGTGTTGCCTCAATTGCCTTCATGATGCTTACTTACAAAGCTGAACTGAAAGGACGGAAATAATAAGTCAAAAACAAACGAAGAAGATGAATCGCGTAGAAATCGCACTGAAGAATGCCTCGCAAACAAAGGCGCTACTGCTGGGAGCAGGCGTCGTGGCTGGTGTTGCAACACTTTATAAGGAACAATTTGCCGACCACAAAGCAAAAATAATAGCCGACAAAACCACATGGGAGATAGCCGGCAAGCGTGTCTCCCAGCTGTTGTCCGACGCAGGAGTGGAGCAGGAAGAACCATATATCTTTGATGAACCGGAATTTCACGCCGAGTGGAAATATATCGAACGGCTGGACGCTGTGCTGAAAGAATCTAAAGCAATTCCGATTGCTGTGGGTTCCGGCACGATAAACGACCTGACGAAACTTTGCTCCTTCCACAACGAACGCCGATATATGGTCGTGGCAACGGCTGCGTCAATGGACGGATACGTGGCTTTTGGCGCTTCCATCACAAAAGACGGCAACAAGCAAACTTTCCCTTGCACGGCACCCCAAGCCGTAGTGGCCGACACAGATATTATATCCACCGCGCCTTCTCACATGACGGCCAGCGGTTATGCAGATTTGTTCGCCAAGGTTCCCGCCGGCGCCGATTGGATTTTGGCCGACGCACTGGACATTGAACCTATCGACCCGCTGTCTTTCGGAATTGTACAGGACGGACTGGCCGATGCACTTGGCAATCCCGAAGCCATCGCACGCAACAACGACCCAAAGGCCCTTGAAAAACTTATAGAAGGACTGCTGCTGGGCGGTTTTGCCATGCAGGCATATCCCAAATCGAGCCGTCCCGCCAGTGGTGCCGACCACCAGTTCAGTCACTTGCTGAACATGGAAAACTTCGTAATGCACAATGGCGAGGCACCTTCCCACGGCTTCCAAGTGAGCATCGGCACGCTGGTTTCGCTCTCTTTCCATCAGTCATTGCTGAATACGGATGTGGCCGCCATTGATGTGGAGCGCTGCGTGCAGGCATGGCCCAGCCTGGAGGAACAGGAAGCATACGCACTAAAACTTTATGAAGGCACCGATTTCCCAACTTTGGGCGCCCGCGAGATAAAAGCTAAGTATGTAGATCGCGACGGTCTGCGTGCAGAACTGAACAAACTGAAGGAACGCTGGCCGGAAACACGCGCGAGACTGCAAAAACAGCTCGTGCCAGTGGAGGAAGCCGTACGTCGCTTGCACACTGTAGGCGCTCCCGTCAAGCCCGAAGACATTGATCTTCCGCGCAAACGACTACGCGACAGCATCATTCGCGCCCAACATATCCGACGTCGCTACACGATTCTTGATGTGGGCGTGCGCACATGTCTCTTGGAACAATGGAAAGAAGATCTCTTCGGAAAGGGAGGAATGTGGGAAACAAACTGACAAATCCATAATTAACACACGATGGAAACAGACAAGAAGTTCAAATATTGGCAGTGGCGCACCATCCTTGTTACAATGGTGGGCTACGCTCTTTTCTATTTCGTACGAAAAAACTTTTCTCTGGCCATGCCTGGCCTGACTGCCGAATATGGCATCACGAATAAGAGCTTTGGCTGGATTCTATTTGCAGGTTCGCTGGTGTACGGCTTCTCGCGGTTTATCAACGGATACCTGGTAGACCGAATCCACGGCCGCATCGTAATGGCGCTGGGACTCACACTTTGCGCCATTGCCAACTTTGCTTTTGGATTTGGCGTGGATTTCAGTGCGTGGCTTACAGGGCAGCAGCACGGACCGCAACTTGTCGAAACATTGATACTGGTGATGGGAATAACCATTATTCTGAATCAATATTTCCAAGGCATGGGCTTCCCACCTTGCGCTCGCATTCTTCCACACTGGATTCACCCGTCGGAGCTAGCCACTAAAATGTCGGTTTGGAACTGCTCGCACTCCATCGGCGCTTCGCTGGCCGTTATTCTTTGCGGCTATCTCATGGGAACGCTGGGCTCAAACCTCAGCGCCGACCCCGAAACCGTGGCACGAATCACGGAGAACCTGACAAACAACAATGTGGCAGATGCCACCTCGCAGGCCCTCGTTTACGCTGGGCACGTTGGAGCATGGAAATGGTGTTTCTGGGTGCCAGCTTGTATGGCACTTGCCGGCGCAATTATGATTTTGCTGTTGCTGCGCGACGATCCGACCGACGTAGGACTTCCCGAACTGGAGGGAACCTATCTGGGCCAGTATGAAAATACTAAGGACGCGCGTGCGCGTAGAAAATTCGAGTCCCTAATGGTATGGAAGAACCGCTGGGTCTGGACTTTCTGCATTGCAAATCTTTTCGTTTATATCGTCAGGATGGGCGTTTTGGACTGGGGCCCGAAATTTCTGACCGAGAGTCGCGGACTTTCCATCAAGGACGCAGGTTGGACTGTGGCAGCGTTCGAAATTGCCGGCGTCGTGGGAACACTTTTCGCGGGATGGGCCACAGACAGATTTTTCAAGGGCAAAGGACACCACACCTGCGTTGTCTGCATGCTGGGCGCCACGTTGTTTATGACCATTTTCCGCTTCCTTCCCAACGATACGAGCCTTACGCTCACGGCTGCCGTGCTTGTGGGAGCCGGTTTCTGCATCTACGGACCGCAGGCACTCATTGGAATAGAAATCAGCAAGCAGGCCACAAAGGAAGCTTCGGCACGTGCCAACGGCGTTGCCGGCATTCTGGGATATATCGGCTCGGGCCTGAGTGGACTGCTGGTAGGTTACGTAGCTGACATTTTCGGTTGGACACGCGTTTTCGAGACCATCATAGTGGTGGCCATCATCGGTCTTTTTGTGTTACTCTCCATGTGGAAAGCACCGCGCGACGGCTACGCGAAAGCTGCCGCCATTGTGTATGACGAAGAATGAGAGGCAGAAAACCAGAAACGGACTGCCGGACTTTGAATATCACATTCAGAAATAGATTTCGAACAGAGAAATGAACGAAGAACTGAAGAAGATACGCCACGTCGCACTCGACATGGACGGAACAATATACCTCGGAAATACGCTTTTCCCGTACACGCTGGATTTTCTGCGCCAGTTGGACGAATTAGGCATCACGTATTCTTTCCTGACGAATAACCCGTCGCGCTCCATCGCAGACTATCTTTTGAAATTGCATAAGATGGGAATCGAGGCTACCGAACAGGAAATTTATAATACCACCGTGGCAACCATCGACTATCTGCACGCACATTACCCGAATGTGAAGCGCCTTTTTCTGCTTGGCACGCCCAGTATGATTAGTCAGTTCGAGGCCGCAGGTTTCGTTTCGACAGCCGACAGTCCCGACGACCGCCCCGACGCAATTGTGGCAGCATTCGACATGACGCTCACTTATGCACGTCTTTGCCGCGCTGCGTGGTGGATAAGTCAGGGGTTACCATACCTCGCAACCAATCCCGACCGCGTCTGCCCCACAAATGAAGCGACCATTCTTGTCGATTGCGGCAGCATATGCCAATGCTTGGAACACGCCACAGGACGAAAACCGGATATCACACTCGGAAAGCCCGACCCCAATATGCTTGTCGGCATCCAGCAGCAACGACACCTGCAACCCGAAGAAATTGCAATGGTGGGCGATCGTATTTACACCGACATGGAGATGGCGCGGCGCGCTGGCGCGTTCGGAGTACTGGTGCTCTCGGGAGAAACCACATTGGAAGTGGCAAATTCTGCGCCGCATCAGCCCAACCTCATCCTGCCGTCGGTCAAGGAACTGGGACTGCTGCTGGCAGAAGCACAGAAAGGAAGGCTATAATTTCTAAAAAAACGTGCGTTTTTTCCTCCTTTCTTTGCAAGAAAACCGAAGATGACGTATCTTTGCAACAGAAAACATAGTTTAAAACTAAAAACAAAAAGTATGAAAAAGCTATTCACTCTCGCAGTTGCTTTGGTCGCAATGGCCAGCAGCGCAATGGCTCTCGACAACGAGCCGAAAGAAGGCATCACGGCCGAAGGTTTTCTGGGTTTCAACACCACGACGCTCCGCGGCATCAACGATTTTCCCGGCGTTGATTACAAAGGTAAGATTGGTGGTACCGCTGGTTTCAAGCTGAGATATGTGTTGCCGAAGGCTCACGGAACTTACATTAACGCTGGCGTAGATTGGACGCAGAAGGGCGCAAAGTGGAGCGACATTCCCACTGTTATCAACCTGACAGGTGGCGGCACTCAGAATACGAAGGCCACCGATAAGTACAACCTGCACTATATCGAAATCCCCATCCACGTAGGTTTCCTCTATAACATCACACCCGAGATTGGCGTGTTTGGCGAAGTTGGTCCCTACTTTGGCATCGGAGTTGGCGGCAAGCACAAAGTGTCTGTTGATGCTGATGGACCAGACGCACGTGCTGCAGAATGGAGTTACAAAGCGTTCAAGAAGAGCACTGTCAACCCCAACTTCCAGCGCTGGGACGCTGGCGTAGGCTTCCGCGTGGGCGCAGAATACAACCAGCACTACCTGCTGGCTCTCGGTATGGACTGGGGCATCACAGATATGTTGCGCGACGACTACCGCGACGCAAATGCTGTCCCCGGTTTCTCTATGCCAAAAATTAAGAACTACAACTTCACAATTGCGCTGGGCTACCGCTTCTAAACAGATATCATAAGCAGGAAAGGGAGGATTGCACCTCCCTTTCTTTGTTCCCACACCTCGCAAAAACCATCTCATGGACAGAAGAAATTTCCTGAAGCGCACCACTGCTAGCGCTGGCCTGCTGGCCGTCTCACCCAGCCTGCAAACGTTGGACGCTGCTACCCGGAAAAAGAAAAAAGTGAAGACGCGGCTGCCGGTGGAAGGCTACGTCAGCGAGCCGGCACGCCAACTACCCGTGGTGGCATCGGCCGACGTGGTGGTGGTTGGCGGCGGACCGGCAGGTTTCGCGGCCGCCGTAAGTGCCGCCCGACAAGGCAGCAGTGTCATCCTCGTGGAGCGTTACAATCACTTGGGCGGACTTTGGACAGGCGGACTGGTGCTGCCTGTGCTTTCCACCCACGGCGCTGGAAATGGCGAAGTGTGGACCAAAGTTGTGAAAGGCATCAGCGATGATGTCTGCGGCCGCCTCTTCGAAATGGGCATGGCCAGAAATCAGAAGAATCCGCTCGTAGACCCCGAAGCCTGCAAATATGTGCTCGACGAGATGTGCAGCGAGGCAGGTGTCCGCACCATATTCTTCAGCACGGCAGCCGAGGTAATCATGGCCTCGGACGAGAAAATTGAAGCGCTGGTCGTCGAAACCAAGAGCGGCCGCCTTGCCATCCGTTGTCAGGCGGTGGTGGATTGCAGCGGCGACGGCGACGTAATGGAGTGGAGCGGTGTGCCGTTCCGCGAGATTAAGTATCACATTGGCCATATGGCACGCCTTGGAAACACTGACCGCGTAGACAGGAACGCGCCGGGCTTCAAGGAAATACATCTGAACAGCCGAACGCCCATAGAGGGCGTGTCGATGCGTCACATGCGCGGCGAGGAACAGCAAGATGGACTCGACGTTTTCAACCTGACACGCCTGCAACAGAAATTCCGCAAGGAGATTTGGGAAGACACCGAGCGTCTGAAACGGCAGCCCGGCTACGAGAAAATTTTTCTACTCGACACCGCATCGCAACTGGGCGTGCGTGTGACGCGTGCTTTGGACGCGCAGCATGTGATTACGCTGGAGGAGTCAATGACACGGACGGCCTTCGACGACACGATTGGCATGAGTGGCGCATCGGATCCCATCCCGTACAAAGGCAACACGGTGCCCACCAAAAAACGTCCTTGCTGGCAGATTCCATATCGTTCCCTGCTGCCGCGCGGCTGCCGCAACCTGTGGGTAGCCGGCCGTTGCTTCGGATTTGAGGAAGGACTGGCGTGGGACGCCCGCGAGATAGGCACATGTTTTGTCACGGGACAGGCGGCAGGAACCGCTGCGGCACTTGCCGTGGCAGCACGCCGCGCGTCAGACGAAGTAGATGTCAGCACGTTGCAGCAGAAACTGCGCGAGCAGCGTGTTGTGCTATCCATCTGACAGAACCGCTCTCCCACCCTATAATAAAGATGAAACAGCAAGCCCTTGCAGAAACGTTTCGCCGCACGCTGCAAGGGCTTCTGTGCATCCTTTTCTTCATGGCGTCGGCGCATACGATGGCACAGGCGCCACGGTTTTCGTGGGACGACTTTGTGCAAGAACTGACGGCCGACGAGGAGCTGGTGGAGGACGAAGATTGGCTCTCATTCGTCGAAGAACTGAAAGTCTTGCACGACAGCCCGCTAAACATCAACACGGCCTCCGTCTCCGACCTGCTGCGCCTGCCATTCCTCACGGAGGAGCAGATAGAACAGATTCACGCTTACATCTATCTGCACGGCGCCATGCAGTCGCTGGGCGAGTTGCGACTGGTGCCACTCGTCGACGAGCAGACGCGACGCTGGCTTTCGCTGTTCGTCTTCGCCGGACCTGCGGCAGCACACGAGACAACAAAACGCAGCTTCGCCAAAACGGTGCGGCACAGCCTTTCTTCGCGCATCGACGTACCTCTCTATTACAGGCAGGGCTTTCAGAAACCGAAGGCTTACGCCGGAAATCCGCTCTACCAACGTGTGAAATACGAAGCCAAAGGGCAGAAATTCGCGGCTGGCCTGCGTGCGGAGAAGGACGCCGGCGAGCGGCGATACTTCGACTCGTATGGCGGATACGTGCTGCTACACGACATTGGGCACCTGCAGCGCGCCGTGGTGGGCGACTATCACATCGGATTTGGCGAAGGACTGGTGATGGGTGGCGATGTGCGGTTTGCCAAGAATTCGCCGGCGCGTAAATCGCAACAGGGCATCAGAGCCATGCGAAGCACCGACGAGACGCGATTCCTGCGCGGCGCTGCGGCTACGATGGACTTCGGCCAAATTTCTACCAGCCTATTCGTCTCACATCGCCGTCTGGACGCCACTCTGGCCGACGGACAGGTGCAAACGCTGCTACGCACGGGTTATCATCGCACGGCCTCCGAGATAAACTCCAAGCGCAGCGTGTCTGCCACCGTGGCAGGCGCCGACGCAACATGGCGACAAGGCGCGTGGCAGTTGGGTGCTACGGGCTACTGGCAGTCCTTCAGCCGTCGACTCGAACCGGGGAGCGCCACATACCGACAAATCTACCCGCGCGGCCGACAGTTTGGCGCGCTGAGCGCTCACTACGGCTACACGATTTACCGGCTCACACTGGCTGGCGAGACGGCATACAGCACGACGCGTGGATGGGCCACACTGCACCGCGCAAATTACGACGTGTCGCAACGACTAAAACTACACGTCGTACAGCGATTTTTCACACGTAGTTTTTATTCATTCCACGCGTCGTGTCTGAGCGATGCAAGTGTCGTACAGAACGAGTCGGGCGTGCTGCTGCATCTGTGGGCCGAGCCATGGGCCGGAATCACGCTTCAGACCTATGCCGACTTCTTCCACCACGCGTGGCCTCGCTACCGAATGACGCACAGCGACACGGGGCAGGAATTCATGGCGCAGGTCGCATGGCAGACAGACAGGCGCAACAACTTCTCCGCTCGCTATCAGCTGAAGCGAAAAGAAGTGGCCGACCAGATGGAACCGCACCATCGCATAAAACTGCGTTGGGCACACACAGCAGCCGACGGCCGTTGGTCGCTGCGCAGCGACGCGTTCCTGCACCGCGTACTGCAGCACACAGGCGTGGGCGTACAGGAGAGCTTCAGGCTGGAACCCTCGCCCCACTGGCGATTCGTCGGCACGCTGGCTTGGTTTCACACGCCGAACTATCTGAGCCGCCTTTACTTCTACGAACCCTCGCTCTACGAAAGCATCACTTCGGCCTCCTACTACGGACACGGCACACACGCCGCCGTCACAACACGATGGAGCCCGACCGACCACTGGATGCTGGAAATGCGATACGGCACATCGCGTTACTTCGACCGCAGTCAGCAAGGCAGCGGACCGCAGGCCATACTCAGCCCATGGCGCAACGATTTGTCGTTTCAGCTACGCTACCGCTTCTGAGTCGAAGCGCCATTTCCCGTACACTGAAAGTCGCAAGAAGAGTTTCTCCGCGCGCGCGGAAGAAATTCTGCATTCTCTTTTACATAATCTGAATTAAAAATCGTAACTTTGCAACCGAGAAAAGCGAGGCCCCTGTAGTTCAATGGATAGAACTACGGTTTCCTAAACCGTCAATCCGGGTTCGATTCCCGGCGGGGGTACACGCCGAATTTGAAATCTGAGGTCAGGGAAATTGGATTTTGAAACTTTAGAATCAGACAGACGGAGTTAGCATTTCGTACGGCTGCAATAGCCGCACAGCAAACCTCACGCCAAAAGATGACAGACAACACACAACAAAATATTTTATGGCAGACTCATTGGAAGTAAAAGAGCTGGAACAAGTGGTGGTGCGCTTCTCCGGCGACTCCGGCGACGGCATGCAGCTGGCCGGCAACATCTTCTCTACGGTTTCGGCAACCGTGGGAAACAGCATTAGCACCTTCCCGGATTATCCCGCCGACATTCGGGCTCCGCAAGGTTCACTCACCGGAGTAAGCGGTTTTCAAGTTCACATCGGAGCAAACCCCGTGTTCACGCCTGGCGATTTGTGCGACGTACTGGTGGCAATGAACGCCGCAGCACTGAAGACGCAGTACAAATTTGCAAAACCGGGAGCAGCCATCATTATTGACACAGATTCTTTTGGTCCGAAAGACCTGGAGAAAGCTGCGTTCCAGACCGCCGACCCACTGAAAGAGATGGGCATCGACCCGGATCGCGTCATTGCGTGCCCGCTCACGACAATGGTCAAAGATTGTCTTGCCGGCAGTGGCATGGACGCAAAGAGCGTGTTGAAATGCAGAAACATGTTCGCGTTGGGACTGGTTTGCTGGCTCTTCAGCCGCGATTTGGACATTGCATTTAATTTCCTCCGCGAGAAGTTTGCCAAGAAACCAGAGGTGGCAGAAGCAAATATAAAGGTGATACAGGCAGGTTACGACTATGGCCACAACACGCACAGCAGCGCGGCGAATGTTTACCGCATTGAGACAAAACACAAAGTGCCCGGTCGCTACATGGATATCACAGGCAACAAAGCCACTGCCTACGGCTTCATTGCTGCCGCCGAAAAGGCGGGACTGAAACTCTATCTGGGTTCTTATCCCATTACGCCAGCCACCGATGTGCTGCACGAGCTGTCGAAACACAAGAGTTTGGGCGTAATAACCGTACAGTGTGAGGACGAAATTGCAGGCTGTGCCTCGAGCGTCGGCGCATCATTTGCCGGCGCGCTGGCTGTGACGAGCACCAGCGGTCCTGGCATCTGTCTGAAGAGCGAGGCCATGAATCTGGCTGTAATTATGGAACTGCCGCTGGTGGTTCTCGACGTGCAGCGCGGTGGCCCTGCCACGGGACTTCCCACCAAGAGCGAGCAGACGGACCTCTTGCAAGTGCTGTTTGGCAGAAACGGCGAGAGCCCCATGCCGGTAATGGCTGCCATCAGTCCGACAGACTGCTTTGATGCCGCCTACGAAGCCTCTAAGATTGCACTGGAACACATGACGCCCGTGGTGCTGCTGACCGACGCATTTGTGGCTAACGGCTCCGGCGCCTTCAAATTGCCACGTCTCGAAGATTATCCCGACATCCGGCCGCCTTACGTTCCTGAGGAGCTAAAAGGAAAATGGACGCCTTACATGCGCGCTGAGAACGGCACGCGCTACTGGGCCGTGCCGGGACGCGAAGGGTTCGAACACATACTGGGCGGACTGGAGAAGGACGACAAGACGGGTGCCATAAGCACGAACCCCGAAAACCACGACCTGATGACGC